>Ga0157370_10001162_pt1 | contig 32836 bp, 51 predicted proteins | sample C35metaG_FD_113463 | JGI IMG/M metagenome (GOLD analysis project Ga0157370, IMG submission 113463) | Corn rhizosphere microbial communities from Kellogg Biological Station, Michigan, USA - C3-5 metaG | ecosystem: Host-associated > Plants > Roots > Rhizosphere > Soil | place: USA: Michigan... | reverse complement strand
TCTCAATTGGAATCCGTTAAGAATTGGGGCGGTAATGAATCCGATTATGATAAGATTTTGGAGGAAAAGAAAGCCGACAGCCAATCAAACGCATTCGAGGCAACTTACTAATTAATAATTGGCCAAGCGTAGATTCATATCAATAGATGATGCTAGATTTGAAAAGCAGCACCTTTCCCGTATTGAAAAATATGCGGAAATGGTTGAGGATATCTATCTTTCTGCACTTGATGAATATGCTAAACTTGGCGCATCTATTACGAATTTCAATCCAAACAAAGTATTTAACTTCAAAGATTACCCAGAAACGCAAAAAAGGCTTGATAAGATCATTAACGATACTTATAGCGGTGTTTTAACAACCATTCAATCTGGCATCAAGGATGAATGGAAGTTTTCGGGTGAAAAGAATGATGAGATCGTAAAAGCAATACTCGGTAAAAGTCGGTTATCTAAGGCTGATATCGAAAAATACGCTAATCGGAATGCAGATGCCTTGGCAGCATTTCAAAATAGAAAAGATGGTCCTAAAAGACTAGGGTTATCTGATCGTATTTGGAGGTATGCAAATGATCAGCGAACAGAAGTAGAGTTGGCGCTTGATATTGGTATAGGTGAAGGTCAATCTGCAGCTGCTTTAGCTAGGATATTAAAAACACACTTAAAAGATCCTTCAAACATCTTCAGGAGAGTCAGAAACAAACGTGGAGGACTGGTGCCATCAAAAGCCATGGCGGCTTATAATCCAGGTACCGGTGTTTATCGATCATCATTCATGAATGCTGCACGTGTGGCCAGAACTGAAACCAATATGGCTTACAGAGCTGCAGATCATGAACGCTGGAATCAATTGGATTTTGTTGTCGGCATTGAGATTAAGTTAAGTAACAATCCAAACCACTGCAAGCTTTGTGAGGCCTTAAAAGGTAAATATCCAAAGGAATTTAAATTTGTTGGCTGGCACCCACAATGCCGCTGCCATGCAATATCAATTCTAAAGACTGCAGAAGAGATAGATCGTGAAGAGCAGGCTAAATTCCGTGGAAATTCCGAAAATTCTGGCAAAGATTCCGAAAATTCCGTTTCTGATGTGCCGCCAAACTTTAAAGAATGGGTAGAAACCAATAAAGATCGAGAGGGCAAAAATAAACCATTCTGGGTTAGGGATAATTTTAAGGATGGCGATATGAAGAAGGGGCTTAAGTTCAATACTAAGCGCCAAGGAGCTTCAAATAAACCAGTCGACCAATATGATGATGATGATGATATAATTAACCTTAGTGACTTTATTAAAGGCGATATACCCACAAACAAAGAAGCTGAATCAATTATACTTGCTTACTCAAAGAAATATCCAGAAGATTTTAGAACAGGTATAGATTCCGTAAAATTCCTAAATTCCAGAAGTTATATGATGCAGCATTCTGCTAATTATAAACCTTCAACCGGAGAATGGGTTGGACCCGCTAAGATCACGATCAGTAGCAACACCTTTTTAACTATTGGCTTTAATCCTGCTGAAGAATTTAAAGCAGCGTTGTCCAATATCAAAGCTGGCAATCCCCTTACATTTAACCAAGAATATTCGATCGAATCGCTATGGCATGAAATATTACATGCCAAAACCAAAACTCCACCTCGACAGCTGACTACTGCCCAAACTCAAGCAATGGAAACTGTAAACCAGTTCGTAGCCAGGCATTCATATTCTGACTTCTTAGCTAAACTGGGTGGAAAAGCAGCCCATAAAAAAGCCATTCTAGATAATGGCTATGGTTATACCCAATGGATAAGGGATTTCAGAAATAGGCTTGAATCAAATGGAATATCTGAGCAGCTGGCATTAAAAGAGTTAAGCCCAATATTAATGAAGGATTATCGATCGATACAATTTGAACTTATGAAGTTCTTCGAGAAATACAAAAAATAGCTAGACGGTTACTACCTGGTAATCGAAGCCAGAACGGTACTGTCTTTCAATATCTGGAATTTGGACCCAAATATCAGCAGCTTCTTCTTTCTGCCCTCTAAATTCCAAAAGCTTCGCAATGTCCAATAACTTACCATCGTCGGTATTTTCTTTTTCGTAATTTTTATTTGGCAATAAAAATACAGAAAAGCCATAAGCCATTGAATCTGACCTTTTATCGAAACCAAAAAGCTCTATCAACTCTTTTTCAGAAGGATTATAATCAAATATTGTTTTCATAATTTTATTTGTTGATCATTGGACTAATTCTCCAATCGATAATCTCATCAAAATCCCATACATGCGGATAAGTTTCGGACTTCACGAATTTAACCAAATAGGTATGTTTGTGAAACTGAATAACATCTGTATCATTTTTCTCAATAAAGAAAATTTCTTGTACCGTTTGATCACGGTGCATTATAAGCGATCGGTCTCTTCCTAATTGGTCAAACGCTTTCTCAATTATTTCTGATTCGGAATGCCTCATTAATTCAATTTCGTAACTATAATATGCCATTTAGGATTAGTAACTGCAATGTCTTTACTCCATCTAACTTCGAAATCGACATTTCCATGGGTTATTTTATAATAAAAATCGTTCCGATCAGGTGCAGCTGCTGAATCTAAATAAAACTGTGGCCTAGTCATGCTTTCTGCCAACTCATCATCTAACTTCACTACCATTTATCGACAAACCTTATTAAATCCACTTCGGTTTTCATCATGTTACCAGTTTCAGCCTCTTCAACTACCGCCAAAGTGATTATTCCTTCCTTATCAGCGCTGTAGAAATTACCGATGCCGTGAAAGTACCCTTTGTGATCAATCCCCATGCTGTCCCAGTATGAGAAATACACTTTTCTTAATTCATTTTTTGTCATAGAGCATAATTTAATTTTAAATAAAGATACTATTTTTCAAATAAACTCTCATGTACCAGGTAAAAGCCCTCTACAGTTCGCTTTGGGATAGGTTTAGTTTTATCGTCCCACATTTTGTGCCCATCATCGTACCCCAAAGTAGCCTCAGCATCTTTCCTTTCACGATAGGCATTAGTCATTTGTACATTATCTGCGATTACTTTACCATCCCTGCAATGAAAGTACATTTTTCTGAATTTGAATTTCTTAGCCATAACAATCACTCTTAATTTCTCTACAAATTTATATCAATAATTTTGAATTGCTAAAAATATTAGCAAACTTTGTGCGGTTATAGTTATGGAATTAAATTTTGGAAGATATAAACCCGCGCTTGAACGCCAGATACAAAGCTGGTTTTGGCTTAATGACTATATGAGGCCATGGATATTGAGTTTAGATAAATTAGTTGAAGTTCAAGGAGCTGATATTGTAATAGATTTAGTTGGATTTAATGAATTATATACAGATAGGTATTTCAAAGGAAAAGTAAAAGATATGGCACCCAAGATGATCGAACAAATTTTGATTCCGAACCTTGGAATTTTTTTAAAAAAAATTGGATACAGAGGATATTCTTTTGGAATAGTAGTAAGAGGCAGGGGCGAATTATATAAAAATACTTTTAATGTTAAAAATCCAGATTGGGAATGAGTTCATGGGGACCACAGCCAGATCCTGGCCGCGATTATCGGGCACATCTGGCACTAAAAGCAAAAGCAAATAACCAATGGATATATAGCAAAACAACAAAGAAGTGGTATACTCCAGAAGAATTTGCATTTTCAAATGAAGACATAAAAGTTCACAGAAATCAAGCTTCTGCTCCTCAGCTGGTGTTGATGGACCCAAGACAGGGGCTTGATATAGCAAACGAAACTATCTTACGGGCATCCCAGTTTATACAGCAACATACGAAAAAGATGTGGGAATATTATGACTTAAAACTAAAGCCAAGTAAGAATGTTAACTTTAAATAACCAAAATATAAACTATGCACACTAGCACTTTTACATATACCCCGATTAAAGTAGGAGAACCTATGTTGGTTCGTATTGATCAGGATGACGAGGTTTATAATGTCACTATTGGAGATGCCTATCTGGGCACCATGGTTAAAGATGATGATGCCGAATTCGGATGGCAAACAGATGATGATTTACTAAGGGATGAACTTCCAGATTTATCTATGGCTTTAAAAGAGCAAGCTGCTATTTACAATCTCCCTTTTGCACTGAAAGAGATGTATCCTAATGATCTTTTAGGTTGGGACTGGAACGAAGACGATAGTTTAAAGCTTATCGCCCATCCGGATGTAAATTTATCTGAATTTGCATCGGTTATCCGAGATCAGGTATATGATGTAGTATTGTTTGATAAAGACCTGATAATTTACTTAGGAAAAGAAGGAAGTGAACAAATTGAAGAAATTTACATAAACTAAATCTCATGGAAGGTTTGTACAACGAAGCGTTAAATACTATCGCGGAAAGACTGAGATACATTTTTACAACTTTAAAAATAGATGTAAAGCTAGCAGAGCCAAATAAGGTATTCTTGTTTATACCAAAAGAAAGGCCTTTTGCATCAAATGAGGCTATGGCGGAATTTGCATTTGAAAGCATGAAAATTGCAGGTATAAAATTGCACTTCGATCTTGAGGTTTCATTTATGTACGACGGCAATTATGTTTGCTCAGTTATTCTACATGGCACACCAAAATCAGAAATAAATTAGAAATGGAAAGATTAATCACTAATTTAGAGTATGTGTTATAGAGCTACCCAAACTTCCAAAACATACGAGTATGCTGATTACTATGCAGCTCCAGTTTTAAATGAAAAGGATCTAGAAGATCAGATTTACTACCATGCAAACGGTTTTGCTCATCCAAACCTGGTTGCAATATCGGCAAAGGATGGTGCGCGGCAAACTGAGCGCATGCAGTGGGGCCTAATGCCTAACTGGAACTATAGCCTTGAAGAAATGGTAAAAAAAAGTAATAAAACTTTAAATGCCAGATCTGAAACGATATTTGATCTATCATCTTTTAAAGGTTCAATAATGACCAAACGGTGCATTGTGCCGGTAAATGGTTTTTTCGAGTACCAGGAGGTGGATGAGGACAAATTGCCCTATTTTATTCATCCGAAAGAGCATCCGTTTTTCAATCTGGCGTGTCTATACGCTCTTTATAAAAATCCGGACACCAAGGAATGGATAAAATCTTTTAGCATCGTCACAGGTCCGGCTAACGTACTAATGGCAAGCATACATAACAGTCAAAAAAGGCAACCAATTATTATTTCAAATGATCAAATAAATTCCTGGCTAGATCCATCAACCAGTAAAGAAGAGGTAATCCATCTAATGAATCCTTGCGATGATTCTAACATGGCGGCTTATCGAGTGAATAGGGATTTAGTAAAGATCGGGAATAAACCAGAAGCTTTATTGAAGGTAGAAGAACCTAAAACGACTTTGTTTTAACATGGCAACGGATAAAGAACTTTTGGCGCGAATTACAATTGTCCCGGGCCTCATGGGAGGAAAACCAACGATAAGGGCCAATCGTTTTACCGTTATGGATATTATCGAAATGCTAGAATCGGGAATGAGCCACAAACAGATCTTGAAAGAGCATCCTATTTTAGAGCCAGACGATATCCCTGCCGCAATACTATACCATAAAAACGACAGCAATGCCTAGAAGAAAGCATATTGATATTGAACTCGAAGGATTAGCGGGGGAGCTTGGGGCTGAAGTTTATAACGAATCACCAGGTTTTATCTGTTTGCTCCCTGCTGATATTCACGAATCTGTAAAAGGTATTGGTGCATCAGTTGCCGAGGCTGTCAATAATTGGGATGCTAAACTACAAGCACATTTACGAAACGCTGGCTCCGATGATCCTGTGGTTCTTTTCGTCAAGGCTCACTTAGTTAAAAGTAATTATGTTGCACCACAAAGAACTACAGGCAAACCAACTTGGACTGAAAAACCACAACATGTAATAGATTTTGAAAATCAGTTTTATCCTAGAAAGAAATCATCTAAAGATTAGATTCTATTAGCAATTTTAATGCCCGTAGGCGATGCCAAACAGGAACATTAGACTTGCTATCCGGATTTGCTTTTAAAGCGGCAAAATGAACCTCTAAGAACTTATCTAAGTCAGATATTACCGTTCCAGGGAAAAGCATTATCGGCGGCTTTGGTAATTCAACACTTTTAAACCAATCTTCTAATGTGGCGACATCCTGTAAGTTCATGCGGCAAATATACAAATTTCAAAATCTTCAGAAATTATAATATCGGGTGAATACCCGATAAATGAAAATATCGGACAATTAGCCGATATTACAAAAACTCCAGGAATTTCCCCGATCCTTTTTGGAGTCGGGGCAAGTGTTTTTTAGTTTGTCCATTGATCAGGCAACGCATTGATGTTAGCGTTGATGAACTCTAACCTTTTTTTGTTTGACCAAGCATTTTTGAATGCTTTTTCGTTTTTGTAAGTATCGAATCTTAATTCATTAGCTACAGAATCCAATCTTTCAGTATATCCGTTGTCAAAAACAACAGTATTCACAAATTCTTTTTCATTTTGAACTCTAAAAAAGTTGTAAGTAACAGTTACTTGTTTTTCTAATAATTTGATTTCTAAAGCTTTCATAATCTTTTCGTTTTTGTATAGAACAAATATAAGATTATTTTCTAATACAATCCAAATAAATATTACTTTTTTTTCTAATATATATTTTGTTTATTTGATACATGAACTTGAAAGAATTTTTAGAAGAGAATAAAGTGATCAAAGAATCTGCTTTAGCTAACTTAATGTGGCCGGATAAAAAGCATGCAGCTAAAGTATTCAGCAATAAGATTAATGAGAAGATTGCCGGATCTGGAAAGCAGCGATTGATTGAGGCAGATGAAGCCAGGGCAAAAGAGGTATTAATTGAACTATCCGATCGGATAAAAAGATTTGTAAGATAATGAGTAAAGTTTATTATCTAGTATGTCACTCAAAGCAAATCGCTGTTGCCATTGGCGATGATGCAGTCGGAGATGTTAATATATGGCCTGAACAAATAGACCACATGAATAATTTTCTAAACATTACCAAAGGAGAAAACATAATAACATGCACTGATGAAGATGAATCATTCGACGATTGGTATGATGACTATATTGTTTTAGGACAATTTCCATAATAAAAAACCCTGAACAAAATTAATTGCCAGGGCTATCCAGTGCACTACTTTTCAATCATGCATCTGCCCCATCTAGTGGGACCCTCTTTCTTTGAGCTAACTGGAACTATTTCCTATATATTTCTTTTAAAGCTATTGCCCTCATTAAATTAGGTCTCGCTTCATCGATCCAATTAAAGAGCTCTTGTTTAACTTTATCAGAAACATCACTAGACTTAACTTTTTCGATCATTTCTTCCAAATTAGTATCAGCAACGTGTAACTTAAATTGAAGCCTTGCCTTTGATTCAACCTGGTCGGCGAAATTATTTTCCATTATGTAAAGTTATTAAAATGATTTCTTTCTCCTAAACTTTCCATCACCAGTACCGGCCATACTACCGATTGAAACAGAAGATTTCTTTTTTGATTTGGTGAATTCGTAATACTTCTCATTAAACTGGCCCGACCTTTCGGCCTCAAGCCATTCGGCAGCATTGAATTTTTTAATGATCGTTTTACCATAGATGGTGCAAAAGAAAACAATATCTGGATCATCCATTCCAGCATCTCTAAAGTCACAATCTTTATAGAATTGTTGAAGATTAGCTCGGATCTTATCGCGAAGCTTTTTATACTCCCATATCGAAACGATTAGATCATCACCAGTATTGCTTTTAATTCTGAATGTTTCGTCTGTCATACACGAATATAAACAAAAGTCAGACCAATGTTGACAACAGGCAATTGTGTATAATTATTTAAGAAAGGTGTTATTAAAATTTTAACCTTGCAGTAACTAAACCGATACAAATGAACCTACAAAAGATTAAAGCCATTTTAAAGGAAATAGAAGAGCTTGAGTTTGAAAATAAATGGCCTACCTCATCAGTCAAGAAAGCTGAAGATTTAAGAAACAAGGCGTATGGATGGCTGACACTTGAGATTCCAGACAAATCCTTGCAATATTATCATATACAATCTTTAAAATTCGGGGAGTTGCGTGGAAATATAAACTACACCTCTTTTTACATAGACAAAAAAAAGCTTTTAGATACATTAAAACAACTTATATCTCCTTATGAGGAAACTGTACAATCAGCAGACCATAAGGATTTCCAGCAAAGGATGACTATTACTCAACAAAATGATCTGAACACCAAATTATCAAACGCTCTTAAGGCCAATACAATTGAACTAGATAGGATTAAGTCAGAAAATAAAATACTACAACTAAGATTAGCTGATATAGAAAAAGAAAAAAGATTTTCAATAGAAAAATTTTCAAAAGCGCTATGGTCTTACATTAAAGTCGCAGGCTGGGCGAGTATTTTTGTCGTTGGGATAGGTGGATACTGGACTGTTTGGGATAAAGCATACAATTTGGGCAAAGATAATGGTGCGGCCAAGTTTGATAACGAGAAAATTGAACTACTTAACTCAAACAAGCAGTTGAAACTTGAGAATGAAAAATTAAAAAAGAAGCCGATTAAATAAACTAATCGGCTATCGTTTTAATATTTAAGTTCTGTCCAGTGAATTAATGTTCCGGTAAAGTCTTTGTTGAAGTAGGCGAAGAAATCATCGACAGATTCAAAACCATCGTTAATAGCCAGTTTTTCAACTAAGTGTCTATTTACATAAGCACCATCTACAAATACTGCAGGGAATCCATTTTGCCATGTTATTTTTATTTCCTGTACACGTTTACATTTAATCGTTGGCGCAAACTGGAACCGGTTTTTAGTCCGATTATTGATGACCATGTGAATGTCCATGCCTGGACGCCATCGGCCAATACCAGAACGTATAGTGTGGACCTTAGGCTTATGATTAACCGACTCTTCCCAAAGCTTTCCGAATTGCTTATCATGTTGATCCATGTAACGGCAATAGTGCGCAAGGTTACGTTCGTCCAAGTTTATCAAACCTTGCCATATTTTCCCTAAAAAGAAGTTCTTAACACCTTTTATTTCTTGTGAAAATCCTAATGTCATATTTAATCTTTCAATGTTGTAAAACCAAACTCATCACTTAATGCAAGAGGTATTAGTATTGGCAGATTATGCATGCAGCTAAAAACGCTCAATACTGTATCAGTATTCACTCTTAAAACCTCTTCCTCTTCTTTAGTTACACAATCATCGATAATGTCATTGAACATCCTGAATAGATATATTTTGGCCTCACCACCCATAATGTCAGTTTGAAAAACCATTTCACCGAATAAATCCCAGTCGGCAATATTTGTTTTCACTCCGGTTTCTTCTTCAAATTCTCGAACCATTGCCAAATAAGGCACTTCATTTGGTTCAATTTTGCCGCCAATACCATTTAATTTTCCTTTTTGCCAGTCTGGTTTTTGTTTCTCAATTAAAACGATTTCTTTTTTATTTGCACTAAATGCAAATCCTAATACATATAATTTCATGATTGATACTCCTTTTCGCTAAGTTTTTTAATTAGATCAATGTACCCTTGAATACCCTTTATGGTATTTTTATTGCGTGGATAATCGTATTCACGCTTTAGATTGCCATCAAGACCGTGCTGGTATCCCTCACGAATCGCCCAACGATATCCCAATAATAGCTCTCGGGTAAGCAAATGACGATCGATCGTAACTTTATCTGCTTTTTCTAGAGCAACGATGATGTACCAATCATAATCATGCTTGGTGAACTCGGAACTATCAGGATTGTGAAAAGTTATAGTGCCAGATTTCGAAAACTTAGCATCATATTCAATAGAATAAAAGTCCTTAATTATTTTGCGTAAACTATCCATTATTAATCTCCTTTACAATAGCTCGTTGAACATGGATTTTTGTAGGCACAATACCCATTGCAAGACATCCTTGAGCAAAAGAATTCCAAAATGTATCAACTGACCAATCCTTTGGCACTTTCATAATAATCTCATTGTTTCCATTTACAATAATGGTTACATCGATAGCCTTTTTACCCTCAGCATTGGCCATTATTGTTGATACACCAGGCAACCATGTTAAATCTTCAGGTTTAAACATTAGGCACCTCCTCTCTAGGAAATTCCTTGTACTGTTGGCCTTCTAACAGATTACCAGCTTCTTTTTTACCCACCCGTTTCATTGCCCTTGTTCGGCCATCATCGCCATACATTTGAAACATTCTTGGCTGAGTATTTTGGATCGTTTTATACTCGCTATTAAACCAAATCACGTGCTCGGTGCTATCGTAAAATCCAGTAGGCTGATATTCGCCCCACTGTTTGAAGAAAAAAGGAACTGATGCTCTAACGCATTGTTCTTTTATTTGTGTAGCCCAATTAGGATGCATAGGGCGAGCGTTGTGGCCAGATTCACCTCCACAAATAACCCAATGAATGCCGCCCATTGCCCCGTCAATTGGATAAAAATCATCAACAACAGTTAAAGGATTGTATTTAGCTCCATCAGTCATATGCAAACCGTTCTCAAAATCAATTGGACCAACAAGCGGCTCACAACTCAGAAAACGTTTTGCATTCTTAACCTTCATTAACTCAGGAATAAGCTTCAGTGCTGTTGCTTGATCAACTACAGAAGCCCCAAACATCACGTTCTTTGGAGGTGATTGCCTCCAGGCTGTAGGTATATATTTATTAATGTTTTCAGGCCTTTTGGTCAGCAATAGAAACATGAGGTTTGGATACATACCCGTATCGATGTTATGAAAAAATATAGTTCTTAAATGCTGGGTAGTCATTGGATCATTGGCCGCGTCTATCCGAGTGTCCCTCGGAATTAAAACGTTGTTGTTATCCATTACCGGTATAGGATCTTCGAATATGTCCATCATTGAACCGACGAAAACCCTTGCAAAAACACCAGCTTTAGCAGCTTCCCGCTGAAATTTATTTAAGTCTTTCCAAACTCCGCTAACAATTTTACGAAAAGAACCAGGCCCCCAATGTGGGTTCTCATGGTTATACCTATTATCCAATGCTTCAGCATAACAGTTTTTGCAGCCTGTGTGAACTTTTTGGCAACCCCACCATAAATTAGCAGTGTGATCAGTCCATTCTATTTTACTATTTTCCATTGACCACTCCTTTCTTTTCCCAAAGCCTCTGATCCATCCTTCTGATATTGATGGTAACAGAATCACCCTGCTTTATTTTAAAGTCCCAAACATGTACGGCTTTACCTTTAATTAAAAGCCATCTAAATTGTTTCTCCCACCGATAAGTGTAGTAAACAGTATCAACTTTTCCCGTTAATTTAATTGCCGGAAATTCAACTTGTTGGTAGTTACGATAAGTGGAGCATCCGGTTATTACTGCTAAAAGGATGCTAAGGGTGAGTAGCTTTCTCATGGTTCAACAGACCATACCCTTTCTTCGATAAGATGATTTACAGCATCTTCATTGATTAACATTTGTCGCCCGTTTGTTCGAAGATCATACATTCCACCTTCGTAACTGAACACGATTAAGTTCCCATCAGGGGACATAATCTTTGTATCTGGTTTCAGAACTGTTTGAACTACCATTTCTTGCCCCCTTTCTTTTCATCCTTTTCGGCTTCAGTTTCAAGTGCCTCAAAGTTTTCAAGGATGTACTCTGTTAATTGCCCTGATCGTTCATTGCGATAGAGCCATAGCAGATATCCTGCTGGTAAGTTGGCGATTGCTGTCCCCTTGTACTTTCCGAAAGGCATAGCCGTTTCATCAGTAATTTTTGTTGCTGTTGTGTTCATGTTGTTGTGATTTTGTTGTTTTTTACACTGGCCCACAGCTTTCGCCAAAGGCCCCGGCAGGCAAAAGCCACTCTTCCGAGTCTGGCATTATGATTTGCTGATCATAAGCGTCCGACATGGCTAATGCCGCCAATTTTTTTGTTATTGATTTATAAGGTGTGCCCATTTTAATGAGTTCACCTATTGACATGCCCCTTTTAATAGTGATACCAAAGTCCCTCTCAAAATTCTGTATCACTTGACTACCTTTTGGATTTATCAAGTCTGCACTTGCGAACTGGTTAGCGTTACCGAAAATGCAGAATAGGCAGCTACATCTACTAAAGCCTAAATAGTAGCATGGATGTACGCGGATTTTATGGCGTTTAATAATATCCCAAACTTGATTTTCGGCCCAATCTAATACTACACGCCACCTGTCAACAAAGCGTGGTGTTTTCCCATTTCTATTATCCGACCTGTCAGCCTCAAGCCTTTCATATTTGCTTCTAGCGGTGCTTTCCTCGCCACGCTCACCCGAAATTGTACATACCTTCATTCCATTAAACCTTGCCTGATTGCGAATAGCAGTAGCACCGACATCTATCTTTAAATATGCGGAACACCATCTTACTTTAAGGTCAGCACTGACCTGAGGAAATTTTCTTCTTGTTGATTCCTTCCCCCCATTTCCACCAACAGTTATTAATTCTCCATCAGGAGTAATAAATGTTGTGGGAGCTGTCCTTGAATCTTTTCGAAGCATTTCACGCTTAAAGCCTCCTTCCTTCCAAGAAAAATAAATCTTTAAGCCAAGTGCATCGGCGAAGGCTTGACAGTAAGCCTCAGTGATTGGCCAATCCATGAAATTGTCACCCATTCCATCAATATGATGATGCCATAATTCAATCTTTTGTTTAGGCACCCCCATTTCTATAAGCCGTAATACCGAAGCGGTACAATCTTTACCACCAGAAAAATAAACTATGTAAACATCATAATTTATCATACCATTGGAATCAAACAGGGTGCCTTGAGTCATCACATACCCTCCCAAACTTCAAAAGCATTGTATGAAGCCATATCAGCATCATTAACTACCCTTAAATTAAGTTTACGCTGTTCTATAAGTTGTCGGGCAGTTGTAACCTGTCGATCAAGATCCTTTGCCTTGTACATTATCCTACCTGGTTTAATGTTTTTAACATTGCTACCAAAGGCATCCATAAATACCTGAAGATCTGTTTTAGATTGATTAATCATTGTTCACATCCTCCATAAGCTCATCTGTAAGAAGAGTGTTAATATCAATACCAGTCAGATTTGAAACCACTATTACCACATTCAAAGGCGGGTCGGCTCTTTGTTCCTCATAAGCTGCATATGCGGCCCTGTTAACTCCTAACAAGTCGGCAAACTTCTGTTGAGTGAGCCCCTTTTGTTTTCTGATGTGTTTAAAGTTGTGGCTTACACACTTTTTAATCGATAAGAGATCGTTTATCTCTTGGAAGTAAGTTTGGTCTTTCTTGCCGTTGGCTTGGTCTATACCCATACCAAGCCCATTACACTTTTCTGTGTTCATGTTGCTGTATTTAAGTTAATCACTGTTGTTGTGTCCTGCTATTACCAGAAGTTGCTGCTTCTATTAGTAATCGCTTTGCAAATATGGTTAGCAAATATTACAATTCCAAATAAATCAAAAAATAAATAAACTAATTAGTTTACTAACCATATTTGCAATTTAAGACCATAATGGAGAATAAAACATATCCATAAGATATATTTTTTACTTTTTGCTTTATCTTTGAGTCTACTAATTAGTTAACGTTAATTTTTAAATATGGCATTTAGAAAAGAAATCTTTCAAAAACTGAAAGCAAAGCACAAAAATGTACCTAAAAGCATCCTTGATAAGGCTGCAGATCACATTGAAAAAGGGGTGAATGAAGAAACGGAAGTAGAAGATGCTGTAGAAGATGCAGAAGGTCTGGTAACGGGCTTCTTTACACTTTTCCAATCAGAAGGCGACAGACGTGCTGAGCTTGCATTGAAAGGGGTTAAACCTGATGCAGAAAAGGGCAAAGAGGATGATGAAGATCCAAACTCCCCTAAACCTGGTAAGGATGATAAGGAAACACCAGCTTGGGCAAAAGCTTTAATTGAATCGAACAAACAAGTTACCGATCGATTGAATGCAATAGAACAAGGAAAAACCGTCGATCAAAGGAAACAAGCTTTGGAAACGAAGCTGCAAGGGGTTGATGAGAAGTTTAGTGCACTGACATTGAAAGCCTTTTCGAGAATGAAATTCGATACTCCAGAAGAGTTTGATGCATTTCTTGAGGAAGTTGAAGCTGATGCTGCTGACTACGGACAAAATCTTTCAGACAAAAGCTTGAGCCAACAAACAAAGCCTAAATCGGCCAATACTAAGGCAACGAAAGAGGCATCTGAAGCAGACATAAGTGCTGCAATTGGTAACATGAGTATTTAAACTTAAACTATGTCAACGACAGCTGATTTAAACGAAGACGGTAACATCATTGACACTGGTAACGATTCCATCGTTATCGTTCGTCATTTGGATTCAATCCGAGGAGGCAGAACCCTAAATGTAACAGGGTTTACCCCAAAAGTGATCAATGCAGGGCATTTGATCATTAAAGAAACGGCAACAGGCGATTACAAGCCAATGCCGATTAACGGAGGTGCAACAGCATATGCAGCGCTTCCCGCAGATCACACCTATGAAGGTGTATTGATCGCATCAATTTTAACTAAACGCCCCTTTGCAGCTATCCTGACAAACGGAACGGTGAATCCAGTGGCCTCGCCTTTCACTCCACCAGCTGGCGCAATTACGGCATTAACTCAAATTCAATTTAGAGCAGACTAATGGAAGTTACAAAATACTTAGAACTGGTTGAAGCGTACTTCCCAGGTTTAGTCTTAAAAATCGTTGAGACTATCAATGGCGAGAATAGCCCTAGAACTTACTGGTTCCGTAGGTTCTTAAAAAAAACCTATTCAGTAGATGGCAAATGGGAAGCTATCACTGTAAATGGCCAAATCATCACGGCAGACTACGTTGCGATGGATTCTCCTCTTCCTTTGAAGAGACGACCTTCTCAAAGCTCTGCAAGTGGAACAATTCCTAAATCAGGTCTTGAGATGCAGTTAAACGAGTCTCAAATGGATGCAATCGACACAATGATTGCTTTAGGTAAACCACAAGCTTTAATTGCTGCAAAGTTATTAGAGCACTTACCTATTGTAATTCTTGCAGTCTATGAAACCATTGAGTCGACTTTCTTGCAAGGATTGTCTACTGGCGTTGCCCTTGTACAAGATGACAAGAATGTTGGTACTGGTATCCGTATGGATTTCAAATACCCTACAAACCACAAGTTTGGGGTAACAAAATTTTGGTCTGATCCAACGGCAAAACCATTTGATGATTTAAACCGCGCGAAAGCCCAGGCGAAAAAAGAAAGCAGGATCATTCAGAGATGGTTGATTACCGAAACCGATCTGATGAATATCGCTTCAACTGATCAGGCAAAGCAATTATTTGCTTTCAGTCAGAACTTTGTGGGCTCAAATATCCCAGAACCTGATTTTGAGCAATTGAATGCTACAGCAAAAAAACGTTTTGGTTATGTTTTCGAAGTGGTAGACCGTTCGATGGTTTCTCAAAAAAACGGCATCAATACAACTTATCAGCCTTGGGCCGAGAATGCTGTTGTTGGTATCTGTACTGAGCAATTAGGTGAACTGGTATGGAAAGAGCCAGCTGAGAAAAACCGTCCGGTTGATGGTGTAAAATACCAGACTCCAGAAGATTTCCTTTTGGTATCTCAGTTCCGCGTTAACCGCCCTACCCTTGCTGAGGTAGTAAACTCGCAAGCACGTATCGTGCCTGTTATCAGCTCAATTAACGACATTTTCTTACTTGATTCAAGCATCATCCAAGCATAATGGCTTTACATCACGCAACATTAAAAGCAGCAGTTGCATTATATGCAATTCTTCTTACCGAGGGTAAGACAGCTGATGAGGTCAAAGCAGAAATTGCAAAGGACCCGAAAGAATTCACTCCAGACGAAGTGGAAGAAATTTATCATGCGATCGCTAATCCAAAACCGGAGAAACCGAAAGTATATAAGCATTTGGTTACTGGTCCTTTTAGAGACATCAAGGATTTCTCTAAGGAGTATAATGTGGGTGATGATGTAAGTGATTTTGATCCTAAGCGCTTAGCATCACTCGTTGAAAATGGCCACGTTGAAAAGGTAGAGCAGGAATAATGACAATCGGGAATTATATACAGGCAAAACTAAAAAGGTTTCAGTTCAGCATGGTTGATGATGAGCTTGAAGCTGTATTGATTGATCAGGATCTTACGTCATCGACGGAATATAGTTCTGAAAAATCTAAACAGGTTAAAAAGGTTTTGATTGCGATAATTCCCGAATTGCTCCTTGCTCCAGATATTTCCCAGGGCGACTATTCAATTAAGTACAAAATAGACGGCATCAAAGCCTATTATTCAGTGCTGTGTAAAGAGACCGGTGAACAGGATGTGTTTAATCCCTCTCAGGACACAATCATTGACAGAACAGATGTATGGTAATGTCGATTCAGTATCCACACAAGCTTAAGGCTACCTTTCAGGGCTTATCTGCTGTAAAAGATGGAAACGGAGATTGGGTTAAGCCTAACGCTCCGGTAGTGAGGGAGAATATCAACTGTAGAGTACAGCCGAACTCAAAAGGAACGACTATACCTGGTATTGATGGTGATAAGATTGTGTTTGATGCAATTATCTATGTTGAAGGGCGGCTTGAAACCATCCCTACTAATGCCAAAATTGAGGTATTTGAAAAGGATGAGCAGATTATGAACACGGTATTATTAAGATTCTCAAGAGATAGTTTTCATTCAAGGTTATGGGTATAACTCCAAACTTTAGTAGGGCAGAAATCAGAAGAGCCATTAAAGAAAAGATTGCTCTTTATAGAAATGCTGTTGGGGATCGGTTAAAATTAGCGGGTGAGCAATTTATCAATCTGGCCAGAAGTGTAGATACATATATCGATAGAACTGGAAACTTGAGGAATTCGATCGGCTACATGATCCTTTACAACGGAAAGATGAAAGCTCAAAGCTTTGGAACTGGTGGAAAAGGCCCTAAAGAAGCAAAGAAAATTGCTAAGCAGATCGCCCGTGAATTTCCGAGCGGATATGTACTGATCGGTGTAGCCGGAATGGATTATGCAGCAAAGGTTGAAGCAAAGGGAAAGGATGTAATAACGAATTCATCGGAAGAGGTTGAAAAGCTACTAAAAGCTGCCTTAAAGCAACTAAATAGAAATTTCAATGGCTAGAAAATTATCATTAGATGCAATCGAAATAGTTTACAAACTATTAGTTGCCGGACATATTACCCTTGAAATTTTCAAAGGCAACAAACCTCAATCTTTCAATGGAGAATGCATTGTGATAAATGCTTTACCAATATCTAGCGATCAGCTTCAAACCTGCACCATGAATGTAAATGTGTTTGTTCCAAATCTTGAATTAGAGATCGCTGGCAAACAGGATAACAGTCAAGCCAATTATCCAAGAATAAAGGAGCTGAGCTTATTAGTTACCGAAATCTTAAAAGAAGTTGATGTTGATGATTGGAGCTTAAATATCGAATGGGAATACATCTTGGAAAATGAGGGCTTTAACGAGCATTTCAACAATTTCAGAATCAGTTTTAGAAACGAAAATCTTTAAAAAATTAAATTATGGCAAAGTCATTAAAAGGTTATAAAGCATTCCGTATCGGTGCAATTGCACCAGATGGAGGAATGGGTACCGCACTTACCGCCTTAGGTACAACGGTAAAAGGCTCTACCAATGCTACAAGTTCTGAAGCAACAACTCAGGACTTTAACATTGAAGAACAAAAGGAGGCATTTGAATCAACAGTAACAGAAGAATCTCAAATGAGTGGTGTTCTTGAGTGCTACGATATCGATCCAGATACCGCAGTAAAAGTGTTCGGTGGCACCGCTACATCGGTAGGCACTGGGGCTTCAAAAAGAAAGGTATTTACACCACCAGGTGGAGGTACTTCACCATTAGAGGTTTCTGGTGAAATCGAAAGTAAGAACGGAAACATTTTGGCTGTGCCACGTATGCAGCTCTTACCCGTTTGGAACCTTTCATTTCAAGATGCTGAGTTAGGTAAGATTGTACTTAACTGGAAAGCCCTTGGACCAAGTAAAGCTAATACTGCAGCATATACGATTTCAGTACCAGACCCTGCTTAAAAAATTGCCCTGCCAAATGGCGGGGCATAATTCAAAATTATGAACGAGATTGATTTACTGAAACGCACTGCTCATGTCGTTAATGACAAATACATAGATATTGAGATCGACATCATAAAGCCAACAATTTTAGAAAGGGTATTCCACAAAACAAAAAGGGTTTACACAGTAAGGCGAGCATGCTTAGCCACGCTGATAAGCTTCTCAGAATTAGCATTAAGTCTAAAAACTGCATATGGTGGGCCAGAAGATCAGAGCATTTCCGAGCAACTAAAGGCGATCTGCACAGACGCTTTAATTGCAGTTAAAATGATTGCAATGTTGCTTTTGGATACAGACGAGGAGCCAAGCAATAAAGATGTCAGATTCCTTCTTAAAAACCTTGACAACGACGATTACCACAAAACATTAATGATCCTGGTGGATCATAGCAGAATAGAAAATTTTATGAATTCTATCATCTTGGTAAAAGGGATGAGCCTACTGAAGACGAAGGAGATGATAGCCTTCGACAACAAAATTTCTGGGGAATCATTGGAGGAGCTATAAAGTACTTCCGGTTTACTTGGGATTATTGCCTCTACGATATTAGTTGGGCAAACTTAAAGATGTTATTCGCATCAATCCCATCCCCAAAAAAAGATACCGATGACGATAAGTCAGAGAAATCAGATTTACAAAACGAGTTAGACGAAGCAGGTTTTTAAATGGCAGTTAGAGTTACAGATGGTGGTTTAGGGTTCACAGCAACGATTGATGATGCTGAGATCGATCGCGTTGCAGCCAGAATCGAGGCAAGGCTTACCAGCCTTGGCAAAAAGGTGAAGCAACAGGGTGATGAGCTAGACAATTGGGCAAAAAAACTTGCTGGACTTGCTGCTAGTTATGCGACATTTACCGAAGGTAAAGAACTTATTTCCAACATAATCAGGGTTAGAGGCGAGTTCCAACAGCTTGAAATAGCATTCACCACAATGCTAAAAAGCAAGGAAGAGGCTGATAAGTTGATGGCCAATGTTGTCAAGCTTGCAGCCACTACCCCTTTTGGCCTCCAGGATGTCGCTACAGGAGCTAAACAGTTGCTTGCATACGGAACAGCTGCAAAGGACATCACACCAACACTTTCGATGCTCGGCAATATAGCGAGCGGCGTTGGTGCACCACTTAATGATATTGTTTACTTATACGGCACTTTACAGACACAGGGCCGTGCTTACGCTAAAGATATTCAACAGTTTACCGGAAGAGGTATTCCGATCATAAAAGAGCTTGCAGCACAATTCAAAGTTGCAGATAGTGAGGTGATGGGATTGGTTGAATCTGGCAGAGTAGGATTTCCAGAAGTTCAAAAAGCATTCGAAGCCATGACTTCATCATCCGGAATCTTTTTCAACTTGATGCAGGAACAATCCAAATCACTGACTGGCCAATTGTCAAACCTTGAGGATAGCTTCGATGGCATGTTAAATGCAATCGGAAAAAGCAATGAAGGAATCCTGAATAGCGGAATTGCCGGATTAAGCGTATTAATCCAAAATTACCAGAAAGTACTCGATATCGTAGGACTGTTAGTTGTGGTCTATGGCTCATATAGAGCAGCACTTATTTTAGAAGCCGCGCTTGCTCAGATTGCGGCTGCAAGAACAGTTGGAATGACAACGGCCGAACTGCTTCATCTTGCGGCCATCAGCGCCAAAACAGCAGCTTTAAGAATAATGAATACCGTTATGGCCGCTTCACCGGTAGCAGCTTATACAGCTTTGATTTCTGTTTTAACCGTAGCAATCTATTCATTATCCCAAACTACAAATGCGGCAGCGGCTTCGCAAAAAGCATTAGGTGATCTTGCAGCATCTTACCAAGGAAAGCTAGCTGAAGAAAAGCTGCAGATGGAAGAGCTTGTTAAAGTTGCCAAGAGCAAAAAGTCTACCGACGAAGACCGTGCTACAGCTATTAAAAAATTAAATGAGCTTAACCCGGAGTTTCTTAAAGGGCTCAATGCTCAAAACATTGCAACTAAAGAGGGAAGTGAGGCCATTAAGGAATATTTAAAATGGCTAGAGCAAAAACTACAAGGCGAAGCAGCATATGCCGTTAAATCAGATGCGGTTAAAAGGATTGCTGAACGTAATGCAAAAGCTTTAGTTGATCCAACTGATAAAGGGTTAGATTTTACCACAAGATTGGGTTATTCCCTTAAGAACTTCTTTAAAGGAAGAGCGATGACATCTGCCCGTGATGAAGCAACAGATATTGTGAAGCAATTGAACCAACAGGACCAGGCTATCATTGATGCCGTTGACAAACAGTATGCAGACCAACTTAAAAACAGGGTTACTGGTGGTGCGCCTAAAATTGAAAACAAGCCGTCTACAGCGAAAAACAGGGCTTTTTATGAAAAGATCGTTAAGGATAATCAAGATGCATTAAATGCATTGGACAAAGGATTAAAAGACTTTGAACAGCAAGCTGCACCACTAAAAGCTAAGATTAGAGCTGCTCAACTTGAATTATTAGCATTTGACGTCAATGACAAACAGAACAAGGAACTTGAAAAGTGGGGTGATAAAAAACTTGAGATATTAAACCGCCTTGCAGATGAAGAGGCTGCATTGTCTGCACGATCGAAAACTCTAAACCAAAAAGAGGTTGAAGATGCTAGGAACAAGTACAACTCCTTAAGGAAAGAGCTGGAGAAATATAATAGTAAAGCCCCAAAAGCGCAAAGAATCGGAGCCGGAACTTTCGGTAGAATTGATGCCATGGAGCAGGCAGAAACTGGAGATATCCAATACCGGCAGCAAACAGAAACCTTAAAAAATTCACTAGATAAACAGAAAGCTTTATATGATGAGTTCGAAGATTACAAAGCAAAAGTGGGCATTTCAAAAGCAAAAGAACGCTATGCTAAAGAAATTGATACATCAAAAAGTTATTTACAAAAGCTTCAGGTTCAATACTCCTTAACCTATGCACAAGGACTTTTAACAGGCTTCACTGGTCCGTTGCAGGAAAGATTGATTTTGTTAACAAAACAATCTAATGATGAGGAAAAAATCCAGAATCAAAAAAATGACGATTTGATTAAGTCACTGGTTAGCTATGAGCAGACTAGGGCAGCTATGATTGATACTTACCAGAAAAATAGGTTAAAGCTAGTTGCTAAAGGCAACACACAAGAGGTTGCTGTTCTTGATGAAATCTTTAAAGATGCACTTGGAAGATTCGATGATGAAAAAACGCAAAAGCTCGACGCTTATAAATCCCTTTTTGAAGGAATAGAAAAGTTGAGTGGTAAATCTGCAAAAAAAGTTATTGCTGATGGGAAATCTATGCTAGAAAAGCTTATTTCATCAGGACAGATAAGTAAAGAACTTGCAAAGCAAATATCTGATCAACTATTAAAATCGAATCAATCATTAGAAAGCCGTTTACCACAACGGCTAAAAAGTGCAGCTACAGAGCTAACAAATATTGCCAACATCGTAGGTGATATAAATAGTGGTTTTGGTCAGTGGCTTTCATCTCTTTCCAATGTTATTGGAAATATCGGGCAGCTAAAGGAACAGATTGATGAAATAAGAAAATTACCTAAAGGAGACGTTTTTGGACAGTTAACTGGTGGTTTAGGATTATTTAGCACTGCTATGTCTATTGGTGAAACCTTGAGTGGAATTTTTACTAAAGCAGGCAAAGCACAAGCTGAACAGCTAAAATATAACAATGATCTTCAAATAAAACAGAACGAAGCATTAATGCGATCGTTAGATCGACAACTTGCTGTAATTAATCAAATATACGGGACTGAGAGGCTTACCAAATACGCAGATGCCATTAAAGCTATTGGTTCTGCTACGGATGATGTTAGTTCGCAACTAAGCCAAAAATTCATGCTTAGCGGGAATAAGGAGCTTGATGAAAAGCTGACCAAAATCAATAATGGTGAGCAGGCAATGTTTGGGGTAACCAACGAAGAATTCATTAAAAAGAATCAAGCTAAACTTGATGCTCTAAAAGTAAATGCAAACGATCTGATTGAGTTGCAGAAGTTGATTGATTCCGGCAAACTTGACGATACTACCACAAAACTTGCCCAATCTCTTATCGACCTGAAACAAAAGGCAATTGACGCTGCCAACTCTATAAAAGAAGCATTGACAGGCACATCTTTCGAATCATTCGCTGATAGTATTGTGGATATGTTTGCCCAGGGAAATGCAGCTGCAGCTGATTTCGGCAAGAACTTCGAAGACATAATGAAGAAAGCAATTTTAAACAGCTTTAAAACTAAAGCTATTGCTGGTGAGCTTCAAAAATTCTATGATCAATTTGCTGAGTTCTCACAATCTGGAAGCCAGTTAACCAAAGATGAAATAGCGCAACTTAAGACACAGTATGATAAAATCATTGCTGAAGGTCAATCTAAATTTAATGATCTGGAAAAAGTAACTGGTGTGTTGTTTAATGGCTCTGGTTCATCCACAACTTTGCAGGGACAGGTAACAGCATTGACTGAGGATACAGGCTCGAAAATCGTAGGAGCATTCAATGGTATGAGATTAACTCAATTGGAAACAAATGTGATACTTAGAAACCAGTTTGCATCCATGGCTCGGATGGAAAAATTAGCAACTGATAACCTTGCAGTTGCAAACAAGATTGAAGCAAATACGAAAGCAACATCCAATAATACCGCGGATGCTCTCCCCTACTTAAAGGATATCGCGCAAAACACTAAAGACACATTGGCCACTCAGCTAAGAGCAGCTGGTAAATACGGATATTAATATGGCAAGTAAGTTAAATAATAAGGATATAAGAGCACTATTCGGTTTGTATATCGAAAGGGATGGCTACGATGACTTTCTGTCCTTTCCAAAGCGCAAAGAAAGCCTAAAAAAAAACTGGGCCGATCAAAACGGTCAACAGGTTGATCTTAGTGAGCCCTTTTTCGAACCAAGACAGTTTCGATTAAAATGCGTCCTAAAAGCGATCGGCAATACCATTCAAGAGAAAAAGGAAAATTTCTGGACTCAATATAACGCATTGTTTACGGAATTAAAGCAACCTGGTTCACTTGACCTTTATATCGAAGCTTTAGGCAAAACCTTCACGTTATTTTATGTTGATCAGGCCAATATCGACAAAAAGGGAATTGAGGCAAAAAGGATGTTCATCACTTTCGATTTAGTATTTGAAGAAACTGATCCATCCATCAACATCCCAGATGTATTTCTAGTAGACGAAGACGATAATTTTTTAATTGCATAATGCTTACCATATACTCATATAACGGAACGACCAGGGCGGTTATTAAGCCAGACACAACGAGCGAACTTGTAAGTGAAGTGATGGGCGTTGATGTATTCAATTTACAGTGCTCGGTACCGGTACCTATCAACTTCAAGTATGGAGATTACATTATGCTGGATTCTAAAAAATACAGACTTAACACCCCTGCTAAATTTACCAAGAATGCAAAACGTAATTACGAATACAGTCTTACTTTCGATAGCGATACCCAACAGCTAGGCAAAGTACTTTTCCTATTCTTAGATTCTCAAAATAGGTTTACAGAAGGTGAATTCTCAATCACCGGCAAAGCAATAGACTTTCTTGAGCTTCTAATTAAAAACCTAAAAAGGCTTTATCCAAACTATGGTTATGTGATAGGATCTGTTATTGATTCAGAAACTGTTACTATGGACTTTAGTGGTAATAACTGTTTAGAGGTTCTTGGAATGCTTGCCGAGAAATTTGAAACCGAATGGTTTATTGATATTGACAAAATAAGCCTTTTCAAAAAAGAAATCAACTCTGGGATAGTTCTGAAATACGGTAAAAATGAAGGCTTGTACGAAATGACAATCGAGCCTCAAACTAATTCCAACCCGATTACAAGGATATATGGTTTTGGGAGCAGTAGAAATATTGGCAGCAATTACCGCAATGGTGCACGTAGACTTCGAATGAAGGATAGCCTTTATCTTGAAAAGAACACAGGCATAGAAAATGGCCTTGGGAATTTCGATGTAATCGAATCAATAAAAGTTTTCGAGGACATTTATCCGCGCCGCAATGGAAAGATTACCAGTGTGACTTCACCATTTATATTTTCGGACTCTTCAATGGATTTTAACATTAATGATATCGACATAAAAATGCCCGATACACCTGCTAAAATCACCTTTAATTCGGGCCAACTTTCAGGGAATACATTTACAATTAGCAATTATAACAATCTCACTAAGACTTTTACTATTAACAAAAACACAGACGATCAGACAATAGAAATTCCGTCTGAGCTTTTAAAAGCTGCTGTGGGTGATGAATACGTTCTGATTGATATCATAATGCCGGAGCAATACATCATTAATGCTGAGGCCGAACTTAAACAGAGACTACAAGAGTTTTTGGATGCCAAATCTGGAGATATTCCACCCCTCATTTCTGCAATCTGTGATCCCATCTATTTCAAGGAAACTGGCAAAAAAATCAGCTTAGGACAGATTATTACAATTCAGGATGAAATGATCGGAATCAACAGACAGATCAGGGTTATTGGGTTTACCAGAAACTACATGTATCCTTCATTATATACACTTAAGCTTGCCGACAGTGTAAAAGATAAATCATTAATAAAAATTATAAACGCTGCATAATATGTCATTAGAAACTCCACCAGACGTAATTAAATTAAAGATGCCCGCGACTGCACCCTTGAGTAGAAATGCAGCGGGTGATGATATGATTTGGATTTGGGATAGCCAACTTGCCAAATTACGCCGATGCAATATTTCGGAACTTCCTTTCGGATCGGGTGGTGGTGGCGGTGGCACAGGAACACTTTTAGGTAGCCCTTTTAAAATGAGGTTGGGAAATCCAGGTGTAACCATAGTAACTGTTTCACCTGGCGTTTTTAACACAGAGATATCCGATCTAAGATTAGTAGGAAAAACTGATTACCCTGTTAACAGTACACAATTAAATAATGCGGCCTTTCGTGATGACGAACTTATCTATAACGCCATTACGGGAAAGGTTACCATCAAAAATTTCAATCTACTGGCAGGCGAAGTAGTGGTACTTTATCCAGACGGAATGGCTCCTTCAGCGGGTAATTCAGGTGGCAGTTTCGATAAACTTCAGGAGCAGATTGATGAGCTAAAAAATATGCTTGCACCTTTTGTGCCGTCAGTAAATGGGGTTACCTACGGTCGCATTTGGTGGACTGGACCAATAGACAAAATACCAGCTGGTTGGGTAATAGATACTGATCAAACTGGCTATCTACCTATGCCGATGAATGACTCTGATGACGATTTTAAAACACCAGGGCAAACAGGCGGTTCAAAAACTCATACCAATACTGAAGATGAGATGTTTCCACACAATCATGCAGCTACAGGTAATCCAGGTATAGGAACCAATTACAGAAGTGGTGGATCAGGTGAGCCACTGGATAACGTAAGCGGCAACAAAAAAAATAACTGGACTGAGAAAAGCGGTGGCTATTTACCATCTGGTGCTACGGAAAAAGTAGCCAAGCCATTTAGTATCATGAACCCATACAAGGTCGGAAACTGGATTAAATATGTAGGAGGATAAGAAATGGCTAAACTAATATACGAACGCACACCGGAAAGCAATACAACCGTTCAAGACGATGATTTAAAAGCTGCTAATATTTTTGAAGCACCAGAAATCACAGCAGACAATGAAGATGATCAAAGGCCAAATTGTTTTGGCTTTAAATCCGGTGTCCCTCATTATCATGATGGCATTGGGATGGTGCCATTCGGGTCGGGCATAAAACCATTTATCCCAACAACAGGAGATTTTACAATCAATTGGCAAAACGACATTGTTCCAGGCACGAACAGGAGGTATGTTCAGATATTCGGGAACCACATATTCGATGTAAAAGGTGTATGGGATGATGGTGGCACAATGCGCCCATATACACCGGACTGGACTTATACCAAAACAGGAAACAACATTGATTCTGTAATACTCAATGCTGTTTTCCCAGGAGAAATAACCTTTAATTAAATTATATGAAACGATTACTATCAATTTTATTACTCTTTGTAAGCTTTGGAGCATTGGCTCAGACTTACGATACACTGCCTACGGGATCAAAGCCTTATGGTGCTCAACCCTATTTATTAAATAACGGAAATATCTTGATGGGTACTTCTGCTCTTAAATATCGAGTCGTTCCTACAAAGGCTCGAGTCGATTCACTATTGGAGCTAAAACAGGATGTTTTAACCTTCCAGAACGGTCTGACTAAGACGGGGAATACAGTAAAATTAGGTGGAAATGGTAGTTGGGCGACAACAAATGCTGCAATAGATTTATTTTCCACTTTTGGTGCTCAAATAGCTTATACGAATCCAACAACTACAAATACGTCTAGTCTCGTTGTAGGTAAAGATTTTGCGGATAATAGTAACTTTGTTAGTCTGGGCGTAGGCCAACTGGGCGGAGGTATAAGCTTATCAGTAAATACCTTAAATGGCGTAAGTATATTCGATCAAAAATATAATAGGGGTTTACGTGGAGAGCAATTATTTGCCATTTCTGACAAAAAAGATTATACACAAAAAGGCTATGTTGATTCTTTACTCGCATTAAAAGCTCCAGCATCAGGAAGTGCAGATTATCTCCATAACAATAATACTGGAACCGCTCAAAGCGCAAGTTTCAACATTAACGGAACAGGTAGGTTTGATAGTCCTACATCTACCACTTTGTTTAACCCGGGTATTGGAAGTTTCGCTACAGAAACGGGTGTTACTACCATTAATGGGGGTAACTTGAATGCGCAGCAGTCTAATGGCGCTATTGTGTCTGTTACCAACACAGACGACGGCTCGCAATCCAAGTTGGAAACCCACAGACTAAATATTGGCGGGGTGCTTGACTTAAATACTTTTGGCCTCACACAATATGGGAGATTGACATATCCTAATGGCGGATCTTTTGAGATTCAAAATTCATCAGGTGGGTTAATTTTTAGTGCCAATGAAATAAAAAGAACATCTGATAATAAAAGGGTGTTGTTCGATGGTGATGCATTACCCATAACAGGAGGAACAATATCAGGAAATTTAACACTAAACGGCACGGTAAACGCTTCTAATTTCGCTGTAAATAGCTCCCAATATTACTTTAAAGGATCAGATGCATACCTGCCTCAAACTACTATACAAGATGCTTTGGTTGTTAGAGGTTTTTTAAAATTGACTACAGATGATGCTCAAATAACTCAAAAATTAAAATTAAATCCAGGCGCACCTCAAAACCCTTTAGAGAGCGAAATTACTTTACCTTCAGAATCGGGCACATTAGCGTTGTTGTCAGATATTAATTCCACAATAAGTGACTATCAAACTAAATCAGAAAAAGCACAACCAAACGGCTACGCTTCTTTAGATGGTACAGGCAAAATTCCCATAATCCAAATGCCAGATGCGTTAGTAGGCGCTGTAGTTTATCAGGGTAACTACGATGCATCTACAAATACGCCTGCTCTGCCAGCTGCTACAGGTAATAAAGGTAAATATTATGTGGTGTCAGTTGGTGGAACACAACAAAGCTTAACGTTTGAAAACGGCGACTGGATCATCTCAAATGGTGCGATCTGGCAAAAGGTTGACAACAGCACAAAGGTTACTAGTGTTAACGGAATGACAGGTGCCGTTAATGTTACCGATATTACGGGTAATGCAGGAAGCGCTACAAATTGGGGAAGTTCACAAGCAGATTTTACCTCACCTGCTACTGGTACAATATCATGGATTGCTGGTTTTGAAGCTGAAACCTCAAAAACAAGGCCGTGGGATGCATCTAAAATAAAAGCATTTTTAGGAGTTAATGAAAATAACTCTTCTAGTACAATTGTACAAAGGTCGTCAGGTGGTGATATAAACTCAAATAACTTTTTAACAGGTACCTCTAAAATGGGTACTTGGGCTGGGGGTTCTAGTTTTGCTAGGTTTGGTCATAAAGACTATGATATTGGTAGCGGATCATCGGCATACGCATTCCTACAGAACAACGATGGTACCGTGTTTGTAAAAGGAACAAATTTAGTCATGGGAAGTGTTACTGGCGGTTATACCTTGTTAGATGGCAATGTAGGGGTAAATGTTATACCTACAGAAGCTTTAGATGTAAACGGTAACATTAAAGGAAACGGAACCTTAACTGTAGGTACTGCTACTCCTAGTGCTGCTTTATTTCATGCAAGAAATTCTGTAGCTGGAATGATAATCGGAGAAAGTGGCACATCCTCAAATTATTATGATGCTGACTCACATCAGTATAGGAGTGCGGATGGTAATGTAGAATACATGGCCATAAAAAACAGCAACTTATTGGTAGGATCAAATGTTGATGACGGTATAAATAAACTTCAAGTTAGCGGCAATGCTAAAATTACTGGTGATATAACATCATCTATAGGTGATTTAAAATTGCTTAGAACCGACAATGAGTATGCATATATCTTGCGTTCAAATGCCGTTGGAAAGAGAAAATTAAAATTCGCAACAGAAGTAGACGCCAATCCTTTAGACGAAATATATTTTAGGACTAATGCTGCTCTTTTTTCTAATCTAGCAGGTACAGGAGATAGGGTTGTTTTAGCCGATCCAACAGGTGGTTTAAAAACGACTACAGTAGTCCCAAACTCCACTAAATGGAATGGACAGACATTAGGCATAACCGGACTTGCTACAGGGGATTTTGTTAAATACAATGGTACAAACTGGATTAATTCAAAATTATACCAGACTGATTTTTCTAATCCTACAGGAACATTAACAAGGCTTGCGGGATTCAACGATTCAAATGAGGCTCAACATTGGAGCGCCGCACAAGTTAGATCGTTTTTGTCGACTGAGATAGCAACATCCGGCACGTATACCCCAACTTTAACAGGCATTTTCAACAATGCATCTACATCAGCACTAACTGCACATTATACAAGAGTTGGAAACGAAGTAACAGTAATTGGTAGGATATCGGCAGCATCTACAGCAGCAGGTACTATGCAAATAGGGATTTCGTTGCCTATTTCGAGCGCATTAACTAATACAGAAGATGCAAGCGGATTTGGAACCTCTACGGCAACATCGCCAAACAGAAATGTAGATATTTATTATAGGACAGCCAGCAGTACAGTTGTTATTGAAACGGTAACAAACGGTACCGGTAGTGAAAATTATAGATTTCAATTCACCTATACAATTAAATAATTATATGAATTTTTTCAAAGAATTAACAAACAGAATTACATCGGATAGTCCGAAGTTTTTCAAAAAACTACAGGGACTAGGCCTTTATTTATCAGGTGCTTCTACAGCGGTTCTTGCAATACCAGGTATTCCAGAAACTTTAAAAACCATTGCTTCCTATGCTTTAACTGCGGGCTTGGTTATTACAGCAGTATCGAAATTACCGGTAAAAGATCCTGATTATTCAACATTGGATAAATCCTAGCTATTCATTTGAGCAAAAACATATCTAAAAGATATGTTTTTGTTTAATTTTGATTAATAATCAATCTGATTTAAAATGTTAACATCGAAACAGGCGATTGCCAAATATGGCATGCCAAATAAAACAGGAGCAGGTTACTTGGTTACGATCAAATTACCGTTTCCAATGCGATTAGCATGGGATACCAAAACTGTAATTAACAGTTTTCAATGTCATAAGTCCGTAGCTAAACAATTAACCGATATCTATACAGATATACTTGCCCACTATGGTTTAGTTGAGATTCAAAGGTTAGGCATTGATCTGTGGGGAGGTTGCTTCAATTACAGGCTTATGCGTGGCGGTTCGGAACTAAGTATACACAGTTGGGCGTTAGCGGTAGATCATGATCCAAACAGAAACCTTTTAAAAGAAACATCCAAAACGGCAAGATTTGCAAGGCCAGAGTATAAAGCAATGATCGATATCTTTTATAAACATGGATTCGAGAGTTTGGGAAGGGAAAAAAATTACGACTGGATGCACTTCCAGGTTAAAGGATAGAAATTATTTATGATGCAAGCGATTCCAAAGCCGCCATTTACATTTAAAGAGTTTGTGAGATATCCGATTTATGCGGTTTGCTTTATTCTTATAATCTATTTTATGTATAAAGAATTTATTCAAAAGGATTCTTTAAAGAATGAAAACGATTATCTAAAGAAAGAGATCGTGCAACTCAAAATTGATAGCCGCGCCCAGCTTACTGACCTTTATCAGCAGATATCCAAAAGCAATAAAGAAAAAGACAGTTTGCAGGGGCTGCTATTATCCCGCACCGATAATTCCTATGAAGAGCTTAAGAAAATGTTAAACATTGATAACAGTAAGAAAAGTACAATTATCATCAAACCGAAAAGGAAATGAAAAAGTTAATAGTTATTGCATTAGCGTTCGTTCTTATATTTCCAAACAATGGATGTAGGATACTCAAGCACAAGTTGCTCGATAAGAAGTCGGAGCAGGCTAATATTCAAAACGATGTACAAGTAAAAACAAAGTTGGTAGACAGTTTAGCGGTAAATCAGAAATATTTTTCCGACAAAAGTAATACAACGATAAAGGAAACGATTTCTTACAAATCTGTAGATGAAGAGCCGATTGAACTTACCGCTTCGTTTAGAATCGACACAGCTAAGAGTTTAAAGGGCGACACAGCGTTAACTTTAGTTGGCAAAGGTGTTAGCCTTACCATCACAAGAAATCCATTAAACAACACTTTAACCGCAAATATCAAAAGTGGAGGTAAAACCAAGAAGGTCGCATTTAACGAATTGTTGATCAATCGGACCATAACTAATAATAAAGAAATTGTTGATTCATCAAAATCGACAGTACTCACTAAAAAGATGGATAAGGATAGCATTGACAAATCAAAAATTGAAATCAAGAAGTCGGAAAGTCATCTCGATAAAACCAAGGATTATAAACCGGATTGGAAAATATGGTTAGGTATAGGAGCAATTGTAGGACTAGGAATCTATTTATTAATCCGAAAAAGACCTTAAAATATATTTTTTTGTTATGTTTTGTTGTTTAACCGGCAGTCGCGAGATAGCCGGTTTTTTATTGATCAAAAAATGCTATTTTTGCAGCGTTGTTGTGATCTTTGGTTTGCTGACCGAAGTTAATCACGATTAAGCCCGACTTGCTGGTCGGGCTTTACTTTTTTATGTAATCAAGCACTTTCCTATTGGCCTCGTCGATGATGGACCAGTCAGTTTCAATATAAACATCGGTGATAGTACCGATAGTCTCAATATGATTAAGAGCCTTGCCGATCACATCTTTATCAATATTGCATTTATTCCTTGCGATCGTCGCCCATGAGTGTCTTAAGAAAACGGAAGTTAAGTCTTTATCAATATCAGTTATCTTGGCCGCTTGCTTCAATCCGTCATTTACACCTTTGTTAAATGTCCTTTCATTGGAATAACGTTTATAAAAGGAAAACACTCTACCCCCTTCATCATCTCTGTACTTGGCTAACAATTCTGCAGCTTCTGGCTCAACCTTGATCGATATAAAAGCATCGTCGGCACGTTCGCCTCGAGTCTTTCTCCGGTTATACGATATTCTGCCATTTTCAAACTTGTCAATGTGAAAAATATCTGTTGTATTCATTCCAATCAGATAGAAACATAACATTCCAACATCTCGGCCTAGCTCTAACAAGCTTCCTTTTTTCTCTAAAGAGGTATCAATTTTGATTATCTTATTAATCTCTTCCTTTGTTAAATTCCGCTTTTTAGTTTTAGGAGCATTACCAATTTTATATTTACGGAACGGATAATGCTTAATTAATATTTCTCCAGAGTCCTCATCATTGAATTGCTTAATTGCTTCATTGAACAATGTTCTAAGTTCCTTCATGTAATGGAAAACACCAGCATCTGTCGCGGGCGGCTTGGTTATTGTTCTGATTTTACCAAACTGATCAGTTCGATCCATTTTCCGCTCTGTTTTCAAAAACGCTTCCCAACCAATTAAGAACTTGTAATTGATTTTTGAGATATCAACATCTTCACTACGAAAATAATCCACAATTGAATTAATAACAGCGTTGTAGGTCATTGCTTTAGAATCCCTACCTTCTGTCTTGATTTTAATGATATAGCCACGGGCGAAGTCAATGAAGTTTACACTTTCTTCCTTGGTTTCCGGCTTTGTTTCAAACTTGTTCTCAAGGTGCTGTTTTAGCTCAGTGGCTGTCATTGAGAAAACTTTCATACCTAAAGCAGTTACTTCTTGGCGATAGCTTTTAACAATATCATCAACAGCATCGGTTACAAATTGATCCTTCAAATCAAACTTTTTAGTGAGCTGTGACTTTACCACAAAAATTGGGGTATCAATGAACTTTATAACACGATTATGAGTCAGCCTTATTTTGACATTCCAGGTGTTATCTTTTTTCTTTTGATCAGGTCTAACTAATGCTTTAAATGTAGACATCCAGTAAACTTTTAGTAAACAAGTGTGTGAAATTATACAATATTCCTTGTTTTTTTAGAAATAAAAAAGCCGATCTAAGTTAATAAATCGGCTTTTAAGGGTGGAGAATATCGGATTCGAACCGATCACCTCTTCACTGCCAGCGAAGCGCTCTAGCCAAATGAGCTAATCCCCCAATTTTAAATATTCAATAACCAAAAAATTAAATAGTCATTCAGTAATT
>Ga0157370_10001161_pt1 | contig 32863 bp, 25 predicted proteins | sample C35metaG_FD_113463 | JGI IMG/M metagenome (GOLD analysis project Ga0157370, IMG submission 113463) | Corn rhizosphere microbial communities from Kellogg Biological Station, Michigan, USA - C3-5 metaG | ecosystem: Host-associated > Plants > Roots > Rhizosphere > Soil | place: USA: Michigan... | reverse complement strand
CCGAACCAGGAACGCGGGATTGCGTTGCACGCTGCGCAGGGCAAGGTCAGTGCACGCGCGCACAAGAACCAGGCGATCCTGGCGGCCAAGACCAACGTGAAGATCACCAGCACCCAGGCCGACGTGCAGTTGTCGGCGCCGAGCAAGCATCTGCTGGCGACGGCGGCTGGGGCCTACATCCGGATCGAGGGCGACAATATCGAGCTGGGCGCGCCCGGGAAGGTGGAGTTCAAGGGCACGCAGCGGGAGTGGACGGGGGCGAAGGCGGTCAAGGCAGCGCCGTCGGCGTTCGGTCAGGCAGACGTGAAGATGTGCGAGCTGGGCGCAAGGCTGGCCGACATGAAGGGCGCTGCCTTGGTTCCGGTGGATTGACCGATGGATAGTTTGATTCATCGGGACTTCTTGGAACAGGCCTACGCTATCGTCAATCCGCTGCAGGTTCCGATGGCCCAGTTCGACGGTATTCCCTCGTCCGCGCTCATCCCGCCTGGGATGGAACGCCATGCGCGCATGATGCCGCGCCTGCTAGATCTGCGTGCGCTTGGCAACGACGAGCGGATGGATCTATTGGAGCGAAGCGATAAGTGGCTCCGCACTTTCGGCGATCCCATGTTCAGCATGCTGATCGAATCAAACAAACAGCCTGCGCAGGTTGTCGCGCATTTGCTGAAAAACATGGTGATGTCGCGCGCCGATGGAAAACGTTTCTGGCTTCGCTTCCATGATCCCCGTGTGTTTCAGCACCTTCCATGGATACTCGACGCGGGCCAACTATGGCATTTGATGGGGCGAAGCCGGTCATGGTGCTTCTACGACGTGTTCCAGCAAAAATGGTCTCGTGTCGAGCTCCCAGAGCTGGACGATAGGACGCTGCCACGCTTTCATTTCTCGCCACGGCAGTGGGAAGCGCTTGACCTGCTTCAGCCACTGAATGATGCGCTGACCGAGCTGCAGGAGCGGCATGAATCCATACCCGAAGGTGCGTTGGCCCGCGTGATGGAAGGTTTGTGTGCGGCATCCGCCAATGGCCTGCACAGTGCAGAGGATCAGTGTGAGTTCGCCCTTCAATGGTTCCATGAAGGTGAATCCATGCTGGGCTTGCCGCTGGTTCGCCAAGCGCTGCTACAGGCGAACGCCGAGGGCGGCAGCTACCTCTCGATCAAACGCGAAATGGAGTACGCCTCGTCATCGCCGACGGTGCGGTAAGCGTGCATGGACATAGGACCGATAGAAAGATGAACACGAGCGCTGAAACGCAACAAGAAGATCTCTGCCCGAACTGCACCAAGGCCGGCCTGCCGATACTGCCGCTGCGTTACGCGATCGCGCGAAGCGATTCAACGGTAGCGGCAAAAGCGCCGTTGCTCAGCGAACCGTTCGGTGACGGGGTAACGGCCATCGCACTGCCCAATCAACTCGCGACCTACGCATTGCGCACGCTTCGTGAGGGCTACCTGTACATCTTCAACGAAGTCCGCGGCGAATGGAAAGCCTATGAGGTTGATCGCCATGGTGTTCTGTTCGAGTTCGACATTCGCAAGAATGCCCCGCCTTCGCAGTCGGAGGATGACGACTATCGCGAAGTTTGCTCCCGCGATGGTACGCCGCCAATGAGCCAGTGCGTGATCATCCCCGACGCGCACAAGGCTGGACGGGTGTGGATGGGATTCAGTACGATCCCGTGGACCCGAGCGACATTGAACAAGAACAAGCTTCAGAAAAATCGCGAAAAACACATGCGCTGTGTCGATGTCGGGGCGTGGGTCGCGAGCGGCGGTACGACCCAGCCGCACATGGCCCCCATGCAGCGCGTGGCTGAATGTGTCGCCGAATATGCCATGGAGATCCCCCCGCCGCCCGCGCCGCAGAAGCGGGAGACCGTGGAGGAGCGGGAGGCGCGCATGGAGCGAAACCGCACCAGTGAGACCTTCGAACTTGAGACGATCGAGGTATACGCGAAAGAATGCCCAGCATTCGACTATTCGCTCTTCGAGTTCGAGTTCCGCAAGGCACAGGCGGAGGACATGGTGGCTGCCGCATTGACGGCGGGCGAGCGCGGCAAGGTGGCTTCCGGGAGTCCTGGGCCGTATGTGCCAGCCATGATTGCCCTGGCGGATCCCGCGGCCATTGGCAGCGAGCTCAACGAACTCGCCAAGGCCAACACCCATGACTGGATGAACGAACCGGCGCGAAAGAAGCGACACGAGTCGGCCACCATGATTGAGGCGATTCGACATGCCGTACAGAATGGCGGAGAAATGAGCGAGTCGGAATGGCGTAAGGCCCAGGTGGGTTTTTTGGGCGCGCTGATGCCTGCCACCCTTGGTGCGGCCCTTGGCGGGCGTCCGGGCCCGGCAGGCGTAGCGGAGGGCATGCGTCGTGCAGGCCGACTCAGCGCCAAGGATCTGGACGAGATCCATGCCAAGTCATGGAAGAAGTACCGGAAGATGTACAACAAAGATGCGGTTGACAATTATTTCAACGTTGAGTTCCCCAGTGCATTGCGTGCATTCGAGGCACGCAATGTGGTGCCGCTGGACAAAGCCTACATCGCTTGGATCGGCAGTCCCATGCTGCGCGACTGGATGAACTTGAATGCCGACGAGAGCGATCTGCGCAGTGGCCTGGCCTACTCCCACGCTCTGTATGTGGTGGTATTGGATGCCCTTGGGCGAAAGCAGGTCTGCGACTACCTGGGGGAGTGCTTCAGGCTTGATCCAACCGACGAGAATGCCGTATTTAGTCGGGCGATGGTCTTCAACCAGGAGAAGATGGCGACAGCCTGGAAGGAGGCTGGAATGCAGACGCCCGCAACGGGGTGGGATGGCGTAGTTAATCGCGTCTGGAGCGGATTCAATGCGCTGCTTGGTGCGGTGGCCGAGGACATGAGCAAGGCCGCAAAGTCCTTGTTGAACCTGTATACGTACGAGTACGCGGCTGTTCTGACGCAACGCCTGCATGCGGTCTTTGACACAACCACCGGTGAGCTGATTGCCGGTGCGGTTGAGCGTCGCGCGGTTATCATGCTCGGCGCGGTTGCGAAGGTGAACTCGCCGCGCAGCTCCGTCATTACCGTGCGTAGCCGCATGACCGAGATGCAGGCAATGTACGTTGCAACAGGCGTGGCAGAGTCGACCACTTCGCCTCGTACGGCAATGCACGATAGTGGAAGCAGGGTCCGTGATGCCTTCGAAGTGGGCGGCAAGCGGGTGACCATGCAGGGTGTGCTGATCGTGGATGAGGATGTGTCGATCCGGACCCAAGGCGTTGTGGAGCTGCCGCCGGAGCAGATCCAGCGCCAGATTCAACGAAGCCTGCGGACCGGGGCCATGGTGGAGGGCGGCGCGCATGTTGCTTCGGCCTTGTTGTCATTGTGGACCTTGTCTGTTGCGAGTCGTGATTTCGAAAAGACCGACAGAGGTTTCAATGCGGTCACACTGAACTACATAGGTGCCTGCTCGGCGACCATGGGCGCAACCCTTGAGGGAGCTGGCGCGTTGTTGCGGCTGACACGCTTCGGCAGTGCGGCGTTACCCGGCTTTGCATCACGCCTGATGCCTGTGCTTTCTTCGCGTGCCGCGGGGATCAGTTTGCTTGGGCGCCTCGCAGGCGCTGTGGGCGGGGTGATCACCGGTTTGCTGCTCATCTGGGAAGGTATTCAGGACTTCAGTCTCAGTCCCGGTTACGCGGGCATCATGATCTCGTTGGGATTGAGCATCATCTGGGTCAGTTGGGCGGTTGCATCGATGACACTCGGCGGCGTTCCGGGCTTCTTCATCGCGTTGTTGATAGCCTTGGTGGCATTGGTGGTCAGCTTCATGAAGAAGGATGAGATCGAGCGCTGGTTGGACAAGGCAATCGATTTTGGGAACCATGCCAAGGGGAGTTTCGACACCGAGAAGGTGCAGTGGGACGCGATGCAGGCGCTCGGCGGCTCGGAAGAAGACTGATGCATAGGAACGCAAGATGATTACCGGGTGGCTCAAGCCGTTTCCCACGCAACGACCTTTGACGCAGGAGGAGGAGCAGGCGCAGCTGGATCCTGACGCACGTCAGGGCCATGTACTGCCAGACGCGAGGTTCAGCCTGATCGGTCTGGATGAGCATTCGGCGGAGTTCGTCGATAGAAGCTTCCGCATGCGCGGTTCATCCATCACGCTGTTTGCATTGGTCTGTTTCCTGGTGATTGTCGCCACGTTGCTTTACGTGGCCTTGGGGCTTGCATGGCCGAACTACGCGCAGAAAAAATTCGGCGCTGGTGAGCTGTTGGTCGCCATACTGCCGGTGGTCCTGGTTGCGACCGCTGCCAGTACGATGATCTGGCGGCGAACGCTGCGCCGCGAGCTCTTCACCTATACGCACTATCCGGTTCGGTTCGACCGTAGGCGCGGTTTCGTACATGTCTTTCGGCATAACGGGCCGGACGGCGTGCTGAGTGTTCCCTGGAAGGACGTCCACTGGTTCGTTGGTCGTGGTGAGCGTCAGGAGTATCTTCTTGATGTCCGTGGTGCGCTGCTGGACCGCGGCCAGGTTCAGGAGATGTTCTCGGTAGGCCACTATTTTGATGACGGCGCGCGGGAAAGCGTCCAGGCATTGTGGGAGTTCATTCGCACTTACATGGCCGGTGGTCCTGCTGCACTGGCGGTTGCTGGCGTGCCGCCGGTGATCGATCTTTCCGTTCTGCCCTCTTGGCGTAACGCGTGGCGGTGGGAGATGCTCCGCCTCGGCGAGCGTTTCGCGCGCATGCGCTACATGCTTTTCATGATTTACTACCCAGTCATGCTGGTCATGACCTCATGGCGCTGGATGGTGTTGAATTCCTGCAAGGCGCCTGCTTGGCCGTCAACGGTGCTGACGAGCCGTGCTCCGGTGCATGCTTGGGCGCAACCGCGTTGGGTGGGGGAGATGTCGGATCACGTATCGCGGCGGTCGTTGTAGCGGCTGGCTGCACCGTGGCCGCGTTCAACCAATCACCCCGGAGACTTGAGAGTGCAATGCGGGCGAGCGACGTAGTGCCCCGGGCCGGCGCTGACATCATGGACATGGCCTCGCCAGTGCAGGGGCCGGGTGGGGTGATGTATCCCCTTACCCATCACCGCGCAGAAGACGTGGATATCGACTTCGTGCTTGATGTCGACGAAACCGAGCTTGTGGTGGCGCCTGACGTGACCCTGCTGTCCGGTGCCAAGGGCGGGCTGCTGTGGCTGGTCGGGATGATCGTGCTGGTGGATATCGTGATCCTGGCCGGCCTTCCTGAAATGCTCGCCGACTGGAAGGACATGGTTGCCTCCACCGTTGTTACCGTGCTGTTTCTGGTGCTGAGCGTAGCCTTCTGTCTGGGCATGGTCCGTTCAGTCAGGCGGGGGAATCGAGTGGAGCCCGTCCTGTTCAACCGGGTAGCCCGCACGGTTACACATTTCGGTAGCCAAGGTGTTCGCACCTATCCTTGGGAGCGGCTTCGGCCCTTCGTTCGGATCGTCCGCGTTGTGAATACGGTGGGCGGCGGCCAGACCTACCAGCTCGTGCTGGCCGACGTGGATCCGTCCACTGGCCGGGTTGACGCCGAGTTCGTCGCGGGTAAAGGGGACCTAATCGGCGCCGCCGTGCTCCGCTATGGATTCTTCAAGACGTATATGGACCAGCCCCTTGAGCGCTTGCCGAGCTTCCGCCTCGTGTCGGCCAGCCCCGATTGGATGCAGTGCCTTGCATTGAGCATCTGGACCTTTCCAGGTCTCGCACAGCGATGGCTTGGAGAGCGACCGTGGTCGCCGCTGGTTGGCCTCGGCAGCGTGCTCAACACTGCCTTGGCGATGCCGCTGCAGATGCCGGAACTGCTTGCGGCCCGGATCTCACTGGGGCCGTACGGCGAGGGCGCTTTGGCGCCGTGGTTGAAGCGCTTCAACGCGCTGCCAGCCGGCACCAGGCTGCGGCGCTTGGCGCGTAGCCATGCGGCTGTCGTTGCGTCTGCGCGCAGATGCATCCCGGTCGCTTTGGCCATCGGGACGGTGTTCTGGGCGGGCGTGTTGTGGTTGCTGGCGGATGCCGCGCTTGGCTGAATGCTTGCCGGAAAGCGGGGGCAATGAACTGATATCGCACAATGGAATGAGTGATCTTGGAATCGGACGAGCAAGCCGGAGCATTTCCGGGTGATTTGAACCCGCCAAACGGGCAGGCCGTGGGCCTGCTGCCCGTGGCTAGCGTGCAGAGCAATCATCACGCGAATACGGGGGGCGGGGTAGCGTGTTTCTACCCGAACGGCTTAGCGTTCGTGGATCAGCTGGGTGCTATGCGCGGCTATTTGAGCGCCGGCGGCCTTATGGCGCTACCGCTGGCGATCGCGATGCTCATCATGGGGATCAGCAACGGCTGGTGGCTACCCTTGATCATGGTCGTGATCCTGCTATGGCTGGCGTTGCTGTTCATCCAGGTGGACTGGGTGGGGTTCCGCTACGAGCCGGTGCTCCTCAATCGTGCCTTGGGGAAGGTGCATGTGTTCAAGGCCATGGGTCTGCCGTGGTGGCAGTGGGGTTGGAAGCTGTGGGGCCGTGCCCGATACGAGATAGACACGTACGACTGGTCATGCGTCCGCGCGGAGGTCGTAGAGTTCACCATTTTCACCGGTCAGATTTCACGACGGGAGTCTGGCCTGGTGTTTGCGATTACCGACGTACCGGGTGGGCGTGACGTGGTGCAGCGCTTTGGGGTGGGTCCCAGCTTCGGCTACGGCGATCTTCAATCCCCGGTTCAGCGCTGGGAGCATATTCGACGTTTCATGCGTCACGAGGGGCCTGCCTGGAAGCTGATGGACAGCCTTTACGAGGACTGGGGCGTCGCGTTCTGGCCCTCGTTCTGGGTGCTTCAACCCCTGTTCGACGATCGCGCAGTCGCGTGGCGGCGAAAAGGGATTCTGGCCTGGATGGCTGGCGTGGGCATGTTGTTCTTCCTGCCGTTCACCGCCTACATGGGGCTGGTACGCTATCTCAGCTACCGCCTGAAACGGGAACCCGCGTGGAGCAGGGACATTCTTGCGAGTCTCGGTGGCCCTGCGCTGACCCATGAACAGTTGAGCGCTTTGGCCCCCACAGATGCGAAGGTGAAGCCGGGCAAGGCGTCTAAGCATCGGCGGCGCCGCCAAAAAAGCCATTGAGCGCTGGAGCGTGAGCGATGTACACCGGCTGGTTGAGGAAGTTCAAGGTAGACAGGCTCCTTGAGCCGCAAGAGCGCTATGAGGCACTGCCGCGGAATCGAAGTGGGCGTAGCAACGAACACCACTGTGTGATCCGCCTGAATTCCACCTACATGGACGTCGTTGATCGTCGATACCGCCTGCGCGGCATGGTGGCAACAACGGTGGGGACACTGGTGTGCACCATGATGGCGTTGTTCGGCATATGGGTGTTGGCGATGTGGGTTCCGAACGCGCGACCGGACGGCCAGATCGACGGGTGGCTGGTCGCGATCATACTGACGCTATTCATTGGCCAGTTTCCCGTCATGTGGCGTTACACGTTTGGGCGTGATTTCTTCACCTACAAGTACTACCCGATTCGCTTCAATCGGCGCACCCGGATGGTGCACGCCTACACCGACGCCGGCCCATCCGGCGTCATCAGCGTTCCGTGGGACCAGGCGTACTTCCATCTGGGACACGGTGAGGGCGAGACGTTCCTGCGGGATATTCGCTGCCACGTCATGGACGGGGAGATGGTCCGGAAAACGTTCGCCGTCGGCCACTATTTCGACGATCCCGCCACGATCCGCGAGATATGGGAATTCATCCGGCGCTACAGGGATGAAGGCCCGGAGCACGTGTTTGACGTGCCTGCGTCGGCGCAGCTGCACCTGTCCGTGGCGGATACCTGGAAGAACTGCTACCTCACGGTGATCATCAGCCTGGGTGAGGGGTTGCTTCCGTATCGCGCGGTGCTGATGCCGTTGTTGGTGCCGTTGGCAGCTTGCCGCTGGTTGGTTTTGAAGAGCAGCAAAGCGCCGCAATGGCCGGCATATGTGGTGACCGAATCGCACATCGACGCGGCCGATCCGCATCAGTTGGCAGAGCCAGAGTATGTGGGACAGTTCTATGAGGGGCGCGGCGCTTGATTGATCTGCGCGCCGACTGGGAGGGCGGCGATGAGCGTGGCTCGCGCCATGGGGCCGATGTACACGCCGGTACACGACAGGAAGGAAGGGTTCGTATTTGGTGTGATCAGGAAGTTTGCGACCTTTGCCCGCTTTCTTTTACTGCAGCTTGTCTTCTCCTTCCCCTACAGCTTCATTGCCATGGGCCGATGGCTGGCCATGGCAACGAACCGAATACACCGCTGGCCAGCGGAGATGGAGGTGGCCAGCATGGTGGGCGACCAGGATCGTTATTGCCGAGATTGGCGGGACAACCCTCCATTGGGCTTCATGGACAAGACCTGGCCGTTGATCTGTACCGCAGTCGGCGTACTGACTGCCGCGTGGATTCGGTATGCGATCAAGCAGGCACTGGCACTCCGCGCGTGACGCCTTCGGACGAAAAAATGGACCAGATCGAGAAATTAAATGAGTAGCATGTCTGGTTGGTTGATAGAGCCCTTCAAGTTGAACAGGCCAGTCTCGCACGCCGAGATGAGTGCCAATCTCCGTGCTGATGGATTGCCAAGCGTTGACCCGCTGAACAAGGGCGCCATCCATCTCGATGCCACGTGCTTGGAATATCACGATAGATACTTTCTGTTTCGGGGCTGGGGGGTTCTCGGCGGCGGATTCTTTGCATTGTTCGCCATGGCGCTTGCCGCCGCTGTGTCGTATGGCTTTCTCCAGAGTTCAAAGGGGCAGGTTGGGCCGGTATTCTGGGGAATTGCGATCATGGTGCTCATGTGCGGGTTGCCTGCCCTGTATGCACTGAAGGCGCTCTTCTTCAAGGATGCTTTCCGCTACACGCACTATCCGATCCGATTCAATCGGGACAACCGGATGGTGTACGTCTTCACCGGTGGGGCGCGCCAGATTTTGAAAGTGCCATTCGATGATGCGTTCTTCTTCATCAATGAAGATACAGGGGCAGGGGCAAGCGCTGTGCGGTTGTACGATCTGCGTATGCACGTGCTTCAGGATGAGAAGATCATTCACACGGTGTCTATTGGATCTGATAGTGGTGGCAGTGCCGGGATCATCCTCGCCCATTGGGAAATGATTCGGCGATTCATGGATCAGGGTCTGGATGCTCTACCATTCCCTCCGCTGGGTATCTTTGCGTCCTCGCACGTGTCCGTGAAGAACTCTTTCATCATTCCTTTCGCCGTCTTCAATGGACCACTTCGCTGGATCCTGTCACCTTTTCTTATCTTCATTGGTGTAACAAAGTACATCGCCCTGGTTACCAGCAAGCGCCCGGTCTGGCCGAAGGTCGTCGATGCCGAGTGCAGGCCTGCCAGTGGTGGGCGTGTCTTCAGACAACCCACCATGTATGGCGACCTCCCGGACGGACAGGCCGGCGAGTCTGCATTCATGGGCTACTGGAAGAAGGCGGAGGCGCGCGCAAGGTTGGTGGACAAGGAGTTGGCTTCGATGTTCCCTCCAGCCGCGTGCCTTTAACAGGCGCCTGGATGCGCTTTGTTCTTCGGCGAGCCGAGTGATGGTTCGGAGGCGCGCCCCGAGCGGCCCCGTAAGCCGACGAAGCGCTGAGTGGGTTGGCTGAGCGCGGTGCGCGCGGGGCGCGGGCGATGCCCGTATGCAAGAGCAACGTGAAGATCGTGGCCCCAGTCGACGTTCCTCCATGATGCCTTTAGATGACAACATGACGTCGGTCGCCAGCCCTTGGGCTGGCGGCTCCAGCGGTCACTTATCGATAAAGTGGCGTCGCTGATCGAGCCGGAACGTCAGCCTGCGGTAAGGCGGGCTGGTTCATCAGCGTCGTCGTGGCTGGCGCATCAGCGGAAGGCGACCAACAGGAAACCAGACAGCGCGAAGAGCATGGCGAGCAGGACGGGGCTGATGGCCAGCAGTCGCTTCACCGGTGATTGCCAGCCGGCGAATCGGCCCAGATAGCGGTACACCGTTCGCACAAAGCCACAGCACATCGCCATGACCAGTACGAAATACACGATGGAAGTCCAGGTCCAGTTCACTCGATGCATCCAGCTTGAGAGGGCCGCTAGAGTAAGCCGGGCCGGCGCGCCGGTCGAGTGGTCCTGCAGACGCAAGGCGGGTGTTCCAGTCGTCCGGTCGCCTCAGCCAAACACCGCCCGCAGCATTTGCCGTGCCACCACTGACCAAGCGGCAACGCTGATCAGCGTGCACGCCCCGCAGACAATGGCAACGATGAGGGCGGCTTTTCGCCTGCCGCGCAGCTCGCCCGCCGAAGCTGGCGTAATGGCGTACGGCGACGCCCCACTGGCTTGTTGGCCAGCCGACACCCCCGCAAGCGATGCCGGCAGCGGCACCCGGGGCCTGAAGCGTGCGTACACCATCCGGAATACCTGGTCTGGCCAGAACGCGACCCAGACCAGTACCGCCAGGAGATGCTCCCCGCTCCAGAAGGGCTGCCAGTTGTGATCCCGCAACCCTTGGATGAACCCGTGTGCGTCGCCACCCCCGGACAAGGGGCCAAATTCCAGCAGCGCTGACGTCCATGATCGCGGATTCACCACCGTCTGCATGGGGAGCGCTGCAGGCGCCTCATCCATGTAGCGGCGGATCAGCTCCCAGCTCTGCTGGCATGCCTCACGCCCCGGCATGGGTGCCTCCACAACGAAGCGCGCGCGCCAGGTCTGCGGGTCGTTCTTGAGGTACTCCACCAGTTCCAGCGCCACAAAGGGGCGTGAACCCAGTTGAGGCGGGCCGAAGCCAATTCGCACGTTCGGACGGACGTTGTCCCAATCAAGAACGAACGCCGTCTTGTTGGTGTAGTGGAAGATCTTGCGCTGCTTCCTGAGAAAGTAGACGTCGCTGTGCTTGCTTCCAAAGCTGATGCGCCAGGCGAAGTAGGCGCCCGTAGCGCCACCGACGGCCAACAGTGCAGCCAGCGATACACTCAGTGCGCGCATGCCGAAACTGTCCATCGGGTCGCTCAGCACCGAAACACCTGCGCCGATGCCCCCCAGTGAGATGATCACGCCTGCAATGGCGAAGAAGGGCATGATCGATTCGATGACCGCCGCTGCGCCATCGTCGGACCACACCATCATTTCCTCATCCAGGCGGATGATGTCCCGCACGCTGCCGGGCTCGGCGTTGCTGCGCAGCGGCAGCTCCCCTTCATGGATCTCCGATGGCGGTAGTTCACTCACGGATGGGGTCTCATTGGGCGCCATGCATGGCATCGGCCGGATTATGTCTCACGTGCGGTTTCCGTCAATGGCAGGGCGGGGCGCGATGTCATCCGGTGATTCTCTCGTCTGGAGATGGGGTTCGCAGGCATCATGTAGGCTTGAGCATCTGTCCCGGGCTTTTGCGCCGGCAACCAAACAAAGGAATGCGCATGGGCAGTTTCTCCGGCTGGTTGATCAACCCCCACAAGCTCGGGCGGGAGCTATTGCCAAAAGAACGCAAGGCGGATCTGCGTGCCGAGGGTCTTCCGCGGCTGGATCCCCTTAACAAGGGCGCGATCCATCTGGATGCGACCCGGCTGGAGTACCTTGATCGGTTCTTCCTGCTCCGCGGCTGGGCGCTGCTGGGCGGTGGCTTCCTCGCGCTGTTCTGTGTGACGCTGGGAGCGCTGGGAATCTATGGTTTCCTGCAGAGCTCACATGGCGAGGTAGAGCCGGTGTTCTGGGGAATCGTGATAGTGGCGCTTATGTTCGGACTGCCGTCGTTGGTGGTACTCAAGCTTTTCGTGCTCAAGGATGTCTTCCGCTATACCCACTATCCCGTGCGGTTCAACCGTGCCAACAGAACCGTGTACGTGTTTACCGGCGGTGCCAAGGGGTATGTGGAGGTGCCGTTCGACGAGGCCTTCTTCTTCATCCACGAGGACGGCAGCAGCGCAGCCAACAACGCACGGTCCTACGACCTGCGGATGCACATCCTCCGCGACGGAAGGGTGATCCACACGGTGGCCATCGGCTCCGATGGCGGTGGTAGCCCGGGCATCGTGCTGGCGCATTGGGAGATGATCCGACGCTTCATGGATGAGGGCATTGCTGCTTTGCCATTTCCGCCGCTGGGCATCTTTGCTTCCTCGCGTGTGTCAGTGAAAAACGCGCTGGTCGTCCCCTTCGCTGCGCTGCCCGGGGTGCTGAGCTGGATCCTGTCGCCCCTCCTCATCGTGATTGGCCTCTGCCGCTACATTGCGCTGGCCACCAGCCGCCGTCCGATCTGGCCGAGCTCGGTCGACGCCGCGTGTGCGCCTCCTTCGACATCACCGGTCTTCCGTGAGCCGGCGGTCTACGGGGGGCTGCCGGGGGGCGAGAAGGGTGAGGCCGCGTTCATGGCGTACTGGGGGGATGCGGAAGCGAAGGCCCGGCAACACGACCAGGCCCTGTCCAGTTTATTCCGTTGACGCGCGGCTTTTCTGGCCGACAGGATAGGCTTGGCCGTCGGGGGATAGGCGGCCGCAAAGGAGAGGCGACGATGTACACCGGCTGGATGAGAGCGTTCGGGGTGGATCGAGAAATGGATCCGCGAGAGCGTTATGCAACGCTGTCGCGCTCGCATGCGGGCCGGAGCAGGCAGCGTCTGTGCGTGATCCGCTTGAATTCGACCTACCTGGACATGATCGACCGTCGCTTCAGGCTGCGCGGCATGGTGCTCACGACCACCGTTCTGCTGATCAACGCGGGCCTGGCAGCCTGGGGCCTGTGCAGGTGGTCGAACCGGGTGCCCGAGGTGCTTGGTGGTCCGTCAGGCGATGCACCGGCCTACGTGTTGTTCGCCCTGCTTCTGCTGGTGCAGTTCGCGCTGCTGTACTGGCTCATTCTCCGCCGTGACTTCTTCACCTATAAGTACTACCCGATCCGCTTCAACCGGCGCACCCGCATGGTGCACGCCTACACGGATGGCGGGCCGGACGCGGTCATCAGCGTGCCTTGGGAGGAGGCGCATTTCCATGTGGGGGAGGGCAAGGGCGAGCGGTACCTGCGCGATATCCGCTGCCACGTGCTGGACGGCGAGATCATCCGGCACACCTTCGCGGTGGGCCACTACTTCGATGACGAAGACAAGATCCGGGAGGTCTGGGAATTCATCCGGCGCTACATGGATGAAGGCCCGGCGTCCGTGCTCGACGCGCCAGCGAAGCCCCAGGTGGACCTGTCGGTTGCCGATACCTGGAAGAACTGCCATGCCACCGTCGTGATCAGCCTGGGGCAAGCACTGTTGCCCCTGCGTGGCCTGTTGATGCCGGTGCTGTTGCCGCTGGTGGCCTGCCGCTGGCTGGTGCTGAAGAGCAGCCGGCAGCCGGTGTGGCCGCAGCGGATCCTGGACGAATCGGTCATTGATGCCGAAGATCCGCACCGATGGCCGGAACCGCAGTACATCGGTCAGTTCGACGAGAAGGCGGACGGTCGCGCGTCCTGAGTGCACGCGGCTTCAGTAGCAGAATCAAGCGCTGCGGCCACCGCCGCAGCGCGACCTCACATCGCCGGGCAGGCCGGGTCTTTACCCGCGGCCGCGGCGCAGATCTTCTTGCGGCAGTTCAGGCCGGCCGTCGTGGTGGCGCTGCCGCAGCTGCGCAGCTTGGCCTGAATATTGGACTTGGTGGACGCGGTGGCATTGCGGCCGCTGATGTTGTCGAACACATTGTCGGCATCGGCGGCCTGCTGGCGTTCCTCGGCCTGGATCTGCGCAATCAGCGCGTCCATGGAATCCGGGGCGGCCTTGGCTTTCGACTTGGGCTTGGCCTTTTCGTCTTCCTTGATGATGCCCATCAGCGTCCCAAGCAGGTTCTCGTCCCCCTTGGGCTTGTCGCGCGCGGTGCGTGCAGCCGCAGTGCCAGCGGACGGTTTGCGCGCGGCCGCTGCAGTTGCAGCGGCAGGCGCAGTCGCAACCGCTGCAGTGGCGGCCGCAGCGTGCGCACCCGGTGCCGGTTCTGCCGCAGCGCCGATACCTTCCAGGGGATCTGCCGCAGGCGCCGTGCCGTTGGCATCCACAGGTGCATCGACAATGGTGGCGCCGCCGGGCGTGGACGCTGCCTCCGGGGTCGACGTCGGATGGACGCTGGCTTCGGGTGGCAACGAGTAGCCCATCGGCTCTTCGCCGCTGTCGGCAGACAGGCGCCATGCCGCGAACGCGCCCAGCACGACAACTGCCATTGCCAGCAATGCCAGCCACAGCCAACGACGTGATCGGGTGCCTGGGGATGCGGCGGCGCGTGCAGCGCCGGCAACCGGGCGTCCTTCCATGTCTGCCAGAATGCGGCCCGTTGCCGGTGCCGCGTTCTTCGTCTGCGCTCCCCCTGAGAGCAGACTTGGTCGATTTATTCCGCCATTATTCAAGTGCATCCAGCCCTTGTTGGGTCGGCATCTGCCGAAAGCGAACCGCCCCATTCTAGTGACTGGGGCAGGACCGTCAACAACGAACAATACATGGAGGATCGGTGGTCGTCATTATCGGGGGAGCGGTGCTGCTGGTGCTGGTCACGGCCGCGGTCGGTTGGGTGCTGATGTTTCCAGAGTCTTTCGAACGCATCCAGGCCGCGCTGGGGCGCGTGTTCGGGCGGATGGGGAACGCTGCCGGTCGTGCGGGGCGGCGGGTCTCGCAGCGCACCGATCGCCTGCAGGGCGGGGTGCGTGAAGAGCTGGGTGCGGCGCAGGGCGCGCTGCGCCGGCATTGGATGGTGCTGGCCGCGGCCGGCTTCCTGTTGCTGGTGCCGCCGGCGGTGATTCTGCTGACGCGGCAGAACGTGGTGCTCGACGAGTTCCGGGGGGATGACCTGTCCGAGTCGGGCTCGATGGTCGCCCAGCTCCTCCGCGGTGAGCGCCTGACGCCGCCGGCGCCGCCGCCGCCGGAAGTCTTCACAACCGAAGAAATCCGCAAGACGCGACCCGAAATTGTGACGGCTGACAGGAAATGGGGTCAGATTGACCCGGATCTGCAGCAACGCGTACTGGCCATCTATGAAGTCATGCGCCGACAATATGGCTATGAGATGGTGCTGGTGGAGGGCTATCGGAGCCCCGAACGCCAGGCCGAGCTGATGAGTGGCGGCAAGGCCACGCGCGCCGGTGCCTGGCAGAGCTGCCATCAGTACGGGCTGGGGGTGGACAGTGCGCCGATTCGTGACGGCAAGCTGCAATGGGACATGGGCGACCCGTGGACCCGGCGCGGCTACTTCCTGTACGGCGAACTGGCCGAGCAGGCGGGGCTGGAGTGGGGCGGCAACTGGCGCAGCATCAAGGACTATGTGCACGTGGAGATGGCGCAGCAGTGCCGTGCGGCGCGCGCGGCGAAGAAAGCTGAATTGGCAAAAGGATGATACTTTCACCAGTCAGCTGATATCGTTGGCAGACGATCCGGATCAGCCCAGTGTAGCGGGGGCGATGGAGTCGCCGGATGCGGAAGCAATCAAGGAGCATGATTGATGTCACGACCATTCGTAGTTGTCGGGGATAAATTGAGTCACGGCGGCAGCGTGGTCACCGGATCGGGACAGACCGATATCGGTGGCAAGCCCGTGGCCCGCATCGGTGACAAGGCCGTGTGCGTGGCCCATGGGCCGACCACGATCGTCAGTGGCGATGCCACCGTGGTGGTCGACGGCAACCCGGTAGCGCGTGATGGGGACCGCACAGCGTGCGGCGCCACCTTGATCGCGTCACAGGGCACGACCGGCATCGGTTGACGGACAGCGCAGGTTTGAATCAGCAGGATGGCTTGATGACTCAGGGAGCAGGACGCTAGATGTCCGGGATACTTGGGAAGGCGTTCTCGGTAATCGCGGTTTTCGCGGTGGCATGGGGTGGCGCAATCTTCTATTGGCGCAGCACTGGCACGGTTCCGTCGGGCATGGAAATGCTCGCCTACCTGGGCCTGGTGCCCGTGGGCCTGAGCGGTGCCGGCTTCATGCTGCGCAACGCCGGGCGCAGCATGCTGGACAAAGCCGTCGATGCGGCGAGCAGCGACGGGGATGCAAGTTCAACCCCCCCGAAGGCCGAAGCCAACGCAACGCGGACCGTGCCGTCGGTGGCCGTGCTGGGCGCAGACATGCGCCTGGGCGTGATGCTCGAGGCCGATGCGTTGCTGGACATGGCCGCCGCGCCGCCGCGGCCGTCGCTGGATGCGCGCTTCCATGATCGCGACGGGCTGCCGTTGCTGATCAGCGCGGACAAGGACCTGGACGATACCGCGGTGGTGCAGGTGCAGATGCCCGGCTTCACCACCCGCGACGGCGAACGCCGCGCCATGACGCTGCTGGAACCGGTGGCCGATTCCTTGATGGGCCAGGCGCTGCTGGCGCTGCCCGAGCTGGAAGTGGCCGAGGAGCGGGTGATTGCCGGCCTGCGCCGCCGCGACGAGCGGGTGGTGGAGCAGGTGCTGACCATTGAATTGCTGGTGCCGGCCGACTGGTCGGCCTCGCTGCGCACCTACTGCGCCGACTGGCTGCATGCACGGGCGGTCTACAACGGCCTGGACGCGCGCCGCTTCTCCATCAGCGTGGCGGTCGCCAGCCACGCGGCGGATGTCTGGTCGCGGCTGCAGCGCGTCACCGACGCGCTGGCCCAGGGCGAGCCACGCTGGTACCTGCTGCTGTCGTGCAGCTCGGCGGTGGACCCCGGCACCATTGCCGCGTGGCTGGACAGCAATCGCATCCTGCACCGGCGCAACAAGGATGGGCAGATCCCCGGCGAAGGCGCCGCGGGCCTGCTGCTGGCCTCGGCCAGGCTGACCACCGTGCCCACCCCGCACCTGTGGCGACCGCACCGCATGGAACTGGCCGAAGGCCTCAGCAATGCCGAATCGCGCCGGCAGGCCGAGGCATTGGGCCGCGCTATGCTGGCCGACGCGGCCATTGCGCCCGAGCGCGTCGGCTTTGCGCTGCACGATGCGGACCAGCGCAGCCAGGTGGCCGTTGAGGCCTGCGCCGCGGCCGTGGCCGCCAATCCCGATATTGAAATCGACCAGCAGACGCTGGCCGTGCCGGTGTGTGCCGGCGAGCTGGGCCCGGTGCTGCCGCTGGCCCTGCTGACCCTGGCCCATGCGCATGCCGCGCGTGGCCAGAGCGCCGCACTGGTGCTGTCGGTGGGCGCGCCGGCCCAGCGCGTGGCCGCGATCCTCGATATTCCCGTTTTGAACGACCCGTCGACCGACACTGTGTCGGCGGCATAACCCTGGACGCCTAGATGATGTTGAGTAATTTCAGGTACTTCCTCAGCGATTACCGCCTGTGGATGGTGATTGGCTTGATCGGTGCCGGTTCGTTGGCGTATTTCGGCGCGGCCGAAGCCCGCCAGATCGGTATCTGGGTGGCCATCGCACTGGCGGCGCTGCTGTTGCTGGCGCTGGTGGTATGGGTGATCAAGCGCATCCTGGCCCGGCGTGCGGCCAAGCGCGTGGAAGCGATGGTGCAGACGCAGGCGGACCAGGCCGTCGCGGCCGCGCCGTCGGCCCAGCGTGCCGACACCGAGGCGCTGCGCACGCGGATGATGGACGCTGTCAAGCAGATCAAGTCCTCGCGCCTGGGCGTGCTCAAGGGCAAGGCGGCGCTGTATGAGCTGCCGTGGTACGTGATCATCGGCAACCCGGCGGCCGGCAAGAGCACCGCGATCCTGAACTCCGGGCTGCAGTTCCCGTTCGAGGACAATCGCAGCAATGTCATCCAGGGCATTGGCGGCACCCGCAACTGCGACTGGTACTTCACCACTACCGGTATCGTGCTGGATACCGCCGGCCGGTATTCGGTCAGCGTGGAAGACCGCATGGAGTGGCTCACCTTCCTGGGCCTGCTCAAGAAGAACCGGCCGCGCGCGCCCATCAATGGCGTGATCATCGCGGTGAGCATCGCCGAGCTGTCCGGCAGCAAGCCCGAGTTCGCCATCGAGCTGGCCAAGAACCTGCGCCAGCGCGTGCAGGAAATCACCGAGCGGCTGGAAGTGTTCGCGCCGGTGTACGTGCTGTTCACCAAGGCCGATCTGATCGCCGGGTTCAGCGAGTTCTTCCGCAGCCTCGATCCGGCCGAGCGCGAAAATGTCTGGGGCGCGACGCTTCCCTTCGACGTCCATGCGCAGGGCGATGCGCTGACCGCGTTTGACACGCACTTCGACCAGCTGGCCGAAGGCATCAAGGAAATGAGCCTGTCGCACATGGCCATGCAACGCGGGCGCGAGGTGTCGCCGGGCCTGCTGACCCTGCCGCTGGAGTTCGTGGGCATCAAGCCGGCGCTGCGTACCTTCATCGCAACGCTGTTTGAAGACAACCCGTTCCAGTTCAAGCCGGTGTTCCGCGGCTTCTACTTCAGCAGTGCGCTGCAGGAAGGCCATTCGGTGCACCACGCGTCCGATCGCGTCGGTCGCCAGTTCTCGCTGTCCTCGCGTGGCCACAACAGCGATGAAGCGCCGACCGGGCAGACGGCGTTCTTCCTGAAGGACCTGTTCCGCAAGGTGATCTTCTCCGACCGCGAGCTGGTCCGGCAATACTCCAGCCCGCACCAGAACCGCCTGCGCTACGGCGTGTTCCTGGGCGCGGTAGGCGTGCTGGCACTGGCGCTGGGCCTGTGGACCTGGTCCTACACCACCAACGTGCAGCTGGTGAACAACGCGACCAAGGACCTGGAGCAGGCCGTCCGCGTGCAGAAGGATCGCGTCGACCTCAAGTCGCGCATCGATGCACTTCTGCTGCTGCAGGACCGCATGGAGCAGCTGGACCGGTACAAGAAGGAGGGTGGCATCACCACCAGCCTGGGCCTGTACCAGGGCGACAACATCCGCGCCAAGCTGATGAAGGAGTACTACCACGGCATGCAGCAGGTGATGCTGGATCCGACCGTGGCCAGCCTGGAAGCCTATCTGGGCCAGGTGGTGAACGAGCGCGAGAAGCTGGGGCAGGCTGGCCCGGTGGCCGCCGAAAGCGACGTGCTGTACCAGAATGCCTCGCCCACCAACACCAATGACGCCTATAACGCGCTCAAGACCTACCTGATGCTGGGCAACCGCAAGCAGGTGGAGGGCGCGCACCTGTCGCAGCAGCTCACCCTGTTCTGGCGCAACTGGCTGGACGCAAACCGCGGCCAGATGACGCGTGAGGAAATGGTGCGCGCGGCCGAGAAGCTGATGAACTTCTATGTGGCCCAGTCCGCCGACCCGGCGTGGCCGCAGGTACAGAACAAGGTCACCCTGGTCAGCGACAGCCGCCAGGCACTGACCCGCGTGATGAAGGGCCAGCCGGCCATGCAGCGCGTGTTCGCGCAGATCAAGGCACGCGCCGCGGCACGCTTCCCGACCGTCACGGTGGATGCGTTGATCGGCAACGAGCGCAACGGCAGCCTGATCACCGGCAGCTACGCCATTTCCGGGGCGTTCTCGCGCAAGGCGTGGGAAGACTACGTCAAGGATGCAGTGAAGGAGGCGGCCAGTACCCAGCTGAGCACCACCGACTGGGTGCTGGACACCACCGAGCAGAGCGATCTGTCGCTGGCCGGCAGCCCCGAGCACATCGCGCGTGAGCTGGTGACCCTGTACAAGCAGGAGTACGCCGCCGAGTGGACCAAGTTCCTGCAGGGCCTGAGCGTTGCCCAGTTCGACAGCTTCGATGAAGCCGCCGCGCGCATGAACGCCCTTGGCGATGCCAACAACTCGCCGCTGCGCACGCTGCTGGAGAAAATCAACGAGCAGACCATCTGGGACAACCCGGCCGCCGAGGCGCGCTCGAAGAAGGCCAAGGGCGGGTTCGTGGCCTGGTTCCAGAAGACCATCCTGCGCAAGGACCCCGAAGCGGTGGCCCAGCAGCAGCCGGTGGGACCGATTGGCAAAGCCTTCGAAGGCATCGCCAAGCTGACCACCAAACGGGGCGACCAGCCGGCGGTGATCGATGCGTACTTCGAGACCCTGGCCAAGCTGCGGGCACGTCTGAACGCGATCAAGGGACAAGGCGACCTGGGCGTGGGCACCCGCAAGCTGATGCAGGACACCTTCAGCAATGAAGGCTCCGAGCTGAGCACGGCGGTGGCGCTGGTGGACGAGCAGGTGTTGACCGGGCTGGATGCCGGCCAGCGCGAAGCGCTGCGTCCGCTGCTGCTGCGCCCGCTTACCCAGACCTTCATGGCGCTGGTGGAGCCGACCGAGGAAGAGGTCAACAAGAGCTGGACGGCGCAGGTGTACACGCCGTTCTCCGAGCGCATCGGCAAGCAGTTCCCGTTCAACCTTAACTCCGACGTGGACGCCGCCCCGAGCGACATCGCTGCGATCTTCGGCGCCAGCGGCAGCATCGCTGCGTTCAACAAGGACCAGCTCGGCACGCTGGTACTGCAGCGGGGCAACCTGCTGGAAGCGCGGCGCTGGGCGGGGATGGGCATCAACCTGTCGGCCGATCTGGTCGCCAACTACGGCAACTGGGTCAGTGGCAGTGCGGCTGGTGCGGCCGCGCAGGACACCACCATCTTCGAGATCCTGCCAGCGCCGGCGACCGGCGCGCTGGAGTACACGATCGAAATCGATGGTCAGACCCTGCGTTACCGCAACACCCCGCCGCAATGGACCACCATGCAGTACCCGAACGTGGGCCAGGTGCCGGGCGTGAAGATCACGGCCGTGGCATCCGATGGCCGCACCGTGGAGGTATTCAACGCGCCGGGCAGCAACGGCTTCACCCGCCTGATGCGGGAGGGCTCGTTCGAGCGCCTGGAAGGCGGCAGCAGCCGCGTGACCTGGAAGGCCGACAACGTGGAAGTCACCGTGGAGATGCGCGTGGTGCGCCGCGCGGGTGAGTCCTCCGGCGGCGGCGATTGGCAGCGCGGCGCGCAATTGCCGGCCCGCGTGGCCGGTGGTGCAGCCCCGGCCACCGCCGCACCGGCGGCCCCGGGCACGGCACCTGCCGCGGCACCTGCGCCGGCGGCAGCGCCGGCCCCGGCCCAACAGAGCGGAGGTTCGCGATGAGTCGTGTGGTCAGTGCGGGCGTGTCTTACTTCGGCAAGGTGCCCTCGCGCGGCGATTTCGTCCGCGCCGCCGACAACCACCAGCTGCTCGGCTGGCTGGACCGCTGGGCCGGCGAGAGCGTGGAACTGCTGAGCCAGAACCCGGACTGGAAGCGCGTCTACGACGACTCCCCGGAAATCCACTATGCGTTCCTGGGGTCGCGCAGCAAGCTGGTGCTGTGCGGGCATTTCCTGCCCAGTCGCGATGCCTCGCAGCGGCGGTTCCCGCTGTTGTCGGCGGTGCGCCTGGAAGCCACCGAACCGCTGCCGTTCATCGGTCGCAGCCCGCTGGCGATGTCCAACGCCTGGTCGGGGCTGTCGCGGATGGCGCGGCAGGCGTTCAACGATGAAGACGCAGGCAATGCACTCAACGAACTGGCCGATGCGCGCTTCAGCATCAGCACCGATCCCAGCGCCTACAACGCCACCTTCCGTGATTTCCTGGAAGGGCAGACCATCGGCTCGATGGAGCGCCTGCTCCGCGACGCCGGTCATCCGGACATCTCGCTGAAGAACGCGCTGCTGGCGCTGGGGCTGCTGCTGCAGCCGGTGCTGGGCGGCGGTGATGTGAACGTCGACCGCGCCCTGGTGTTCCCGCTGGTCCGCGATCCGCTGTACCGGCCCTTGGTGGCCGCGTTCTGGCTGGATATCGTGGCCTGCTTCGTGGCCCGCGGCGACTTCGAACTGGCGGTGCTGATCCGTAATGATGCGGCGCCGTCGATGCTGGTGGGCTTCAACGGCGCCGACCGCCATGCGCTGCGCGCGGTGCTCGACCCGGCCGAAGCCGGCGACTTCCTGATCCGCCTGCAGGAGGCCCAGTGGGTCGAGGAATACCTGCACAGCGACTACAACCTCAACCGCCTTGCCAGCTACCTCGATCGTGACGATCTGGCATTGAGCACGGCGCGCAGCCTGTTCGGCGAGACTTTCCTGGGAACCTGACCATGCGCCTCCGCTCTACTCTCATTGTTGCCCTGGCCGCGTTGTCAGTCACCGGCACTGCCTTCGCGCAGGCCCCGGCAGCGGCCGCCACCGAGCGCCCGGTCGTGATCGAAGGCGTGGTGCCCGACCAGGCGACCAAGGCGCGGTTGCTGAAGAACCTGCGGGAGGTCTACGGCGCTGATCGCGTGGTCGACCGCATCCAGGTGGAATCGATCGCCACGCCGCCGAACTGGGGCGAGTACGTGGCCGGCATGATCACCCCGGGGCTGAAGCGGGTATCCCCCGGCAAGCTGGAAGTGAACGGCCAGGCCGTGCGCGTGACCGGCGAAGTGGGCAACGAAGCGCTGCGCCAGCAGGTGGCCAGTGACCTCAGCCTGGCCAGCAATACCTCGTACACGGTCACCAACGCGCTGAAGGTGGGTTCGCAGCAGAAGCTGCTCGACCAGACCCTGGCCAACCGCATCATCGAGTTCCAGAGCGGCAGCGCCAAGCTGACCCCGCTGGGCATGAGCATCCTGGACGAAATGGTGGCCAAGATGGCCCTGATGGGCGACACCAGCTTCGTCATCATCGGCCATACCGACAACGTTGGCCAGCGCGAAAGCAACCTGGCGCTCAGTCATGCGCGCGCCCAGGCGGTGAAGGCTTACATGGTGCAGAAGGGGATCGCCGGCAACCACCTGGACGTGCTGGGCAAGGGCCCGGACGAGCCGGTGGCCGACAACACCACCAGCGACGGTCGCGCACGCAACCGCCGTATCGAGTTCAAGATCCAGTAAACCGGTAACGCTCGACGGGCTTACTGCCCGTCGAGGTTCTGGTTGATGTCCAGCATCTCTTCCATCTGGTCGAGCACGCTGGAATCCTTGATGACCCGCTTGAGCCACACATGCAGCGGCATCTCGCCCCAACGCGCGGCCTTTTCGGCGAGGTAGGCCACCGGGCTGTGCGGTTCGGTGCGGCGGAAGAACTCGGCCACCTGGCGTAGTTGCTGCAGCGCTTCCTTGCGGCTGGTGGGCGCGCCCGCCGGGCCACGGGGCGCAGGGGCGGCCGCGTTATCGGTGCTGCTGACCTCTACCGCGAAGCTATCATCGGCGGCGATTTCTTCGGCCATGTCGCCGTCCAGCAGCACGCCCGCGTCGCGCGCGAAGCGCATCACCGTGCGCTGCAGGTGTTCGATCTGCTCGCGCACCGCGCTGAAGCTGGGGCCATCCAGGCCCAGGCGGTTGTCGACCGCGGCCTGCAATGCGGCCAGCGCGTCGGCGCATTCCGGCAGAACCTCGACCAGCTGGCGATAGAACTCGTGCTGGGTATCGCGGCGGGCCGCTTCCAACTGTTCCAGGCCAGGGCGATCGTCGTGGTAGTCGCCGCCATTGCTGGCCCGCGAATGCGCCACTTCGAAATCGGACAGGCTGAAGCGGCCCTGCGGCGCGGACACGATCGGCACGTTGCGCAGCCACTGCAGCGAATTGCTGAGCAGCCAACTGAGGTTGCCGATGCGCTCTTCCTGGTCATCATCGACGGCCACAGGATGCACATCGTCCCAGTACTGGTCGCACAGCCCTGCGACCACGCGGTAGCCGGTGGTAAGGCCACGGAAGCCCTCCACTTGGGTGGCCGCTTCGGTCAGCCAGCCGGCCAGGCGCAGGTCCTTGGTGCGGGTCTGCAGCAGGTCGGCGCACTCACGGGCGACGCTGCTCCAGTCGGCATATTTGATGTCGGTCTGCCACTCGCCCTGGTCCAGGGTGGGGTCATCGGCACGCCGACTCTCCTGGATCCGGTCGAACTCCGGCGAGAAGGACAGGTCTTCGCCGGTGGGCGAATGGTCGGCAATCGGGGCCAGCAGGGCATCCAGATCCAGCATGGCAAATCTCGAGATGGGAACTGCGGTGATTCTAGCGTGGTGATCGTGGGCTGCGGGGATCACGGCAGTGACAGTTGGCTGCGACCGGAAAGATCACGACTGTGTGAAATTGTGATGTTAAGCGCGCTTGTGTGTAGGAATTCCCCGGTACCGGGGCCACCGTCGATTTGTTAACGTTTCTGGCGTGGGCACGGAAGTCCTGGTGAATCGGGGCGGCAATCGACGGAGATGCAATGGATGCATTGAGCACTATATCTGCGCAACTGGCGGCGCTTTCAGGCGCGCAGCGGTTACATCGTCTGGCCCTGCCGGGCGCGGGCGACCTGGTCGTCGAACGCTGGAGCGGCGAGGAATCGCTGTCGACGCATTTCAATTACGTGATTGATTTCCTCTCGCCAGACGCCGCCCTTGACCTGGAGGCATGGCTGGGCCAGCGCGCGACGTTGTCTACGCGCGCCGCCCGCGGCGCGGATATCGAACGGGCCGGGCTGGTCAGCGATGCGGCCCTGCTGGGTAGCGACGGTGGCGTCGCACGTTACCGAATCAGCCTGCGCCCCTGGACGTGGTGTCTGGAACATGGCCGACATAGCCGGGTGTTTCAGGAACGCAACGTGCAGGAGATCGTGGCGGCGGTGTTCGAAGGTTATGCGGGAATCGCGCGTTGGCGCTGGAGCGACGAGGTCGCCGGTTTCCTCGGCAGTGCCCGCAAGCGCAGCTACTGCGTGCAGTACCGCGAGAGCGATGCAGCGTTCGTGCAGCGGATACTGGCCGAAGAGGGGCTGGGATGGCGCGTCGAAGACGATTCCGAAGCGCCGGCTGGACATTGCATGGTGATTTTTTCCGACAGCGGCGCGCAGCCGGAGGACGCAACCTCCGCCGGTGCCGGCCTGCGCTTCCATCGCAGCGAGGCCACTGAGGGCGAAGACACAGTGCAGGCGCTTGGGCGGTCGCGGCGGCTGGGCAGCAACCTGCTTACCTTGGTCAGCGTTGACTACAAGCGTAGTGCCGCGCAGGGCGCGCAGGTGCCGGTCAATGGCGGCGGCGACCAGTCCTCGCGGGAATCCTATGATCCGCTGGGGGCCTACGCGTTTGCCGATGGCCGCGATGGCGACCGCCTCGCCCGTCTGCAGGCCGAAGCGCTGGAAGCGCGCAACCAGGCGTGGCGGGGGCGGGGCAGCGTTCGGTCGTTGCGCAGCGGGCAGTGGGTGCGTATCGGCCAGATGCCGGCCTCAGCGCCGTCCGAACTGCTGCTGACCGCCGTCACGCATGTGGGCATCAACAACCTTCCCGTGGACGTGCGCGCATCGCTGGACCACGCACTGGGCGCGTCGCCACCGCACCCGGTGGATCCGGTGCTGAAGGCCCAGGCCGAGTCGGTGGGCTACGCCAACGCCTTCTCGGCGATCAAGCGCACCGCGCCCTGGCGTCCGGTGCTACTCGATGAGACTGGGGCACGGTTGAACCCGCGCCCGCTGGCGCCGGGCTACCAGACCGCGATTGTGGTGGGGGCACAGGCGACCACCCGAACCTCTGGCAGCCAGGAGGTGCACGCTGACATCGCCGGACGCATCCGGGTGAAGTTCCATTTCCAGTCGGAGCAGGGCGGCGATGCGCGCGACAGCGCGTGGCTGCGGGTGGCCCAGCGCTATGCTGGACCGGGCGTGGGCAGCCAGTTTCTGCCGCGGATCGGCCAAGAAGTACTGGTTGGCTTCTTGGAGGGCGACATCGACCGGCCACTGGTGCTAGGTGCGTTGTACAACGGCCGCGGCGAGGCCGGCGTAGCGCCTACGCCCGCCGGGCAAGCAGCCAGCAGCGATACCTCGATCTATGCCCAGGCGGGTGATGGGCGCGCCAGCGCGCAGGCCAACCTCTCGGGCGGCCAGGCCCCGGCATGGCACGCCGCGGCCGGAGGCGAGGACGCCCACCGTCATCCGGGCGCTCTGTGGGGCGTGCGCTCCAAGGAGTGGGGCGGCAGCGGCTACAACGCGCTACTCTTTGATGACAGCAACGCGCAGTTGCGGGCACAGTTGCTCACGACCCAGTCGATGACCAGCCTCGACCTGGGCCACCTGATCCACCAGGCCGACAACTTCCGTGGCAGCCTGCGCGGCGAAGGTTTCGAGCTGCGCAGTGATGCCTGGGGCGCGCTGCGCGCGCGCTCAGGACTGTGGCTGAGCGGCTATGCGCGGTACCCAAGCGGAAGCGCAGGTGATGCAGCGCAACCCGTGGCGCTACTGGGCCAGTTGCACGCGCTTGGTCAGTCCTTTGCTACGGCCGCTGCGACCCACCAGACCAGCATCCTGTCGGCGCAGGACGGCGTACAGCATTCGAACCGGTCGTGGCTGATCGAGGACAAGGCGCCGCTAGCGGCGATGCTGGCCAGTGCGCGCGCAACGGTGGACGGTGGAGCGTACGGTGACGCCGCAGGTCAGGCCGCGCTACGCGACGGAAGTGCAGGCTCCGCCAAGGTCGCGCACCTGGGCGATCCCTTGCTGGGACTCGCTGCGCCCGCGGGCCTGGCCCAGGTAGCTGGCCAGTCTCTGGCATGGTCGGTGGGAGAAACACTGACCCTTGCTAGTGGCCGGGCCAGCGAGACGGTGGTGATGGGAGGGCTGCGGCTGCACACCGCGCAGCGCCTGGGCATGCTGAGTACTGCCGTGCAAGGCCGGAATGCCCAGACGGTCGCCTTCAGCGTGGTGGCGGGCGAGGGAGCGATCGAGGTGGCGGCGCAGCGCGATGAAGTGCGAGTTCAGTCACAGCAGGCGCTGAAAGTGGCCAGTGCCCAGGCGGCGCTTGAACTCGGTGCGGGCAAGACCCTGCACATCGCCACGGCGGGCGGTGCCAGCGTAACCATCGAGGGGGGCAACATTACGTTCACCGCGCCGGGCAACATTGTCGTGCATGCGGGAAAGAAGTCGTTCACCGGACCGGCGCAGCACGGAATTGCCTTGCCGCAGTTTCCGCGCAGTAGTTGCAAAAGCTGCATCCTGGATGCAATGCGGCTGGGGACGCCGGGGGTCTTGGTATGATCCGGCGCTACGCCATCATCGACAGCTCACAGCGGCCGCACTTTCATGAGCGGCTTACGCGCTGGGGCGTGCGCTACCGATCCTTGTTCGATGGCCATGCAGAGTCCAGTCTCACCGATATAGCACCACTACTGGTGGAGTACCCGGAATCGGATCCCAACCCTCGGCTGGAAGCCGAGATTGCCCAACTGGCCGCCGCAAGGCCAGCAGTGAGCGTGTGGTGGTCCGCGCTGGAGCCTGAGCTCCTGGCACGCCACTTCCACGCTTTCCACCTGATCAAGGTGCCGGAAAAAGGCGGGCGCGAGATGCTGCTGCGCTGGTACGATACCCGTGTTCTCCCTGAGCTCTTGCGGGTCCTGACCCCGGCACAGCGCTTCGCATTTCTGTCCGGCGTCGAGCGGCTTGAGTACTATGATCGCTTCGGGGATTCGCAGTCGTGGCTATTGCCCGAACTGGAAGCTAAGGAACTCCCTGCGCTGACACCGTTGCAGCTGAGTGATGCGCAGTATGCGGCGCTTCTGGATGCATGTGAGCCGGATGTCGCGATCGCGCAGTTACGGCGCGTCATTCCTGATGAAATGCGCCGTTTACCTTATCGGGCTCTGCACCCGTTCGTGGTGCACCATATGAAAGAGACGGTAGCGCATGGCGTTGACCAGGTCGATGACCACGTGCAGTACCTGCTGCTGGCGCTCTACACCTCCGGCGGGTGTAGGGCGCACCCCGCCGTGGAGGCGCGCCTTTCCCGCGGCGGCGACGACCATGCTGTAGCGTTTGCCGACTGGGTTGCGGACCTGCCGGACGATGTATGGTCGACCGGTGCGCCGTTGTGGGAGACCCTCACCACGGGGTCAACTGCGTGTGCCGACCCAGCGGAGGCAGCCCAATGATCGAAGCTGATGGTGTCGCCGGTAAACTGGCCTGCAGTACGTGCGGGCCAGCGCGCGCACTGGCAATCACGCCAATGAGATCAAGGGAAGAGTGTCATGCGTGGTAGGACAATCTGGATGCTGGGCTTGCTCGTTCTGTTTGGCCTTTTGCTGTCCGCCTCTCGGGCAGCTGATGCAACGGATTCGATAGGCGCTGTGGGATACAACCATACAGGCACCACCATCGCTCAGTTTCTTGTAAGTGGAGCGGGGGGCGGAAGCTTTATTCATGCACACCAACGCGGGGGCACTGCCTGTTGTGTGTCGATTCCAAAGAAATGGCATTCTGGGTTGACGGTCGAAGTTGAGTGGACGGCGGACCTGAAGAGCTTCAGGCGGAAGTCTGTGAGCGTTCCGCAATACGATGACCGCGCCGGGCAGATGGCGGTCCACTTCTTGCGAAATGGAGATGTAAGGGTTTTCGTAACATCACTGGGTCTCGGTCATCCGGACTACCCATTGAAGGGGCCCGAAGCCAGTCTGAAGGATCCGGGAAGTTTCGACTTCAATGGAGAACCTGAAAGGAGGAGTGATGAGCCCTAGCGGACCAACCGGTGCACAACCTATGCCGTTAGATGGGTGTCGCTTGCTTTCGGGCGCTGCGGCTCAGCGAAGTGCGTGCAGGCCAGCGCGGGCAATGGCAATCACTCCACTAAGATCAAGGGAAGAACATCATGCGTGGTAGGACAATCTGGCTGCTGGGCGTGCTCGTTTTGGTGGTGCCGCTGTTGGCAGCGTGTCGTGCACGTGAGGCCACTACTGAAGTTGGCATTCTCGGATACAACCATACCGACAGTGACATACCGCAGTTCACCATTGATGGTGGCAACGGTGGATCTGCCTGGAGTCACGCCGAAGGCGGCACTGTCTGCTGCGCCTTGATGCCGGACCAATGGAAGCCGGGCATGGACGTGCAGGTGCGGTGGACCAATGACCTGTCCACCTACCATCAGGCGACCGTTCCAGTGCCCCGTTACGAGAGAATAGGCAATCTTGCGGTGCACTTTCTCCGCAATGGGCAGGTCAAAGTATTTGTCACGTCCATGGTCCTAGGGCATCCGAAATATCCCTTGACGGGGCCCGAAGCGGGTCTGCGGGAAGGAGAGGATCCGGTGTGGGAGCACCTGCGTCCGGCGCCGGGTGGCTGATTGAGGCGCGACACTGATTGTCTGGGTTGAGTTGACGTTGATAGCAGGAGAGGGTGTCATGACTGCAAGTACAGCCACCGGTGCGTATCCCATGCCTCAGGAGGGCCGGCGAACCCTGACCGGCTCGGAAGCCCAGCGCCGAGCGCGTGCATTGGCGTGCCTTCGTGAGACTGGATCGGAGTGCCAAGGTCAGTTGCACGTGAACATCTACTTTGATGGAACAGGCAACAACCGTGAGTGGGCTGGTACGTTTGTCACCGGCAAGAGACGGAGTACTCAGACACAACTGGCCCGCAACGGACACAGCAATGTTGCCCGTCTCTACGATGTCGCTCTGCAGGACCGCGACAATGGCTTTTTCAATTTCTACGTCCCAGGTGTCGGCACCCCTTTTTCAGACGTTGGGGATACCAACCAAGATGGCGACACCCTTGGCGGAGGTGCGGCGAAGTACGGGGCGGACCGAATTCACTGGGCCATTCTGCAGATCTTCAATGCTGTTCATCAGTACCTGAATGCCACGGATCTGCTGCCTCCCGATGAGCTGAAACCGCTCGTCGCGGCAATGAGTGAGGCCCGCATCCTTGAAGGGGTGGCACGCAGATCCATCTTGAGTGCGGTGGCCAACCGCCTTGAGAGTGTTGTCAAGGGACACCAGCGTCGCGTGAAGTCAGTTAACGTTTCAGTTTTCGGTTTCTCTCGTGGCGCCGCCCAAGCGCGGGCATTCGTACACCGGCTGTATGAAATTTCCGAGATGTGGGGCAGCGGCTGCGGCTACAACGTAGCAGGGATACCCCTGTACCTGAACTTCATGGGCATTTTCGATACTGTCGCCTCGGTCGGCATCGCAGCCATGAGCCGTGTGTCGAAAGGTAAATGGGACTGGGCAGCGGGTGAGATGATGAGCATCCATCCCGAGGCACGTCAGTGTGTCCATTTCGCTGCCTTGCATGAGCAACGCATTAATTTCCCGGTGGATCTGGCCACGGGCGGACGTGAGATGCTGTATCCCGGCATGCATTCGGACGTAGGGGGAGGGTACTCGCCGGGGAGTCAAGGCAAGGACTTCGTCAATGGGAAGGCTGACGGGACCGCCAAGCTGTCCCAGATCACCCTGATTGACATGCACCATGAGGCAATCAAGGCTGGCGTCCTTCTTCGGACGCGAGAGGAAATTAGTCGGAAGCCTCTTTTAGACCATTACTTCGGCTGCCATCCGCAGTTGATTCGCGATTACAACGCGTGGCTGGGTGGGCACGGGGTCGCAGCGGGTGCGCATGCTCAGCAGATCCGCAATCACGCCAACCAGTATGTTGCGTGGAAGGGGAAGCGCCTTTGGCCTGGGCCGGAGAGCATGCTGGAGCAGCCCTTCTACAGGCAGTCCGATGAAGAAGATCGTGTGGATCTGAGTAATGCGCAGCGTGACTTTGGCAAGCTGATGGCAACCCTTGCGCAGGGCAAGAAGGAAATGGCGTTGTACCGCAAGCAAATGGAGGAAGTGCATAAGCGTATGGAGGAGGGGCGTAGGACCGGACGGCCAGTGTTCGAGCCGTCTCCTCGTGCGTCGCCGGCGGGATACAAGTATGCGACCCTTCCCGACGAAACCAGGGCGTTGTTGGACATGGTGTTGGAGCATGCGCCGGTACCAGAATGTAGCGTCGTTCTGTTCGACAACTACGTCCATGACTCCCTCGCCGGCTTCTACATGCTCAGATACACGGAACTCAATATCCCAGCGCTGAATACGCACGGCTACTTACGCTATCGCGAAGTGTTCAGTGTCGCCGGCATCGATTCACAGGAGTGCCGTGGCCTCTCTACGTTGCCGCCCGGCAATGTCCCATCCATTGGCGGTGCATTCCAGCAGGTGGGCATGGCGATGGGGGGCTAAGCGTGAGTGGACGGTCCGCGCGAAGCGGCATGTCCTTTGGCCAACCTGCGCGCAGCGACGTATTTCGGTCGTGTACGCCGCGTGAAAGTGTGATGACCGTCGCGATTGCCCTGGAGTCCAACGCGACGGTGTTGGGTTTCTGACGCTTCTGGTACATTTCTCGGTTGGGAAAGGACGTCCCGCGCCGCGGGATGACAGCTGGCAGAGATGGCATTGGACGCGTTGAACTCTTTATTCGCACAGGTTGCGGGCCTTTCGGGTGCCCCGCGCTTGCATCGTCTGGCCCTGCCTGGGGCGGGCGACCTGGTGGTCGAGCGGTGGAGCGGCGAGGAATCGCTGTCCTCGCATTTCGATTACGTGATCGATTTCCTCTCGCTCGATGCCGGCCTCGACCTGGAGGCATGGCTGGGCCAGCGCGCGACCTTGACCACGCGCGCCGCCAGCGGTGCCGATATCGAGCGCGTAGGGCTGGTCAGCGATGCGACCCTGCTCGGGAGCGATGGCGGTGTGGCGCGCTACCGCATCGGCCTGCGCCCGTGGACGTGGTGGCTGGAGCACGGTCGGCACAGCCGCGTGTTCCAGGAGCGCAGCGTGCAGGACATCCTGTCGTCGGTGTTCGACGGCTACAAGGACATCGCCCGCTGGCAGTGGAGCGATGAAGTGGCCGGTTTCCTCGGCGCCGAGCGCAAGCGCAGCTACTGCGTGCAGTACCGCGAAAGCGATGCGGCGTTCGTCCAGCGGTTGCTGGCTGAGGAAGGCCTGGGCTGGCGCGTGCAGAACGACGCCGAGGCGCCCGCAGGCCACCGCATGGTGATCTTCTCCGACAGCGCAACGCAGCCGGAAGACGTGACCTCGTCGAGCAGCGGTGTTCGTTTCCATCGCAGTGCCGCCACGGAAAGCGAGGACACGGTGCAGGCACTGGGCCAGTCGCGCCGGCTGGGCAGCAATCGGCTCACGGTCTTCAGCGGTGACTACAAGCGCAGCAGTGGGCTGGGCGCGCAGGTGCCGGTCAATGGCGGCGGCAGCCAGTCCGCGCGCGAGGCCTACGACCCGGCCGGTGCCTATGCGTTTGCCGACAGCAGCGAGGGCGATCGCCTGGCGGGTCTGCAGGCCGAGGCGCACGAAGCACGCAACCAGGCGTGGCGCGGACGCAGCAGCGTGCGCTCGCTGTGTGCGGGCCAGTGGCTGCGGATCGGCCAAGTGCCCGCGTCGGCGCCATCGGAGGTGCTGCTGACAGGCGTCTGGCATCTGGGCGTCAACAATCTTCCCGTGGACCTGCGGGCGTCGCTTGCGCAGGCATTGGGCGCTGCACCTTCCGCGCATCTGGTCGATCCGGCCGTGCACGAGCGCGCCGAAGCGGTGGGCTATGCCAATGCCTTCACCGCGATCCAGCGCACGACGCCGTGGCGGCCGGTGCTGCATGATGACACCGGCGTGCGCCTGAACCCGCGCCCGCTGGCGCCGGGCTACCAGACCGCGATCGTGGTGGGCGCGCAGGGCAGCGCTGCCGGCGCCGGCAGCCACGAAGTCCACGCCGATCTGGCTGGGCGTATCCGGGTCAAGTTCCATTTCCAGTCCGGTCAGGGCGATGCCGCGCGCGACAGTGCGTGGCTGCGCGTGGCGCAGCGCTATGCCGGCCCCGGGGTGGGCAGCCAGTTCCTGCCGCGGATTGGTCAGGAGGTGCTGGTCGGCTTCCTCGACGGTGATATCGATCGTCCGGTGGTGCTGGGCGCGCTCTACAACGGACGCGGCGAAGCCGGCGTGGCACCGACGCCGGCCGGCCAGGCGGCAAGCAGTGACACCGCCGCCTATGCGCAGGCCGCCGATGCACGCGCCAGTGCACAGGCCAATGTGACCGGCGGACACGCCCCGGCCTGGCACGCGGCTGCCGCCGGCGACGATGCGCACCGCCATCCCGGTGCACTGTGGGGCGTGCGCTCCAAGGAGTGGGGCGTCAGTGGCTACAACGCGCTGCTGTTCGACGACAGTGACGCCCAGTTGCGCGCGCAGT
>Ga0157370_10001160_pt1 | contig 32869 bp, 30 predicted proteins | sample C35metaG_FD_113463 | JGI IMG/M metagenome (GOLD analysis project Ga0157370, IMG submission 113463) | Corn rhizosphere microbial communities from Kellogg Biological Station, Michigan, USA - C3-5 metaG | ecosystem: Host-associated > Plants > Roots > Rhizosphere > Soil | place: USA: Michigan... | reverse complement strand
GGCGTCGGCTTGTACGAGTACTTGTCCGCGGGCATCAACTCCGCGGCCGCGACGAGGTTCTTCGACTCCTCGCTGGCGAAGTCGCGAAACGCTTGAGCGACGGGAGCCGCCTGTGCCGCCATGACTCGCGGTAGAAGCATGACGGCGATCGTGAGAGCGGGAATGCGGACGCGCATAGGAACCACTCGGATTGGGGTGAACAGCATCTTGCTCGATCCAGAGCTCGGTGTCTAGGCGCCACGACCGCGGCCACGGGCGCGTGCGCTCGAGTCCGCCACGGGCGACGGCACGACCTCGAAGTCGTGTTCAGGAATTTTGAACGCCTCGGCAACCGCCGGATCGCCGACCTCGCCGAGTGCGCGCTGCGCGATGTACTCGCCCATGGTCGGACCGAACTTGAACCCCTCGGCGTTGCCACCGCCCGCGATCAGGACGTTCGACAATGCCGGATGGTGGTCGACGATGAAGTTCCGGCTCGAGCTGAGCTCGTAATGGCACGAGTGCGTCTGAAGGATCGGCGCGTCTTTGAGCAGCGGGAACCGATGCGTGACGAACCGGCGCGGACCGTCGATGTGCGCCGCATCGGCCCAGCGATCGCTCGTATCGGGATCGAGTTGCTGCGGCGGCGTGCTGGCAGTGTTTCCAACTCCGCCTCCCCGGCCGCCGCCCCTGCCGCCGTTCGCCGAGGCGCGTCCACCGGAGCCGCTTTGCCCCCGACCACCACGGGTCCCAGCACCCCCGCCCGAAGCCCCGGCTTGGCCGCTTCCCCTCCCGCTTCGTCCGCCGGCGGCGCCCTGGGTTGCACCCGGCGCGCGCTCGCCACCGCGTACTCTGAACCCGCGACTGTCGACGGGCAACGCCGCCCATCCCGTAACGCCCGGAAAATTGAAGCTCGGAATGTTCGGATACGTGAACCGCTCGTCGTTCGGGGGCGTTCCGAAATAGCACACGTAGCCGAGGGGCGTGCGCATCTTGTTGCCGAAGAGCTCGGGGAAAGTCTTGCCAAGCCACGGCCCGGGAGCGAACACGAACCGTTCGCCGCGGATCGTCTGGCCGGTGTCGAGCACGATCTCCTCGAGCCGTCCATTCGCGATCTTTGAAATGCGCGCGCGACCGATGACGATCTTCACGCCCTTGTACTCCGCCACGGCGGCGACCGTCTGGCAGGCGCGGCGCGCGCGCACGACGCCGGCGTCGGGCTCATAGAGGACCGCGGTGATGTCGTCCATCGAGATGACGGGAAACGCCTTTCGTACATCGTCAGGGTTGAGGACCTCATAGGGAATCTTGTGCTTGTCCCACCAATGCTTGGTCTTGACGAGATACGGTTCCCAATCGGGGCGCAGGATCAGATCGCCCGTCGTATGAAAAAGATTGAGCCGGAGATCACGCCCCCATTCGGCGTCGAACTGCCTCCACCGATTCATCGATTCGCGCGCCCAGAGCATCCAGAGCTCGGGACTTTCGGCCCGATCGCCGTACGACGAGCGCACGCCGCGCGATTCGTCGCCCGACGTCGACCGTGCGTTGCCCGGACCATAGGCGTCGACGAGCGTGACCTTGGCGCCCATCTCGCGCAGGCGGAGCGACGTCCAACCACCCCACGCGCCGCCGCCGATCACCACCACGTCGGCCGACGAGCCGCCGAAGAGTGGACTGCGGCGTTTGTGCACGAGACCGGGCACTTCGGAGGCCGCCGCGGTCCCCGCGCCGCCAATGAGCAATAGACCGGCGCCGGCGCCGGCAACCTTGAGAAAGTCCCGCCGGGCGACGTCGGGTTTGTCGTTCACGGCCGGCTTCGACGACGGTCGGGAAGGGTCAACGTGGGAATCGCTCGCCATGACTCCGCTCGAGAAGGGTGGAAGGACGGCGCAAACATGGCGGCCAGGGCGGACGAAATCAAACGGCGGACGGGTCGCCAATTGCCGGACGGTTCGTATAATTGACGCTCGCCGATCGTGCACACCAACGCACCGGGAGGAATTTCATGCGGATGCATGGCTGGATGAGCACCGCTGTTGTCTCGTTGTCACTCGTTGCCTGCGGGCGCGCCGACGTCGACGTGCGTACGCCCCTCGGCGCGCGCGTGGCGGGCGCGAAGCCGTTCGCCCCGGTACATAGCACGCAGGCGTTCGTGATTCCGTCCACGGCGGGACTCAAGCCGGCAAGCTATGCGAGCGAGCAGGCCAGTCGCGGGCAACAGATCTATCAGGCGACCTGCGCGCGCTGCCACCCGCCGGGACAACTCGACGGCGAGACCTTCGAGGTCGGCTGGAACGAGCGTCGCGTGTTCGATCTGTACTCGCTGATCACGAATACGATGCCGCAGGACAAGCCCGGAAGCCTGCGCGACGACCAATACCTCGACGTCATCGCGTATCTCCTGCAACGCAATCACGTCCCGGCGGGCAGCGTCGCGTTGAGCAGTGACACGGCGTCGCTCAAGGACGCGCGCATCGACGTCAAGCCGGCGGCGCAGTGAGCACCCGGCTGGGAGTGATCGCACTCGGCCTGGCGACGGCATCATTGGGCGCGCAGGCGACGATGCAACCGACCAACGATGCCCCGAACCCGTATCAGACGATCTCGGGCTGGGCGAAGCTCCCCGACGGCCGGGCTTGGGGTTCGACGAGCGCCGTGGCAATCGACACCGACGGCGTGAGCGTCTGGGTGGCCGAGCGGTGCAGCACGAACAGTTGCGCCGGCTCCAATCTCGATCCCGTGCTCAAGTTCGATTCGACAGGCGCGCTCGTGGCGCACTTCGGCGCGGGACTCATGGTGGCACCTCACGGCATTTTCGTCGACCGCGACGACAATGTCTGGGTGGTCGACTGCGCGTGCACGGGCGGGCGTGGTCGCGGCACGCCGCCGCCCGCCGACGCGACGCCAAAAGGGCACCAGATCTTCAAGTTCAGTCCGAGCGGCAAGCTGCTGATGACGCTGGGCAAGCCGGGGGGCGGGCGCGACACTGCGTTCTTCTTCCAGCCGAACGCGGTGCTCGTCGCGCCCAACGGCGACATCTTCGTGGCGGAAGGGCATTCGTCGGCGCCGGGAAGCACGGCCCGGCTGTTCAAGTTCTCGAAAGATGGAAAGTTGATCAAGTCGTGGGGGACGCTGGGCCACGGCCCCGACGAGTACGATCAGCCGCACGCGCTGGCGATGGACTCGCGGGGACGGTTGTTCGTCGGCGATCGCGGCAACAACCGTATCAAGATCCTCGACCAAAACGGCACCTTGCTCGATACCTGGTATCAGTTCAGCCGGCCGAGCGGCGTTTTCATCGACGCGCACGACAACATCTACGTCGGCGACTCGGAGTCCGGCTCCGTCGGCAGCGGACGCACGCGCACCTGGAAGCGCGGCATCCGCGTGGGCAGCGCGAAAGACGGATCGATCCGCGCGTTCATTCCCGATCCGGTGGACGTGGCGACGAACACCAGCTCCGCCGAGGGCGTCACGGCCGACGCGCGGGGAGTGATCTATGGCGCCGAGGTGGGCCCGACGGTGTACGGACCCGGAGCTCCCCCGCACTCGCTCAAGCGATACGTCAAGCCCTGACGCGAGCTCGACGCTGGATCCTAGAGCGTGTCATGGACTTTCGCTGAACTACTGAACCGCAGAGACGCAGAGACGCACGCACTTAAATGGGGTCAGACTCCAATTTCGCCAGACGGAGGGCGAAATAGGGTCAGACTCCATTTCGCACCCCGTCGACGGCAGTTCCTCTACGCCTCAGCGCCCCTGCGGTTCAAGCAGCTGTTTAGGTGTTTCTCGGTATCAGCGGATCCAATCAGCGGGTCGATCAATCCCGCTCCCGCTCCGCCGGCGCTTGGCAGCACCTCGGTCATCCTCTGCTCCCCCTTCTCCAAGGTCCATAACAGCCTCCGGGCGTTAGACGCCGGCGACGCGAAAGCCGCTCGCGCGCGCGGCCATCGCGAGCGCACGGTCGTGCGTCGCGACGAGGAGCTCCTTTCCCTTTGCTTCGCGCCACATCTCGGCGGTGGCGAGATGGATGGCGTCGAGCGTGCCGAGCGGCCCGGGCATCGGTTGCGCCGCGCGGTGCAGCACCGCGCGTGTGAGCTCGACGAGCTCGAGCCCCTCGAGGACGCGGAACACCGCTTCGCGGCGCACCGCGACGTCGTCCGGTAGCAGATTGCCGGCGACGTGCAGGCGGTCGAGCGTCCGGAGACACTCGACCTCGATCAATCCGCTCGCGACGCCCGTGACGATACTCTTCCACTCGGCCAGGCGCCCGGGCTGGCCGAGCACCACGCGCAGAACGACCGAGGAGTCGACGTACGCGATCACCCCTCGCTCCGTCGATCCTCGAGCAGCAATTCGACTGCGTCGACGTCGATTTTGGCGCGCAGCGGCAGCCGAATGTCGCCGAGCGTGCGATAAGTGTGGGTCGGCTCACGGACGCTGAGCGCGCCCGACGGTGTGTAGGGAATGATCCGCGCGATGGGCTGGTCGCGGTCGTACACGGTGATTTCGTGTCCGCCGCGAACCGAGCGCAGGTATTCACTGAGGCGAGCTTTGAGCTCGGCGACCCGCACGTTCTTAATCATGGTCATATGATAGTCATTGATGACCATATAGGCAACCTCCGCTGGAAGTGATGGCGCGAGATTCGGTTCACGACAAGAAAACGCCCCACCTCGGAATCGGTGGAGCGTTTTGCTTCGCCTCGGATCGAGCGAGCGCGCGGTTATTTGCGGGGCAGCGTGAGTGCGATCAGCGAGGTGTGCTCCCCCTGTCCGCTGGCGAACACGATGTATTGCTTGCCCTGGTACAGGAACGTCATGGGCACGGCGGTGTTGACGCTCGGGATCGCGACGGCGCCGACCTGTTTGCCCGTCGATTTGTCGAACGCGTAGAGCCGCGGCGGGAGCGCGGGGGCGGCGGCACCAGCTCCGCCCCGGCCACCACCCCGACCGGCGCGGCCGGCGCGACCACCGCCGGGCGCCCCCGAACGTCCGGTGCCGTGGATGACCAGCGTTTTCGTCGTGATGACCTCGGCCTGCCCGCCGAGCGCCGGGACGCGCGGGAGGCTCACGCCGGCGAACAACGGATCGTTGCTGGCAAGCTGGCGCCACGCGTTGCCGTTCGGTACCCACCACTTTTTGTCGCCGGTCGTGAGGTCGTAGGCGGTGATGCCTCCCAATTCCTTGAATTTGAGGATTGGTATGCCGCCGATCGTCGTCGCGGCGCGCGGCTGGAAGGCACCGGGGCCGGTGTCCGCGCTGGCGTAGGTCTTTGGGCGCGGGAGAGCGCCGAGGAGGCCGCAACTGTCGTGCGGCTGGCTGAACCGGTGCTCGGAGCAGGGGTCGTGCTCGACCTCGATCGTGCTCAAGCCGCTCTGCGCGCCGACGTAGAGCATCCCCGTCTCCGGGTCGGCGGCGGCCCCGCCGTCGATGTTCACGCCGCCGCTCGCGCCGGGCGCGTACCACGAGCACCGGTACTGCGACGGACCCGTTGCGCCCTTGCCGTCGGCCGGCGACGCCGGGATGAAGTACGGTCCCATCCGGCACTTCTTCGCGAGTGCGAGCGCCGAATCTTTGATCGCCGGCGTGTAGTCGATCAGATCAGCTTCCTGGAGCCCTTGCTGGGCATATGGTGCCGGCCGGCTGGGGATCGGTTGCGTGGGCGACGTCTGCTCGCCGGGGACCTCGCTCTGGAGCACCGGGGTCTCCGGGATCGGCCAGATCGGCTGGCCGGTCGTGCGATCGAGCACGTAGACCCAGCCTTGCTTGGTGGTCGCGGCGATGACCTTTCGCGGTTGGCCGTCGACGGTGACGTCGAGGAGATTGGGTGCCATCGGCGTGTCGTAATCCCAGATGTCGTGATGGACCATCTGGAAATGCCATTTGCGCTTGCCGGTCTTCACGTCGATCGCGACGATGCTGTTGGCGAATAGGTTGTCACCCGGCCGATAGCCGCCGTACTCGTCGCTCAAGCCTTCACCGACCGGGATGTAGACGAGACCGAGGTCGGGATCCGCCGTGTACGGCCCCCACGCGTCGGCCTTGCCTACACCGACGGTGCCGATTTTCGAGCCCTTCTTCCAGGTCTCCGCGCCGAACTCTCCGGGTTGCGGAATGAGATCGAATTTCCAGAGCTGCTTGCCGGTATGCACGTCGAAGCCGCGGATGAAGCCCGGGATGTTGCGCAGGCGAAGCGGGTAGTACCCGTGCATGGACGAGTTGCCGACGACGATCACGTCGCCGACGATGATGGCGGGCGAGCTGTTGGCGATCTGGCCGTTTGCAGGATCGATGCCCACGGTGCCGTCGGCGCCGGTCATCGTCTTGGCGTTCCATTTTTCGCCGGGCTTCGCTCGGCGCGCCGGCGCCGCTTCGCTGACGATGAGCGGGCCGTCGTCATCCACGGCGAGCGGGACGAGTGGGTAGCCGAGCCCAGTCATGAGATCGACGACGCCGTCCTTGCCGAATTTGGGATCTCCCTTTCCAGTTTTGGCATCGATCGACGCGAGGTGATATCCCGGCGTGACGACGATGACGCGTTCGTTCGAGCCGTCGGTCCAGTATGCGAGTCCGCGGCCGGCGAACTGCCGCGGCGCCTTCTGCCAACGGATACCCTCGTCGATGCCCCACTGCCAGAGCGTCGCGCCGGTGGCCGGGTCGACGGCGAACGCCTTACGCCGGTTGGTGGCGACGGTGAGGATCCGACCGTTCGCGTAGAGCGGCGTGGTGCGGTAGTACTCGTCCTCGCCGTACTGGCCGGCGTTCCACTGCCAGGCGACCTGCAGCGAGTCGAAGTTGTCGGCATTGATCTGATCGAGGGCGGAGTAGCGCGTGCTCCACGCATCGGCGCCCCAGTAGCGCCACTCGCCCGGCTTGTTGGCGCGCACGAGCGCCGAGCCCTGCTTCGCGCTCGACTGCGATGCATACGTGAGGAATGCACCGCCGGCGAACACGATCCCCGCCGCCGCCGTCCCGATCCTGCGCACACCCATAGCCGTCCAACGTCGCGTCATGGTTTCTTCCTCGTTGCCGTAGAAGGGGCACTTCTGCGCTTCGTCTCGATGCGAATCTTTTTCAGCGAGTCCGCGTCGGCGGGAAGCTCCGCGTTACCGACGGGCATCGCGTTCATCTTGAGCAGGTACGCCGTCACGTCCGCGACGTCCTCGGGCGCGAGACTCCCGGGATCGTTCTTCGGCATTCTCGTGCTGACGAACAGGAACAGGTCCGACAGGTGCTTGCCTCGCCACCACTTGTTGAAGGTCGCTCCGGTGTGCGACGCCGGCGTGTGACACGATCGACAGCTCCCCGCATATACGTCCTTGCCGCGGCTCGCCTGCTCGTCGGTGTACACGCCGCTCAACGTCGACGGCAACTGCTCCGCCGGAGCGGGGTGTGCCGCCGGCGTCTTGCTCGTCTGCGCCATCGCGAGGCTTGAACGACACACAAGCATGCACGCCGCGGCGGCGATCGTCCACCCGAACCGCATCAGTCGCCGCCCGCCCGCGGGCCCAGCGGCGCCGCTCGCTCGTCGATGTGGCGCGCCAGTCGCCGGTACAACTCGTACATCCCCCAGCCCGCGCCGGCGACGACCAGCGCGAGCATCAGCCCCCGCATCGTGCTCGCGAGCAGCGCCAGATCGAGCGGCGGCATCTGGAACTGGTACTGGCGGAGGATCGCGACGCGTTCGAGCATCCAGTGCCACGCGGTGTGCGCCACGATCGCCGAGAGGATGATCGTCCCCATTCGCTCGGCGACGACGTGTTTGAACAGCCAGCCCAGGGCCGGGATGGTCAACGCGATGACGAGCAGTTGGCCGAGCTCGACCCCGACGTTGAAGGATACGAGCGAGAGCGCGAGATGGGCACCGGCGAATTGCATTGATTGTCGGAGCGCGAAGGAAAAGCCGAATCCATGGGCGAGACCAAAGCCGAAGGCGATCAGCCACCGTCGCTCGAGCTTGGGTCCCACGATGTTCTCGAGTGCCATGTACACAATCGAGAGCGCGATGAGCGCCTCGATGAGCGGCGGGAACCAGAGCGCATCGGGCGCGAACCCGGCGGCCGATGCCATGAGCGTGATCGAATGCGCCACGGTGAACGATGTGACGACGGCGATGAGCGGCCGCGGCTTCCGGAACGGGATGACGAGGCAGAAGATGAACAGCAGGTGATCGATGCCGTCGAGAATGTGCGCGAAGCCCAGCTCGATGAAACGCAGCGCGGCCTGATGCCACCGCGGATCGAGCCGGACCAGGCCCGGATCGCCGAGGTACTCGAACGCGCGTTCCGGACCGTTCGGCGGAACGAAGCGAAGCACGGTGGTCGTGCGCACGCCCAGACGGGCAAGCTCCGGCCGGATCGAGAAGCGCGACCGGTCGGACCTGATCGGGTACTCCAGCACGACGTCGAGCAATGCTTGCTTCCACATCAACTGCGTGCCGGCGGCGAGTGGCTCGCCGATGGTGTGCGCCAAGGCGGCCGCATAGCTCGAGAACGAACGGTCGGACGGCAGCGACACGCGCGTGGCGATCAGTCGCGGTGCACCGATCGGCGCGTCGTTCTCATAGAGCGCGATCTCGTCGGAGAGCCACAACCGGGTGGCGTCGGAGAGCAACGGGCCGACCCGCGCGAGGTCGAGGTAGCCTGGCCCGGTGAGCGGGAAGTTCACGTCGCGCATCGCCTCGAGGGGGACGCGCAAGACGACGCGCAGCCGCTGCCCTTCGGGCTTGACGAACGCAAACACCGTGACGGTGCTCGGAATGTCGTGGGCGAGAATGGGCGCCGCGCACGCGAGAACCGCCGCGACGACAAACAACGCGGCAACACCTGGACGGATGAGACTCTGATGGCGTAGAATCACGCACTCGCTCCTGGACGACCGAGTATACATCGCGGGCGCGAACGGTGGAACGGTGGAACGATAGAACCGGAGCAATTCATGAGAGGTCGTGCTTTCCTGCTCGGCGGTGCGCTGCTGCTGCCGGCTCCAATGATGGTGCTCGCGCAGCGTGCGACGCCGACCGCCCTGCGGGCGCCGCGGTTCGAGGTCGATCCACTGTGGCCCAAGCCGATGCCGAACCGATGGATCCTCGGGTCGACCGTCGGCGTTGCCGTCGACGCGCGCGACCACGTGTTCATCGTGCATCTCACCGACAGCTTCACGCCGCGCACCGAGATTGGCCTGGCGACGAACCCGCCGACTGGCGAGTGCTGCGCGCCGGCACCCAACGTCCTCGAATACGATCCAGCGGGAGCACTCGTTGGACACTGGGGCGGCCCCGGCTCGGGCTATTCATGGCCGGAAGCGAGCTCCGGACTCGCGATCGACGACGCCGGCAACGTGTGGATCGGCGGGAGCGGCGGAGCCGATACGAGAATTCTCAAGTTCTCGCACGACGGAAAATTCATCGCCGAGTTCGGCAAGGCGGGTGCGCCGGCGACGACCGCGCAGCGTGGCGGGGCACCCGATACCGCCTACGCCGGCGTGTCGCCCGGACGCGCGGGCCGTGGCGGTGGACGCGGCGGGCGTGGTGGCCGCGGCCGGGCGGCGACGCCGGCGTTGCCCGCCAACAGCCGAAGCACGGACAGCTTCGGCGGACCGGCCGGGTTTTCCTTCGACGGCAAGGCGAATGAAGCCTACGTTGCCGACGGCTCGCGCAATCACCGCGTGGCGGTGATCGACATGACGACGGGAGCGATCAAGCGGTTCTGGGGCGCCTATGGCAACACCCCCGATGACGCCGACACCTCGACGTACGATCCGTCGGCTCCGCCGCCGAAGCAGTTCGGCGCGCCGGTGAGCTGCGCGAAGCTGTCGAGCGATGGACTGGTCTATGTCTGCGACACGCGCAACGACCGCATCCAGGTGTTCAAGAAGGACGGATCGTTCGTCAAGGAAAAAGCCATCGCGCCGCAGACGTTGGGTACGGGCTCGGTGTGGGACATCGCGTTCTCGCGCGACCCGCAGCAGCGATACCTGTACGTTGCCGACGGCATGAACATGCAGGTGCACGTCGTCGATCGTCAGACGCTCGACGTGCTGACCAGCTTCGGCGACGGCGGGCGACAGCCGGGAGAATTCTACGCCGTGCACAGCGTGGCGACCGACTCGAAGGGCAATCTCTACACCGCCGAGACGTACGAAGGAAAACGGGTGCAGAAGTTCAACTTCAAGGGCGTCGGCGCCGTGCCGGCGGCCAACCAGGGTGTTCTGTGGCCCGCGCGACCCGCGGGAAGGACCAAGCGATGACGCGACGTCACAAGCTCGTGCTCGGTACCGCGCTCGCGATGGCGATCGGCGCGCTCGGCATCGGACAGGCGGCGCTCGACGCCGCTGCGCGCGTCCACGCAGTCGTGGCGCCTCGCTTCGAGGTCGATCCGCTGTGGCCCAAGCCACTGCCGAACCACTGGGTCCTCGGCAACGTGATCGGCGTCGGGGTGGACGCCAAGGATCATGTCTTCATCGTGCACCGGAACGACACCTTCGATCGACAGACGGAGATCGCCGCGGCAGCGAATCCGAAGTTGAGCGAATGCTGCGTGCCTGCGCCCCCGGTCCTCGAGTTCGATCCGGCGGGCAATCTGGTGAAGGCCTGGGGCGGTCCGGCGCCGGGCCACGATTGGCCGGAGTCGAATCACGGCATCTCGATCGACAACAAGAACAACGTGTGGATCGGCGGCAACGGGACCTGTCCACCACCCGGCACGCCGGAGTGCCCGGCGGGCACGATCGATTCGTTCATTCTCAAGTTCACGCACGACGGGCAGTTCCTGATGGAGATCGGCGTTCCGCATCAGACGGTGAACAGCAACAGCACGACGAGCTTCGGCCGCGTGGCGAAGATCTCGTTCGACGTCAAGGCGAACGAGGCGTTTCTCGCCGACGGGTACGGCAACAAGCGGGTCGCGGTGATCGACATGGACAACGGGAAGATCAAGCGGTTCTGGGGCGCGTACGGCCACGTGCCGTCGGACTCGAACCTCGGACCTTACGACCCGAACGCGCCGGTCGCCCAGCAGTTCCGCAACCCGGTGCACTGCGCCGAGCCGACGCCGGACGGGCTGGTCTACGTGTGCGACCGCCCCAACGACCGGATCCAGGTGTTCAAGAAGAATGGCGAATTCGTGAAAGAGAAGATTCTCAAGCCGCAGACGCGCGGCGACGGCTCGGTCTGGGACATCGCGTTCTCACGCGACCCGCAGCAGAAATACATCTTCCTGGCCGACGGAAAGAACGAGCGGATCTACGTGATGGATCGACAGTCGTTGGAGATCCTCACCGAGTTCGGCGACGGCGGGCGGCAGCCCGGAGAGTTTTTCGCGGTGCACAGCATCGCGACGGACTCCAAGGGCAACATCTACACGACGGAGACGTACGAGGGAAAGCGCATTCAGAAATTCGTGTACAAGGGACTGGGCACGGTCGACCAGCATCAGGGAGTCGTCTGGCCCACACGCTAGATTCCGGGCCATGGACACCTGGACGAAGCTGGTCAACTGCGCTTCCGGACTCGAAGCCGAGATCCTCGTCGAGCGACTGCACTCCGCGGGCATCGACGCGACCGTTCGGGGCAACGACATCGTCGGCATCTTCGGCCCTGGGTTTCAAGGGCCGACGGCGCGCGGCGTCGACGTGATGGTGCCGGCCTCCGCGCTCGACGCCGCCAAGGAACTGCTCGACGACGTTCGCGGCGTGAACGACTGACGGGGCTACGCGGCCCGGGTGCGCTGCCGGACGGTCGCGATGACCTCGTCGACCCGCCGCGCCGTGTCCGCCCCGGAACTGTCGGCGGGAACCGGATCACCCAGGGCGTACGCGACGATGACGTTCGACAACTGATCGGTCGAGAGGGCGAGGAGCTGGCGGCGGAGCGTATGCTCGCCTTGGACGTAGACGGCGAATGGATCGAGAATGGCATGCGGTCCGCGCGCGCCGCCGTGCCGAGCGGGCGGCGGCGCGGGACCGTCGAAGGCCGGCACGATGCGCGCTTCGGTTGGCGTCTCCACCGCGCGCCCGCCGATGGCCCGCGCGAGCGCGCCCTCGAGATAGGTATGGGTCAGACCCTGCGCCCAGTACATCAAGTCGTCGCGATTCGGCTGCGACGTCTCCCGCTCGGTTCGCACCGCGCCCGTCGGTGTGAGGAACTCGATCCATCCCTGCCAGAGCCCGTCGGGCCCAACCATGCCGCATGCTTGCGGCTGGTATTCTCGGCCGTCGCTCCCACGTACCAGCTCGGTGAAACGCACCAGCACCTCGGACATTGCCCACCACCTGTCGGACTCACTCCATTCCACTGCAATGTGGGGACCCGTCGCGGCGGTGTCGGACGGTGCCCGAACGACGCTTCGTGCCCGGCCGCGGGGGGACACTGCGCCTTCGACCTTGCCCCGGGACGCCAATCGCTCGCAGGTTGATGCCTAGGTTGATCACCGCTGTATTCCAGGGAGATCGTCGTGCGCCCATCCACTACTCTCGTGCTTGCGCTCTGCGCCGCGCCGGTACTTGCCCAGTCACCGCCCTCGCGCGCGAACCAATTGACCGCCGCCGAGCGTGCCGCGGGCTGGCGACTGCTCTTCGACGGGACGACGCTCGCTGGATGGCGCGGACTCGGCTACGACAGCGTGCCGAGCGTACATTGGAATGTCGTGGGCGGCGCGATCCACAAAGTCGCGAGCGGCAACGTGCCCAAGATGCCGGATGGACAGCCGGCGAACGGCGGCGACCTCATGACAGTCGACACCTTTCGGGACTTCGAGCTCGCGTTTCAGTGGAAGGTCGCCCCCGGATCGAACAGCGGCATCAAGTACAACGTGTCCGAGGAATACTCGCTCGCCCACGCGTCGAACCACGCGGCCCTCGGCTTCGAGTACCAGGTGCTCGACGATTCACTCAACGAAGACAACAAGCTCGCCACGCATCGGGCCGGCGCGTTGTACGACCTATTCGCGCCGACTGGCGCCAAGCGCCTGATGCCGGTCGGTCAATGGAACAGCTCGCGGATCGTGTTTCGCGGAAATCACGGGGAACACTGGCTCAACGGCGCAAAGGTCGTGGACTTCGATCTCGGAACGCCCCGAATGGACTCGGCCCTCGCCAAGAGCAAGTATCGTGTGCTCGAGGGGTTCGCCGACCGGCGCAGCGGCCACATCATTCTGCAGGATCACGGGGACGAGGTCTATTACCGCGACATCAAGATTCGGGAGATCGCGCCATGACGCCCATCGAGTCGTCGGTCGATCGACGCGATTTTCTCAAGACCGCTTCCGCCACCGGACTGGGACTGATGATGACGAATCGACTCCCGTCGCCCGCGGTGCTCACGAGCGCATCGGCGAACGAGAAGGTCGTCGTCGCGGTGTTCGGGCTCAACGGACGCGGCATGGTGCACGCACAAAACTTCTCGACACTCGAGAACAGCGAGGTCGCATACCTGTGCGACGTCGACTCGAATGTGCTCGCCAAGGCGGCCAGGGGCATGCCAGGCCAGGCGAAGGCACCCGAGACGATCGGCGACTTCCGTCGCGCGCTCGACGACAAGCGAGTCGACGCCGTTGCCATCGCGACGCCCGACCATTGGCATGCGCCGATGGCGATCCTCGCCATGCAGGCGGGCAAGCACGTGTACGTCGAGAAGCCGTGCGGCCACAATCCGCGCGAGGGCGAGCTGCTCGTCGCCGCACAGCGCAAGTACGATCGCGTGGTGCAGATGGGGACGCAGCAGCGCTCGTCGGCGCGGACGATCGAGGCCGTGCAGGCGATCCGCGACGGCGTCATCGGACGCCCGTATCTCGCGCGCGCCTGGTACGCGAACACGCGGACCGGAATCGGGCATGGCAAGCCCGCGCCCGTGCCGTCGAATCTCGATTACGAGCTGTGGCAAGGCCCGGCGCCGCGCACGCCGTATCGCGACAACGTCATCCACTACAACTGGCACTGGTTCACGCGCTGGGGCACGGGCGAGATCTGCAACAACGGCACGCACGAGATCGATGTCGCGCGCCTCGCGCTCGACGTCGAGCATCCGACCGGCGTGATGTCGACCGGCGGCCGGTATCATTATCAAGACGACTGGGAATTTCCCGACACCCAGGAGGCGACGTTCGAGTTCGCCGGCGGCCAGCGCATCATCTGGCAAGGACAGAGCTGCAATGGCGTCAGGCTGTTCGACCGCTCGCGCGGCACCGAGATTCTCGGGACGACGGGCAGCCTCGTGCTCGATCGCGACGGCTATGTCCTGTACGATCTCAAGGGCAAGGTCGTGAAGCAGAACATCGAGCCCAAAGCGGGGAACGGCCTCGATCTCTCGGGCGACGACGCCGCGACCTCGATCCACATGCGAAATTTTCTCGACGCGATCCGCACGGGGGCGGCGCTCCGAGCGCCGATCGTGGAGGGCGCGAAGAGCGTCCTGCTCTGCCATCTCGGGAACATCGCGCAGTACACGGGGCGAAAGCTGACGACAGATCCGAAGACCGGTCATATCGTCGGCGACGATCGGGCGATGCGCTACTGGTCGCGCGAATACGCGCCGACGTGGGCGCCGGCGGTCTAACGCTTCTCGCTGATCCGCGCATGCGCCGGGCATCATAATCTTCGTATAATCGAATTCGCACGGAGTGAATACCTATGGCGGCACAGGAGGATTGGCGACGCATCGTCGCCTTGGCACTGGACTGGGAGCAGGCCCACGCGAATCTCGACTCGGCAATCAACGGCCTCCCTACCCATCTGCGAGGACGGCGGCCCGACAACTTTCCCCATTCGGCCTGGGAGCTACTCGATCACATTCGGCGCACGCAACGTGACTTGCTGGAGTTTTGCCGGAACCCCCAGTACGAAGAGCTGAAATGGCCCGACGACTACTGGCCGCCGGCGGACGTAGCGCCGACCGACACCGCATGGCGGGACACCGTCGATGCGATCCATCGCGACACGGCGGCGCTCGCCGCGTTCACCATCGAGGACGGCCGCGATCTCACGGCCAAGATTCCGCATGGAACGGGACAGACCTATCTTCGCACGGTCCTCGTCGCGGTCGATCATACGTCGTATCACGTGGGGCAGATCATCGCTGTTCGCCGACTGCTCGACGCCTGGCCGCCGGTGTGAGGCTTGCGGCGGTCGCGCGCGGCGCGGCATTCTTCGCGAACATCCTTTCAACGGAGCGCCTCATGGGTCAGCAGGGCACACTCGTTCGATCGTACGTGCTCCTGTCGCTCTTCGTTCCCTGCATCGTGCTGTCGCAAGCGCCGGCCGCCGCGCTCTCGCCGGTCGAGCGCACGATTGTGAAAGCGGTCGACTCCCACAATACTGAGGCGCTCGCGCTCCTCGTACGTCTCGTGAACATCAACAGCGGCACGATGAACTTCGCCGGCGTGCGGCAGGTCGGCGACGTGCTGCGCGCGCAGTTCGATACGCTCGGCTTCAAGACGCGCTGGGTCGACGGTGCGGCATTTCACCGCGCCGGCCATGTCGTCGCCGAGCATCCCGGTCCCGGACCGAAGATTCTGCTCATCGGACATCTCGACACGGTGTTCGAGCCCGCGAGCCCGTTTCAGCGCTTCGAGCGCCTGGACGACTCGACTGCGCGCGGCCCGGGCGTGATCGACATGAAAGGCGGCGACGTCATCCTGCTGTACGCGTTGCGCGCGTTGCGGGATGCCGGGAGGCTCGACAAGATGAACGTCACCGTCGTCTACGACGGGGACGAGGAGGACGCGGGCACGCCGCTCGATGCCGCGCGCCGCGCGCTCGTCGACGCCGCCACGGGCGCCCGCGTCGCCCTCGGCTTCGAGGACGGCGCGGCCGATCCCAAGACCGCCGTCATCTCGCGCCGAAGCGCCGGGTCCTGGACGCTGCAAACGACCGGCCACCCCGCGCACTCGTCACAGATCTTTAAACCGGAAGTCGGCGCCGGCGCCGTGTACGAGGCGTCGCGCATCCTCCACGAGTTCTACACCCGGCTTTCGAAGGAGCAGTATCTCACCTTCAATCCGGGCCTGGCCCTCGGCGGAACGCTTCTCACCGTCGACAGCACAGGCACCGACGGCTCGGCGTCCGGCAAGCGAAACGTTGTCGCCGAGCACATGGAAGTGACGGGCGACCTGCGGACGTTGTCGCCGTCACAGCAGGCCAAGGCGAAGCGGACGATGCAGGAGATCGTGTCGCACCATCTGCCCCAAACCTCGGCGACGATCGCGTTCGACGACGGCTATCCGCCGATGGCGCCGACGGAGGGCAATCGCCGGCTGCTCGCGATGTACGACAAGGCGAGCCGCGACCTCGGCTTCGGCCCGGTGGCCGCCGTCGATCCGTCGCGCGCCGGCGCAGCCGACGTGTCGTTCATCGCCGGCAAAGTGCCGATGATCATCGACGGGATCGGCCTCTCCGGGCACGACGACCACACGGAGAAGGAAACCGCCGACCTCCGCATGCTCGGCCCGCTGACCAAGCGGGCCGCGGTGCTGATGCTCCGCGTCACGCAGTCGCAGGTTCGTCCATAGCCCCGGAGCTGGTCCCAGTCGGTCAGCGAACGACGACTCGCTGAGTCCAGCTCGGGCCCTTGGGACCAGCGGGTGTCACCGGCGTCGACAGGGTGTAGTTGCCGGCGTGGGTGGGCGTGAACTCGAAGTCGTACGTCTCGCCGACGTCGATGATGAGACGCGCCGGCCGCGGCGTTGCCTGCGACCGGGGCAGGTCAGCTCCATCCTTGGCCAACGCGCGCCATGTGGCGAGCGTCGAGTCGCTTCGCAGCGAGAACATTCCCGGCCCGGCCGCGCCGATGTTGATGAAGCGAAGCCGGTGGGTTTCGCCGACGCGCATCTCGAGCGGCGGTGATGAAACGGAGTCGCCGTCGACCAGCAGATGGACGTTGGGGCCCTCGCCGTCCCAGCCGACGGTGTACACATGATCGAACCGTGGATCGAATTTCGCGCCGGGCTCGAGGACGACGATCGCGCCATAGAGGCCCGACGCGAGCTGAGTGAGATCGCGCAGGTGCGTATGGTAGATGAACGTCCCCGCGCGCGGCATGGAGAGATGTGCAAGGAAGGTCGCGCCGGCCCGTATCGCTTGGGCCGGTGTGGCCGCCGTGCCGCTCCAACCCGCCACACCGTCCGAGAAGCTCTCGAGCTCGAGCCCGTGCCAGTGAATGGACGTCGGCTCCTCGAGCCGGTTGTGCACGAGCACGTCCGTCGGCTCGTCGCGTGTGAGCACGATCGTCGTGCCGGGAATGGTCACGGAGTCTGACGCCGGCGGGGTCGAGCCGTGTTGGAGCACGAATCCCATCGCGCGCGCTGATCGGCCGCGCTTTGCGCCTTCGTCCACGTAGAGATCGAGTCGTCGCGGACCGTTGCGCGCCGCTTCGGTCGCGCCGGGCTTCGGCTTCGCGTCGATGCCGAGCACGAGCCCGGCCATGTGCTCGAGCGGATTGTTCGAGCCCTCGTCGTGCCCGCCATGCTCCGCGGGAATGACACGCGCGTCGGTTGGAATGACGTGGAAAGCGATGTGGCAGTGAAACACCCATCGCCCCGGACGTACGGGCGACCACTCCATGAACATCGTGGTTTGCGGACCGAGATCTTCCGTCACGGCGAGGCGACGCGCCGGCGGCGCGTACGCCGTGTCCTCGAACGCATCGCCCTTTCCGTCGATGCGGAAGTATGCGCCGTGAAGATGCATCGGATGCACGCGGTTCGATGCGTTCACGACCCGCCATCGCACCGTGTCGCCCACGACGGCGTCGATCCGCTCGGTCCACGGCCACGAGCGGCCGTTGAGCGCGAGCGCGTTGCTGTAGGTCTTCGGGCCGGTCTGTTCGCCCCAGATGTTGATGACGAAGATGCGATCGTGCGGCGAGCCGCCGCGCGGATCGACGACGAACGCGCCTGCGGCCTGCTCGCGTTCGTGCAGCGTGTCGTCGGGCGAGTGCGACCCGATGATCGCGCGATACAGGTATGTGCCCGGCGAGCCGGCGGCGAACCGGGCCACTTTCGTTTCGCCCGGGCGAACGAAAAGCGTGTCTCTCGCCGTCGTCGGGTGGTCGCCGAGACCGACGACGCCGATCGTGGAATCGGCGAGCGCGTTGTGCACGGACGCGACGATCGCCATTCCTTCGCGCACGCGAATGAGCGGCGCGGGAATCTGCGGCGGCTTGCCCTCCTCGCTGATCGCGGCCGCCGTGACCACCGGTCCCGAATCCGCCTCGGGGCGCCACTTGGCCATCGCGACCACGAGGCGCAGGTCAAGCGTGTCGCGCACGACCGTGCCGGCGGCGACACGGTTGTCGTTTGCCTGCACGAACGGCGGCGATGCCACGCGGACATGTGAGCTCCCCGTCGCTGCCGCGAGGATGATGACGAGAAGGGTGGGCACGAGCGTGGGTACGGCGGATGCGGCGGCGCGACCGGCGTCGGTCATGGCTCACTCTTTCGTGGAGAGTTGGGCTGCTGGGGGGGGGGCGCAACCGCCTGCGAATATACGGCGTCGGGGTCAGGCGCGCGATCCTGCCGGCTGGCGTCTCGCCGGCTCAGACACCAGAATCAGGAGTCGCATCGCAACAGCACGCGTCAGTGGCGCGTTTGTACTGAAAGGTCTGAACGACGCTTCGATCAGTCTGTCCCCGCCCGAGGTCTCCATGTCCAGGATTTCGATACGCGCATCACTCGCCGCGACGCTCGCGGCGGCCGCACTTCCCCTGTCGGGCGCGCTCGGCGCTCAGCTTCGGCCGGCCAACGGCCCGAAGATGCCCATGTCGTCGGCGCGAGTGGCGACGCAGTACACGATCGATCAATTCCTGTCGCCGGCGTCGCCGCTCGAGATGAGCGCGGCGAAAAAGGCGGATCGGATCGCCTGGGTCACGTACGAGCGGGGGATGCGCAACATCTACACGGCCGCCGCCCCTGATTTCAAGGCGGTGCGTCTCACCAAGTTCCTCGATGACGACGGCGTCGATCTGAGCTCCGTGCGCCTGTCCGACGACGGCAGCGTCGCCATTTTCATTCGCGGATCGGGACAGAATCGCCAGGGGTGGGTCGCCAATCCGACGCACAATCCGGATGGCGGTGAGCGCGCGGTGTGGGCGGCGCGCACCGACGGAAGCGGCGCCTGGCGCCTCGCGGTTCTCACCGGAGACGAGCTGCCGGGATTTGGCGGCCGTGGCGGCAGCGGACCGGAGTTGTCGCCCGACGGGAAGCACGTGGTCTTCGCGAAGGACGGCCAGCTCTATCACGCACGCGTCGCGCGGGGCGTGACCGCACCCATGGACACCGGCGGTATTCCGTTCATCAAGGAGTGGGGACGCCAGAGCTTTCCGGTCTGGTCGCCCGACGGCTCGAAGCTCGCCTTCGTGAGCACGCGCGACAATCACTCGCTGATCGGCGTCTACGACATGAAGACGCGCAAGGTGGAGTTCCTGTCGCCGAGTGTCGATTTCGATGCGAGCCCAACGTGGTCGCCGGACGGCAAGCGCATTGCGTTCGTGCGGCGCCCCGGTACGCCCTTCGGCTTGCAGGTGCAGCGTGGCGCGGGCGGCATCGGGAATCCGGGCGGCGCGGGCGCCGGACGTGGCGGACGCGGCGCGGGACGCGGCGCGGGCGGGCGAGGCGGCGCCGACGACACGGCGACGGTGCACATCGACGGTCTTCACAACGCGGCATTCCCCGGCGGGTACACGGTGTCGTTCATGATCGCCGACGTGGCGACCGGCAAGGCGCAGGAGCTCTGGCACAACCAGCCCAACGATCGGACGTTCAGCAATGTGAACGCGATCACTTGGGCTGGCGACCATGTCGTGTTCACGGCGAACGTGCCGAAGGACGAATGGGACCGGTACTTCTCGGTCAGCATCTCGAACCCGCAGCCTGAGCCCGTGTTGCTCACGACGACGGACGGGTTGATCAACGACGGCGTGGCCGATCGGACGTTCGTGACGACGGCGGTGTCGCGCGACGGCAAGACGTTCTACTACTGCACCAACGCCGGCGACATCGAGAAGCGGCACATATGGGCGGTGCCTACGGCGGGCGGCACGCCGCGGCAGATCTCGACCGACGACGGTGTGGAGGTATCGCCGACGCCGCTGTGGTCGGGCAAGCAGATGGCCGTGCTCTACTTCAACGCCAACCAGCCAGCCTCGATCGGCATCGTGCCGGCCGCCGGCGGATCGACCAAGGTCGTGTATCCGACCTTGCCGAAGGACTTTCCGCAGAGCGCGCACGTGACGCCGGAGATCGTCATCACGCACGCGGCCGACGGGTTGGAGATCCACAATCAGCTTTTCCTGCCCAAAGATCTGAAACCTGGCGAGAAGCGGCCGGCGATCGTGTTCGTGCACGGCGGCCCGTCGCGCGAGATGCTGCCGGCGTACCACTACATGCAGTTCTACCACTGGGCATACGCGTACAACGAGTGGTTGGCGTCGCAGGGCTATGTCGTGCTCTCGATCAACTATCGGAGCGGCATCGGCTACGGGAATTCGTTCCGCCGCGCGCCGAACACAGAAGGGCGCGGAAACTCCGAGTACCAGGACGTGGTGGCCGGCGGCAAATACCTGCAGTCGCGCGCCGACGTCGACCCCGCGCGCGTCGGCATCTGGGGGCTCTCCTACGGCGGGCTGCTCACCGCGCAGGCGCTGGCCCGCAACTCCGACATCTTCGTCGCCGGCGTCGACCTGGCCGGCGTCCACCTCTACGGCAACTCCGTGGACTCGACCAACCTCGCGTTCCAATCGTCCGCCGCCGCGCACATCGACACCTGGAAGTCGCCGGTGTTCCTCGAGCAGGGCGACGACGACCGCAATGTCGATTTCTCGCAGATGGTGGGGCTGGTCGACCTGCTGCGCGCGCACGGCGTATACTTCGAGCTCACGGTCATTCCGGACGACGTGCACGAATCCCTGTTGCACAGCCGCTGGATCGACATCTTCAGCCGGAGCAGCGATTTCCTGCACCGGTTCGTCTGGGAGCGGCAGACGCCGCCGGCCATGACGACCAACGGCGGCAAATAACGAAGCAGCGATGCCCGGGGCGGAGACCGACTCGACATGACGACGTATTCCGCCTCGCGCACCGCATGGACCCAGCAGATCGCACTGATCTCGATCACCCTCGTTTTCGTATTACAGAACACGAAAGAGGCCCTGCTCCCGGCCAAACAGACGCCGGTGTATGGTGGGCGGCGGCGACGTGGGGCGTGGTGCTCACCGGCATGCGACGGGGCGTCGCCGCACGCGGCCTGCTCGACTTCGAGGTCGCGGCGGTCGCGGGAGCCATCACCGGGAGCATCATGGGCGCCGTGATTGGGCTCGTGGTAGGACAACTCTGGGAGACCCGGCACCGGAAAAACCGGGTCGCACGGCAGGCTTCTCATGGCTGACCTCGTCATTCGCATCAAAAAGAAAAGCGACGGCTCGGCGGCGCTCAGTTGCGTCCGTCGAGACGGATCCACGACCTGGCAGCGGCAAGAGGGACAGCTGGGCCGCTTCTTCCCTCTTCACGACCTCACCCATTACGCAGTCGAGACCGTGCTCGGCTTCGAGCACGCATTTTTTGGGTTGGTCGCCAGCGGGTGGGACCTGTCGGACTTTGGAACGGGCGGCGCCCGCGGGAAGATTCCCGACGAGGCCGGTCTGGCCGAGATGGTAGTCGGCTTTTTCGATCTGGAGCGCATGACGGGAGAGCGAGAGACCGCGGAAGTCTTGTGCTCACGAATCCAGTCGGCGCGCGAGGATCGCGGGCTTCCGCCGACGTCGTTCCGCATCACCGAAGAGCAGATTGCACGCATTCGAGAGACGCGCGCCGACCTGTTTGCCCGATGGAAGGCCATACCACCGGGGGAGGCGCTCGTGCTACCGTTCGATATGACCGCGGAGTCCGCCACGCCGGGCCGCGGGACACAAACGATGCAAGGCGGACGTACTGAACACGTATGAGAGACCAGTTCGAGGACGAATTCACCCCGCCGACTCAATCGTCCGGCGAACGAATGCCGCCGCCCAAGACCCCTGGTACGGCCGTAGCCGCGGCAACGCCGGCTCCGCTCCCACCGCGTCGTTCGAGTGAGGCGCGCGTCGACGATCCGAGTGCGATTCGACGTTTCGTCTCGCGCGCGCTCGATGCCGTCGACAGCGTGGCCGACACCGTCGCCGAAGGATTGGGCCTGCGACGCACGTGAGCTCTCGCACCGCCGTCAGCGCCGGTCTCCTTCTGTTTCGACGATCGTCACAGGGACTCGAGGTCCTTCTCGCGCACCCCGGCGGTCCGTTCTGGGCAAACTGCGACGACGGCGCCTGGACGATCCCCAAGGGCGCCGTTGACGAAGGCGAGGATCTGCTCGACGCGGCGCGGCGCGAATTTCAGGAGGAGACGGCCATCGTACCGCACGGTCCATTCATTCCGCTCGGATCAGTGAGGCAGAAAGCGGGGAAGACCGTGCACGCCTGGGCGTGGGAGGGTGACGCCGACCCGAGCACCGTGGTCAGCAACGCGGCCCGAACCGAATGGCCGCGCGGCTCCGGAAAGTTTCTGAGTTTTCCGGAGGTCGATCGCTGTGCGTGGTTCGATCTCGACACGGCACGCGTCAAGATGATCTCCGCGCAGTCGCAGCTCATCGAGCGGCTCGAAGCGGGGGTGAAGTGAGATGCGGCACACGATTCGTTTGCAGTCTGTCGTTGTCGGATACTCCGACCTCGAGAACGTCGAGCCGGACCTCGGCCGCGCATGGGGAGCATTTCGCCCGGGCCTTGGCTACGAGCTCGTGCAGCCGGTCTTTCGCCTGTTCGCGCAAGCTGTCCCGCGCGACGGATCGCCTCGGGACAACGAGCTGCTCGACCGCTACCACGCGGCACGCGACGCACTGCAATTGCGTCTCGAAGATTCCAAGGGGCGCATGATCGATACGTCGGCGATCCACATCGCCGACTACACGGTGGAGGAAGGGAGCGCGGCGTTGGAGGCGGACATCCTCATCTCCGACGACAAGTACTGGGAAGAGCGCGTCGGCAGATGAGTCCGAGGCGGCTCGTTGCTCCGTTCCTGCGCCTCACCGTCTCGCCGACGGCTTCTTCTTCCCCGAGTCCTGCGCGGCGGTGGTGTCGGCGATGTGAAAGCTGAACTGCTGTTCGACGAGCTGACGGACCTTCATTGAACCGATCTTCGCCGGCTGAAAGCGCATGTACGGCAGCGCCTCTTTCACCGCGTCGACGAATTCGGGATTCGTCGCCTTGATCACTCTGAACGACGTCGTATCCGCGAAGCCCGTCGTGTCGACGATATACCGCGCCGACACCGATCCGGTAATGCGCGCCTGCAGCAGCTTGAGCGGATACGCCGGCGCGGCGCTGTTCACCGTGCGAACGACAGCCGTGTCGACCTCGAGAATCGAGAACACCGAATCGGGCCGGACAGCCTCCGGTGCAATCGCTGGCTGCGCGTTGACCGAGTCGCGCGCTTTATCGCCGAGCGGCTCGTCGGGACCGACGGGACGTGCGTCACCCATCATCCGCGGGCCCAGTCCACTCTCGGGACCTTCTGGCGCGAGCGCCACGTACCGTACGGCCGGGGCGGACGAGCGTTGTGTCGGAACGCGGTCGGGCGGCGGGAGGTAGACGATCCTGTTGGCGATGCTGTCGGCCGGAACGTCGCTCGCCGGCAGCGTCGCGACGACCCAGGCCGCGATGAGGACGGCGTGCGCGGCAACGCTCAGCGTCGCGCTTGTCACGACGGGCGTCGACTTCGCGTACGAATTCACCCACAAGCGCATCATATGTCCCCCTTGCCGCGGTCGATGCGCGACCTCTTCGACGGCTCGTGCTATAAATATCGCTCGCGGATCAGCGCGAGGTGATGCAGCTCGTGGCCCGCGATGATGTACAACAACGCGCGAACGCTGGCGCCCTGCCCGTTTGCCGTGCCGCGACGGACGAGCGCGTCGGCGTCGAGATGTTTGGCGAGATGAACCGTCGCCGACCGCACCGCCTCGTACTCGTCAACGAGATCGGGCAGCGTTCGCTCGCCAAAGTTCGCGTTGGCCACCCATTGGTTGTCATCGAATCCCGGAAGCTCCGTCGTATCGCTGCGCGAAAACCGGAGCGCTCGATAGCTCATCACGCGCTCCACGTCGATCAAGTGGCCGACGACCTGTTTCAGCGTCCACTTCCCCGGCGCGTACTTGAAGTCGGCCCGATCTGACGGCGCGTCGCGCAGCAGCGCCGCGGTACCGGCGATCTGCTCGCGAAGGATCGCGACGAGATCGCCATCCGGCACGCGGTCGATGTACCTGCCGTAATAGGCGGAATGTTCGTCGGCGCTCGGCCGTCCCGTGGTCGTCGCGACAGTCATGTTGCTTGCGAGGTAGATGATGATGGAATGAGAATGCCGCTGGTGATCGGCGGCGAAGCGTCGCGGTCGCCGGCAAGCACGGCTTGCTTGCGCCCGAGCCACAGCCCCAGCGCGAGCCAGATCACCGACAGAGGGATGGCCGCGTAGGAGATCGCCGACAGCCCGAACCCGACCGCGATCAGCCCGGCATACGTCCACGCGCCGATCTGATCGCCGCCGCGATACACGAACGTCTCGATGATGTTCTTCGCCTTGTACTTGTCCTCGCGCTTCACCACCGTGAACAAGACTTCCATGGCGGGATTGGTGATCGCGAAGTTGCTGGCGCGCCGCAGCACCGTGAACACCGCGAGGGCCATGATGCCCGGCATGGCGCCGAGCGCGCCGAATCCGACAATGCTCAGCGCCGGCAGCAGCGCCAGCGCCGATGCCAGCCCGAGCCAGCGAATGATGCGCCCGGTGAAGAAGATCTGCGTGACGACGGTCAGCACCTGCGCCGACAGCTCGAGCTGCGCCAACACCGCCGTGCGCGACGCCCGGCTGGTATACAGCCGGCCCACGATGTCCGACTGCTCGAAGTAGAGGAACGTCGAGCCGATCGTGAAGAGGATCAGGAACACGCAGATGCCGAGCAGATAGGGCGAGCGGCTCACGTGCGTGAATCCCGCCCAGACGCTGCCGCCAATGACTTCGCGATCGCGTCCGGCGTCCCGCTGCGCCTCGGAAGCCGCCAAGTCCGGAACCCCGGCCTGCGGCCGAATGGGAAACCGCACTACGGTGAACACCGCGAGCTCGAGCAGCGCGATCGATACCAGCAGGAGATTCACGGCACCGATGCGCGGCGCCAGCGACGCCGTCACCGCCGACCCGACGATCGAGCCGATCGTTCCGCCCACGCCGATGAAGCCGAACATCCGCTTCGCCTGGTCGCTGCGAAAGCTGTCGGCCATCAGACACCAGAAGATCGACGTGTTGAACAACGCAAACACCGTGATCCAGACGAAGAACGCGCGTCCGGTCCAGATGTCCACCGTGGAGCCTTCGGCGCTCGATACGAATCGGAGCACGGCATAGAACACCAGAAGATTCGCAACAAAAAACTGATATGAGATCGGAATGACGCGCCGCACCGGGACGCGGACTACGAGCGCCGAGAAGAACGGGTTGAAGATGAGCGTGACGGTCAGCGTGCCCGCGAACAGCCACGGCAGTTTCGTCACGCCGGACGTCGCGGCGACCTCGTCGCGAATCGGCCGCAGCACGAAATAGCTGCTCAGCAAGAAGAAGAAAAAGACGAACGACGTGAGCATCGCCCGGGTCTCGCCAGGGCGCACATCCACCACCCGGCGCAGCAACGCGTTGAACGCGCTCGGGGGTTGCTCGCGGACCGCTTCCGGAGTCGTCACTTCGTCGCCGCCTGCTTCGCCTTCCACGCCGCGAGCACCTCGGTTTCGCGCTGCGCCGAGATCCCCGCCACCTTTCCTTCGGCCAACGCCTCGAGCTCGGTCGCCGGACGCGTCGCGTTCCAATCGAGTGTGTCCTTCGCCGTCACGGCCAGCGGACGAAACGTCAGCCCGGCGGCGAGCGCCTTGGCGATGCTCCGCCGCGAAAACGCGGCATTGTTTGGGCCGTCCGGGACCCACACCGGCATATGCCGCCATGGGGAAATCTTCTGCTCGTGAAGAAAATCCGCCGGAACCCAGGTGAACTGCGCGCCGGCGATCGTCACCGCCTTGATGCCGTACAACAGCTCGGCCATCGTCAGCGGCTTCACGGGCCCCGTGGCGTTGAACGTGCCGAGGGTGCGATTCTCGGCCATGCGAATCGTCCACTCGGCGAGGTCGCGCGAGTCGATGATCTGGACCGGGTCGGTGCTCGTCCCCGGAGCGAGCACATCGCCGCCTTTGTCTATGCGGTAGGGCCAGTACGTGAATCGGTCAGACCGGTCGAGCGGGCCCACGATCAATCCGGGTCGGATGATCGTATTCAGCCCGGAGTAGTGCTTCTCGACTTCCTTCTCCGAGTAGGCCTTGAGTGGACCGTAATATCGCCCGCGATCCTCCGGCCGGAGCGTGTTCATGTCGACGTACGGATCGAGACCCGTCGGCATCGCGTGCGTCGGGTCGGTCTCATCCGCCCAGACGTTTTTGTCGCTCGCGTAGGCGGAGATCGTCGAGATGAAGATGTAATGATTGGTGTTCCCGGCCAGATACTGTGCGGCGTTCCGCACCCAGGCGGGCGCCGTCGTGGGGTTGTCGATCACGACATCGAATCTGAGCCCATGGAGCGCGCTCATGTCGCCGTTCAGATCGCCGATCAACTGGTCCACCCGACCTTTGAAGAAATCCGGGCGCGTCTTGTTGCGGTTGATCAGCGTCACCTTGTGTCCGCGCGCGATCGCGTACTCGACCTGCTCGGGTCCGGTAAATCCGGTGCCGCCGAGGATCAGGATGTCGAGCGGCTTCGCGGCGCGGGCGACGCGCGGCGATGGCTTCGACCACGCAGATTCGGCGGACGCGAGGCGCGGAAGCACATCTAATCCGAGCGCGGCGGACGCGATGGCGGATGCTTTGAGAAAGGTGCGTCGATCGGTCGACACGGGGTTGATCTGGAAAGGGGGTTCGGCTCGGCGATCCTCGACAGAACATGAAGCGCCGCCCGCGGATACGACAGTCTTCCCCAATCCCGCGGTTGTACGGAATCTGTCGAGCAGAGGCTTACGGCCCTCTCCCGGATCTCGTGATACCGCCGATAAGAAGCGCGGCGAGACGATCCATCACCAGTGGCTACCCGATCACGTGGCCTTTGAGGGCAGCGCGGAGCCCCAATTCAAGGGGAGCGTGCCCTGGCCTACGGTGGTGCGACTGTCGTCAGAACTCCCGTTTCTTCATGATCTCGAAGAAGTCGTTCCGTTCGAGATCCTCGTCGGTCTGCGGCCGTCGGGTGATGTCGAGCGTCGAGTCGTAGGTCTTGCGCTGCGGCGACTTAGGCTTTGAGGCCTTGGCGACGGTCTTCTTCACCAACTTGGCTAGCTGCTTGTCATCCATTCTCAGGCTCCTCGGCGGAATTGAGCGAAGCGGCTAAACAAAGCTAACGGGCGGCAGGTGGCCGGTGCAGGTCCGCCCGGCCTTCGGCGCCGGTATTGCGCAAGGCGCGCTCGCGGTTGTTTCTTGCGATTCGGCTCCAACGCAAAATTCCCAACCATTCTGTCAAACCCGTCACCCGAAGCGCCGGCGCCTCGCCCCGGCGTGCCAGCGCAAGCGCATTTCGATCACGGCTTTCGTCTCGAGCAAGGCGGCTTGCTCGAGCGGGCGCTCGATGCCTACCGGAGCGGACTCGCGACGAGCGTGACCGCCGCCGAGGAGGCGGAGGCGATGCTGCGCATCGCCCGGGTCCTTCGCGCGATGACGAATTGGGCGGAGTCGAAGCGCGCGTCGGCTCGAGCGATCGAGTTGGCAAAGAAGGCGGGCGCGGACGACCTGGTCGCCGAGGCGATGAACATCGAGGTCGGTGCGCTCCAGGTCCAAGGCTACTACGAGGCCGCGGATGCCATCGCGATCGACGCCCTGGGATATGCACGCTCGTTTCGCGTTCGCGGAATCACGCTGCAGAATCTCGGGCGCGGCGCCGCGGAGCGGGGGGATTTCGAAACCTCCGATCGCTACTTCGAGGAATCAATCCAGTGCTTTCGCCGGGCGAATTATGACCTGGGACTGGCGATCGCCCTCGGCAACGTGGCGCGGGCGGCGCTCGACCGCGGACACATCGAGCGCGCCATCGAACTGGGGGACGAGGCGATCGCGCTGGCTCGTCGCGTGAATGCCCTCGATCTGCTGCTGACCGGCGTTCAGAACCAGGCGGCCGCGTTCTCCGCCACCGGGCGCCACGAGTTGGCCGAAGCGTTGTTGACGGAAGCGCTGGGCCATTTCACCAGCGCCGGAAATCTGGTCCGCCAGGCTGAATGCCTGGAAATCATGGGTGAACTGAGCGCCCAGCGGCCGGAGGAGGGTGAGACTGCCGCTCGCTGCTTCACCCGGGCCCTCAGCCTTGCCAGGCGTGCGAACGACCAAACGCTCGTCGCCCGGCTCTCCAAACGACTCGGCGTCGAACCCGGGGCAGCGACCACCGAATAGTTATAAACCAGGGCGCGACTGAACGGTGCCCGTCGACTCCGGAACGCAATACGGATTGCCGTTCTCGTCGTACGCGATGGTGTAGCCGCTTCGGCACGTGAAATCGTGCAGCGCCTGCGGGGTGAAGCCTTTGCTCGGGACGGTCGGTGCCGTGGCTGAGTCGGCGCATGCCGCCATGACCAAGGTTGCAGCGACAAGAAAGAATAGCCGTTTCACAACGCCTCCGCGTGAAGTCCGCCTCGCTTCCGAGGTGAACCCTTGGCATCTTCCGTGCTCGCCCGCGGCGGCGGGACACGGCGTTCGCGCAAGTTACAAACGCCGACCGGGCAGAATCGGCATTTTACTGACCCTTGTTGGCCAAACTCGCGATCAACGTTGCGCGTCACCCCTCACCGCGTCTATCGGGAGAACGAGCGGCCGGATGAGGCATATCATCCGTACCGGATGTATCCTTAAATACGGCAACGGCGTCGAGAGCGGAGCGACATGGCACGACAAGCGCGAAAGGGAAAGCCGCCGCGCAAACAGCGAGCGGCCGCCAAGTCAGACTACTTCACACAGCCAGGTAAGCGGGGCGCGGTCGTCGTTCTGCGTAAGCCCATCGGGAACCGCGCAACCGCCAAAGTATGCGGCATCATGCCGACCCGCATCCACGCCAAGATGCTCGTGAATCAGCTCGAGCGCGCGGAATCCGTCGTCAAGGACCTGTTCCTCGAGGCCACTGACGACGGCATCGAAGCCTTGGAAGCGGTCCTCGCCGCCTGCCGCAAAGAAGTCCTCGAGAAGGGACCGAAGATTCGGCTGTCGCCGGAGAACGAGATCCCGGAGTTGGAGCCGCCCGCCGAGGCCGCTAATTCCGACTGGTAGGCGCTGCCGGCTCGTTGGTGGGGTCGTTCAGGAGCGTCCAGAACAGCCTCTAGCCCCGCCGCGTCGGCGAGTACCCCGCGAAATGCCCGGTATGGTGCCACGTCGAGGTCTGCGCCCAGTCCTCGGCCTCCGCCACCTCGGTGTCGCTCAGCTTTCGCACGTCGATGCTGACGACGCCATGTCGGTCGATCGGATTGTAGATGTTCACGAATCGATGGCCAAACACGATCTCGTCAGGCTTGTACGAGGATCGCGCGTGCACCGTCTGTGAGAACGTCTCGTCGGTGCCGGCAAGCATGATCATGAACTCGGCCTCTTTTGCCTCGAGCTCCTGGTGGGTCATCCCGAACAGGGGGCTCTTTTCGTCGATCGGGTGGACGATCGTCCAGCTCAGCGGAAAGAAGACAACCCGCGTCCGTTCCAGGGCCAGCTGGTCGTACTTGCGCACATTTCCCTCGATCCGGCTGAACAACACCTTCGCCTCGAGCTCGACGAGCTGGTTGGTGCGTCCGTTGGTCGTGCGGAACATGAAGGCGGTCTTGCCGCGATAGGGCGCCACGACCGCGCGCGTGCTGAACAGGACGGCCGCCGTCGGTCGCGAGAACCGCGCGAACAGGATTCCGGTCCCCAGGGCGAACACGAACAGCCCGACCAACGACTCCGTGGTCATGACGAGATGCGCCGGCATTCCGTTCGGCGAGATGTTCCCATAGCCGATCGTCGCCACCGTCTCGACGCTGAAGAAGAAGGCGCGCCAGAACGCGCCGCCGGCCGCGGCGGGCAGCGGACCGTTGAGCGAGTCGGCGCCGCAGGCCAGGTACGCCAGCGCGAACACCACGTTCGCCGACAGATAGCCGCAGACGATGATGCCAAGAAAACGCGGCCAACTGATGGTCAACAAGTGGTGATAGAGGCTGAGCGACCTGAAATACGGCATGCCCCGGCGACGCGAGTTGAACGTCCCGTCGCGATTGAGCAGGCGCAGCTCGTTGAAACCGCCGACGACCGAGCCGAACCCGAGATCTTTGGGCTCGTCAGTCGACTGAACTTCGGGAGTGGACATCGCCGTCTCTATGGAACCACCGTCGCCCGCTGCTGCGCCTTCAGACTTTGCCAATACTCGTCCATCTTGATCCGCGGAATCCCTTTCGTCATCCACTCGGGAGCCGGCGCGCCCTTGAGGTAATGGTCGAACCATTCCCTCTGACGCATGGCGTAGTCCTTCATGTTGACCGGACGCGCCAGGCCATGGTTCTCGCCGACGTACTCGAGCAGGATCACGTCCTTGTTCAACTGCCGGAGCGTATTGAAGTAGGTGATGCCCTGATTGAAGTCGACAGCGCCGTCCTTGTCGTTGGACAGAATGATGAGCGGCGTCTTCACGTTCTTGGCGTGAAAGTTCGGGGAGTTGCGGATGTACGCGTCATAGTTGTCCGCGTAATTCCCCTTGAATCTCCCTTGGCTGGATTCAAAGATTGCCTGATCGGCGCCGCCGGTGTTCCAGTAGATCGAGCTGTACATGCTCACCATGTCGGTGAGCGGCGCACCCGCGATCGCCGATTTGAAGATGTTCGTCTGCGTCACGAGGAACGCCGTCTGATAGCCGCCCCACGAGTGGCCCCACAGTCCGACGTTCGCCGAGTCGATGATTCCGGTGGCAATCGCGGCCTTGACGGCCGGGATCACGCACCACACCGCCGACATCCCCGGATCATTCACGCGATAGACGATGTCCGGATCGAGCACGGCGTAGCCGCGGCTCGTGTAGATGCTGCGATTCGGCGTGCTCGTTTCGTTGGGCGTCACGTACGTGTGCGCCAGATTCGAGCGCTTCTCGTAGATCGTCACCAGGAGCGGGTACTTCTTGCCCGGCTCATAGTTCGCCGGCAGGTAGAGCGCGCCCTGGAGCTTGTCGCCCTTAGCACTCGTATAGTTGATCAGCCTCACGCCGCTCGTCCAGGCGAAATCGTGCTGCTGCGGATTCACGTCGGTGATCCGGCGGCCGCTCTTGAGATCGGCACTCGCGACGTAGTAGTCCGGAAAGTCGGTCGCGGTCTGTCGTGTGTAGAGAAACACGTCGGCGTCTTTCGCCTTCTGATATGAGAGATTGGCGTCTTCCCATGTCAACCGCTCGGCGCCCGGCTTGGACGGATCCACTCTGGAGAGGCCCGATTTCTTCGTCCATTCACCGTATGTCGCGAAGTAGAGCGGCTGGCGCAGGTCCACGCCGTCCGCGAAACCGCCCGCCCCACGGCCTCGCCCGCCCGGGGCGGCCGTCCCGCGACTGCCGCCCTCGAACGGATAGAGACGCTGGTATCGGATCTGATTCTTCTTGCCGTCGACCGTCAGATTCACCGCCGCTCCGCCGTTCGTCGGGACTTCCCAAACGTCGAACGCGTCGGAGACCAGCACGGCGCTTCCATCCTTCGACCAGCCGATCGGCGCCACGGGTGGCGTGACGATGTTGTTGTGGTCGTCCGATGTATCGGCGAATACCGTCGGCACCGATTTGGTGAGCTCGCGTCGTTGACCGCTCGCGACGTCCACGACCCACCACTGCGCGTCATCGCCCCAGAACAGCAGGTTCCTGCCATTCGGCGACGGTTGCATCTGCGAGGCGATGTGCTTCTTCAGCAGCAGCTTGCGCTCGCCCGTCGCGACGTCGACGCCGTAGACGTCCTCGTACTGGCGACCGTTGTAGCTCATGGGCTGGTCGTACTCCCGCGTGTCGATTCCGTACGCGAAGTGATCGTGCCCGACCAGGTTGACCGTGCGCAGGGCATCGTCCGACAGCCGCACGAATTTGTCGTCGGCGAACCTGTACTCCGACAGGTAGTTGAACGCGCGATCTTGCGCCTCCTGCACGATCTGCTGCGACTGAAGCCGCGGATCCTTGGCATTCCAGAGGATGAGCGACGGGTTCTCCTCCTGCGCCTCGTTCACGCGCGGCTGGTTGATGGTTCCACCCATGCCGGGCGCGCCCGCCTGAATCACCGAGCTTCCGCGGTCGGCCAACGTGCGATCGGCCGGCTTCTTCGCGTCGCGAATGCCAAAGAAGATCGCGGACAGGTCATCCGAGAACCTCGGAGCCCGATCGACCGCGATCTTCATCGCCGGCGTGAAGTCGGCGTGCTGCGCCGGATCGAAGATGGTCTTCTTGAGAGCCGGCGCGCCAAGGTTCGTAAACGCGACAACGGAATACAGTGTGTCACGCGACGTCGAATCGGCTCGGCCGCGCAAGACGGCGATTCCCCGCCCGCTGTCGGCCCACACCAGATGACGGTACAGCGCACGATCGGAATCGATGGCGCGCACGACGTCGGTTCGCATGTTGCGCAACTGGACGCCGTTTCCGATCTCGTCGCGCGCGTCGATCGTGTACGCGAGCCAGTCCCCGGCGTCATCGAAGCCAAATTCCGCGACGTTGCCCACGTTCACGGCATCTCCGCTCGCCAGCTGGTACAAAATGAGATCCGTCCCACCCGCACGGCCCCCCGACGCCGCGCCTCCACCGCGCCCCCCACGTCCCCCGGCGCCTGCGCTGTCGGCT
>Ga0157370_10001157_pt1 | contig 32907 bp, 35 predicted proteins | sample C35metaG_FD_113463 | JGI IMG/M metagenome (GOLD analysis project Ga0157370, IMG submission 113463) | Corn rhizosphere microbial communities from Kellogg Biological Station, Michigan, USA - C3-5 metaG | ecosystem: Host-associated > Plants > Roots > Rhizosphere > Soil | place: USA: Michigan... | reverse complement strand
AGGGGAAAGGTGGGCCGCCTGTTCCTAGGACCGGTGTGCCCCTGCAAGCCGGCACGGCCGGACAACGGGGGGCGCGACCGGCAGACTAGACCCGGCCCACGCCGTCGAGCTTGTCCTGGAGCACGGCACGTTCGGCATCATTGCCGCACAGGCCGATGGCCCTCGAAAGCTCGGCCCGGGCTTCCCCAATGCGCCCCAGGCGCAGGAGCAGTTCACCGCGGATGGACGGCAACAGGTGCGTTTCCGCCAGCCCGCCGCGGGCGTCGATCGCGTCAAGCACGCCAAGCCCGGCTTCCGGGCCGGAAGCCATCGCCACCGCCACGGCACGGTTGAGTTCAATGACGGGCGACGGGGCCAGCTTCCCCAAGGCCCCGTACAGTGCAACAATCCGCGGCCAGTCAGTCTCTTTCACCGACCGGGCCACGGCATGGCATTCGGCAATGGAGGCCTGCAGCCCGTAAACGCCCAGGCCTCGGCCGGCGGCCACGTCCTGGGCAAGCGAGGCCCGGCCGCGGCGGATGGCCGACTGGTCCCACAGCCGCCGGTCCTGGTCCTCCAGCAGCACCGGACGGCCTGCGGCATCCAGCCGGGCCGGAAACCTGGCCGCGGTCAGTTCCATCAGCGCCAGCAGCCCGAACACTTCAGGTTGCGGGACCAGCCGGACCAGCACGCGGGCCAGCCGGCGGGCCTCCGAGGCCAGGCTGGTGCGGATCCACTCCGGGCCGCCGGACGCGTAGGACCCTTCAGTAAAAATCAGGTAGACCACTTGGAGCACGGAGCCCAGCCGCGCGGCACGTTCCTCCGGCGGGGGCACGGCGAAAGGGACGTTTGCCGCGGCCAGCGCCTTCTTCGCCCTCGTGATGCGGGCCTGGATGGTGGGTTGCGGGACCAGGAACGCCTTGGCGATCTCGGCTGTGCTGAGGCCGCCCACCACGCGAAGCGTCAGGGCAATCCCCGCCTCCCTGGCCAGGACGGGGTGGCAGGAGACAAACATCAGCGCGAGGATGTCGTCGTCGACCGCTTCAGGGTCAAACAAGGCGTCCGGTCCCGGCGTTTCGCCGTCGAGCCCGCGGGCCAGCAGCGCGTAGCGTTCGTCCCGCGCGGCCCGGCGCCGGAAGGTGTCTATCGCCCGACGGCGGCCCACCGTCAGCAGCCACCCCGCGGGCTGGGCGGGCACCCCGTCCACTGACCAGGAAACCAGGGCCTCGGCCAGCGCCTCCTGGGCCAGGTCCTCCGCCAGCGGGAAATCACCCGTGTAGCGGGCCAGGGCGCCGACGATGCGGGCGGACTCCATACGCCACACCGCCTCGACGGCGCCCCGGGCCTCATTCACAGCCGTTCCCGCCCTGCATTTCCATGGCGGATCAGAGCTGCCCTGTCTGTTCGCGCCAGGCGCGTTCCTTCTGGATCCACTCGTTGTCCTGCGGGAACTCGTCGATGGTGGGCACCCGGCGGATTTCGGCCTTGCTCCCCTGCATGTAGGGTGCCCGCTTGGCCCATTCCACGGCTTCCTGGATTGAGGCAACGTCAATGATGTAGTAGCCGTTGAACAGTTCCTTCGTTTCCCCGTAGGGCCCGTCGGTGACGACGGGAACCTCCCCCGTGAAGTCGACCACCACTCCCTCTGCCGGATCGGCAAGGCCCTCGGCGGCAAGCAGGACCCCGGCCCTGATCATTTCGTCCGTGAACTTGCCCATCGCGTTCATGATGTCGGTGAAGTCGATGTCCTGGAACTTTGCCATTGACGCATCGCTCGGGCGCCAGATCAGCATGTACTTTGCCATGATGCACTCCTTGGTTGTGGAAGGCCGCCTCTCGACCTTCTCACCCATTGGTCGAATGGCGCGAGGGGAAATCGACAACGGCCCAAAAAATTTTCGGCTGCCCGGTCCCGCCCGACGCCGGCAGCTGGAGGCTGCGAAGTCACTGCAAGCTTGCGGCCATGGTGCCTGTCAGTGGTCCCGGTTAGTCTGGAAATCTGAAAGCAATCCAGCTCCACCGACCAGGGAGAAGCACCATGACCACACTTGCGGACCGGCCCAACACGGCATTGATTGTCATCGACGTCCAAAACGGCGTGGTGGACGGGGCCCTTGGGCGAGACGCCGTCGTCGCCAACATCCAAGCGCTGGTTGAGAAGGCCCGTGGCGAGGGCGTTCCAGTGGTCTGGGTCCAGCACTCGGATGAGGAACTGCAAGAGGGCAGCGAAGCTTGGAAGTACGTGCCGGAGCTGGTCCGCCGGGAACCGGAGGCGCTGGTCCACAAGTCCTATGGGGACTCGTTCGAAGGGACGAACCTGGAGGACGTGCTGGCCCGCGCCGGCGTGGGCCGGCTGGTGGTGGCCGGCGCCGAAACGGACGCTTGTATCCGTTCCACCATCCACGGCGCGTTCACGCGCGGCTACGACGTGACGCTCGTGGGTGATGCCCACACGGCCGGGGACAAGACCGCCTGGGGAGCCCCGCCGGTGGAGGCAGTCATTGCGCACACAAACCTGTATTGGCAGTACCAGGACGCGCCCGGCCGCACGGCAGCCGTCACGCCGGCCATGGACGTCGATTTCAAGGGTTGATTCGCACCGCGTGGTACGGCGGCCCGATGACCGGTCCTGCCGCCGGCATGGCGGGACACATTGCCTGTGGGAATGTGCCGTCGCGGGCGGTAGTCTTCCCCACATGGTTGAAACTGATCCGAAAGATGTGCTCCAGCGCTACCTCGACGCCGCCCGGGAAGCCGTGCTGTGGAAGCTTGAGGGGCTGTCAAACTTTGACATCCGGCGCCCAAGGACGCCCACCGGCACCAACCTGCTAGGTCTCGTCAAGCATCTTGCAGGCTGCGAGCTGGATTATTTTGGGACGGTGTTTGGCAGGGCCGCGGACATCGTGCTTCCCTGGTCGGACGATGACGGCTCCAACGTGGACATGTGGGCGACGGCCGGCGAATCACGTGACTACATCACCGGACTCTACCGCGCGGCCTGCGCGCATGCCGACGGCACCATCGCCGCCCTGCCCCTCGACGCACCCGGGCGGGTGCCCTGGTGGGCGGAGGGCCGGCAGGAGGTGACGCTGCAGCAAATCCTGGTCCACATGATCGCCGAGACACACCGCCATGCCGGGCACGCCGACATAGTGCGCGAACTCATTGACGGAATGGCGGGGTTGCGCCGCGGCAACGAAAACCTGCCCCACCAGGACGAAAGGTGGTGGAAGCAGTACCGCCAACAGCTTGAGCAGGCCGCGAAGGAAGCACCGGAAGGCCCCTGAGGCCGGCCGCGCATGCCTCGGAGCTTAGCTCCGCGGCATCGCAGCACCACGCCTCCGCTGCACGGCGACCGTCACCAGGCCGGCAGCCAGCCAGACGGCGCCCACCAGCTGGGCCCGGTGGTTGACCAGCACCAGGACGGGGACCAACGTGGCCACGCCCAGTGCCGGGAACACCACATGGCCCACCCAGCGCCGGCTGCCGCCGCGCACCACGAAGTACCCCACCACGGAGGCATGCAGGAGCACAAACGCGCACAGGGCGCCGACATTGACCACGGACACCAGCAGGTCAAGGCCGTCCGGAGCGGAGGCGGCCCACACTGCCACTACCAGGGTGACGGCAGTTACTGTCACCGTGGAGACGGTGGGAATGCCTGTGCGCGCAGACACGCCGGACAAGGCCCGGGGCAGCTTCCCTTCCCGAGCCATGGTCAGCGCAACGCGGCCGCCCGCTGCCAGCGCAACCATTCCGGAGAAGGCGGCGCCCAGGGCCTTGGCCACCCCCAGGGCGGTGGCGAGCCAGGGGGCAACGGCTTCCCGCACGATGTCGTAATAAATGGTGCCCTGCAGCTCCGGGTGGGCTGCGAGTTCGGCCGGGGACGTGGGTGAAATCAACGCCACCAAATAGCTTTGGGCCACAAACAGCAGGCCGGCAATTACCAGGCACACCAGGGTGGCCCGGCCTATCAGCCTGGCGTCACCGGCGTTTTCTTCCGCAAACGTGGCAATCGCGTCAAAGCCCAGGTACGACAGCACGGCGATGGAGACGGCAGCAAGGACCGCCGTCAGCGAAAAGCCGCCCACCCCCAGCAGGGGTGAAAGCAGGGGCCGGGTGGCGCCGGCGGTGGCCAGCACCGCCACCACGCCCACCAGCACGGCAGCAAGCACCAGGACCTCCGCCAGGGCCACCACCAGGGCCGCGCGGGCTATGTTTTTCACGCCCGTCAGGTTCAGGATGGTCGTGACCACCACGGCCGCGCCCGTCCAGGCCCAGGTGGGGACGGCCGGCACAAACGAATGCATGGCCAGCCCCGTGAACAAGTACGCCACGCTGGGGATCAGCATGTAGTCCAGCAACACCATCCAGCCGGCCATGAAGCCGGTGCCCGGCCCAATGCCGGCCGTGGCGTATGAAAACACTGATCCTGCCTTGGGCACGGCCACGGACATCTTGGCATAGGACAAGGCCGTGAAGCCCATGACGACGGTTGCCGCGATGTACACCATGGCAGTGGCCCCGTGGCTCTTGGCATCGAGCGGACCAAAAACGGCCACGGCGGCGGCCGGGCCGATGAACACCAGCCCGTTCATGACAAGGTCCCGGAAGGACATGGTCCGCTTGAGGGATGGTGTGGCAAAGGCACTCATGGGGTGTCCCCGCCCACCTTGCGCAAGAAGGATTCAACGTTTCCCTGCAAGGCGGCAATCCTTTCCACACGTGCGGCCTCCACGTCAAAGCCGAGATACGCCACGGGCGGCAGCCTGCGGACATTGGCGGAACATTCAAAGTTGGCACACACCAGGGTGGCCACAGTGTTCCCCTGTCTCCCCGGAGCCCCGGCCCGCTTGGTATTGAAAAAGACCACGTCGTTGGGCAGGTACACGTCCTCGCACCAGGCGCATTGGGGACGGCTGCGTGTTTTGCCCTCCACCTGGCGCAGGAGGACCCCCACGGGGCGCCCTCCCGTCCAGGCCACGGCGTAGCCAAGCTCGGGGTACTTTTTGTCGCGCCAGCCCAGGAAGTCCAGGCCGTCCCAGTCGAGGGTGTCAAAATTCTCGGGCAAGTTCATGTTGCTGCGCTCCCGTTGGGAGGCATTGATGAAGGAGGAGCGGATGGTTTTTTCGTCAAGTGAAAGCATGGTGTGGTTGCCGTTTCTCGTGGTCCCTGCCGTGCGGCTGTGCCGCCTTGAACCGTGCAGGGACAGACTTGGGTGGAAAGGGGCGCCAAACGGCGCCGGGGTAATTCACCGGGGAAAACGGCGCTATCTGGCGTCGGCGAGTGATTCGCCGACAACCTCCAAACGCCCCAAGGGCACAGTCACTGTGATAGCCACGAAGTTGAGTATACGCCCAGACAAAACGTGGCGGCCCGCCGCCCGGTGTGGGCGTGTCCCATCCCCGGCAGCGCCAGGCAACCGTACGATTTAGCCATGGACTTTGAGATTCCCGGGGAGATCGAGGGGCAGACCTCCATCGACGAGCTGCTCATCGAGATGGGCGAGCCGCCCGTGGAGAATTTTGTCCTGCCTGCCGTCCCGGATGACGCCTCCGAACTGTTTGGCGACACGCCCATGCTGCCCGGGCTGTGGCCCGAACGCGCCGGCTGACACCGCCTGGAACTTCATGGACCGGAGTTAGCGCGCCATTCGCGCCGCCGCCGAGAGAACACCTGGATGGCTCGCGGCGCCGAAGGAAATGATGTTGTCGCGCCCGGTAATGCGGCGCACCACGCTGTCCATTGTCGGGGCGTCATGTTGGAATGCCGCGTGGCTGGTGGCGCTGCTGCGTGAGCGGAGGGGGCCGGTGTCAGCAATCGACCAGACGGCGGTGGCCCGGTGCGAGCCCGAAAACAGCAAACGCAATTCCGCGTCTGCCAGCAAGGACTGCTGCAGGCCCAGGATGGGAGTGCCCGGATGGGGTTCCAGGGCTCCGCCGACCAGGTACAGCAGTGATTTTCGGTACAGTCCAAAGCAATTGTCGGCGCGAGCCACAGCTTCCTTCATGCCAAACACCGCGGTGGAGGCGATGCCTGCCCCCACCAGCGGCCGCAGCGTTGCCTTGTATTCCCCGGTGGTGAGGGCGGGGGCCAGCAGGGAGCAGCTGTCAAAGCCCGGTCCCGGACGCACCACGGCCGGGATGAAATGTGAATGGAACTGGGCCCCCGCGCTGTGGCCGGCAGCGTGCAGCGTCAGGGCGCCCGGCCGGGCGGCAAGAAACGCCTGCAGGCGCTGCGCCACCAGGGCCGCTCCCCCGCCCGCGATCGACGCCAGCCGCGCATTTTCCTTCATGGCTTCCCACACGGCGGGCCCGCCGAGGGCCCTTACGGCGTCCTCGATTACCGTGTCCGTTGAATCCGTCCAGGCCCCGGCCGGGCGCGCTTGCGCCGCGGATGTGCCGGTGACGTGGCTGGCCAGCAGGTCTCCGAGGGTGGCCCACAAGCCGGTGTGCCAAATGAAGTACACAGGATAAATGCCGTTGGCCAGCCACCAGGGAAGCAGCTGGCGGGCAGTCTCCAGCGCCTGGCCCTCGCCCACCAGCCCGCCGTGCGCCCAAAACATGACAGGCACGGGTCCGCCGCCCCGCGCCTGGATAAAGGCCGGGAGGTGCGTGGTGAAAATCGCGTCGACATCCGCCGCCGTCGTATTCAGCTGGGCCGTGGTGGCCAGGGCGCCATCCTGAAGCTCCACCACATGGGGCCGCAAGGCGTCCAGCTGGGCGTGTGTCAGCGCTGGGGCAAGTTTGTTGCCACCGTCAGGGTCCATGGCCATCTCCCGCTGCGTGGAATTGCTGTTGAGGCAATGCTGTCCACCGCCGCGGGCAGTGTCAAGGGCAGTGTCCGGGGCAGCCTGAAACGTCCGGGCGCCACCCTACTTTTTCGAGAGCAGGCGCTCCACCCGCGGCTTGACCTCCGTGGCTAGCAGCGTGATTGATTCCAGGAGGTGCTGGTGCGGCAACCCACCGATGTCCCCTTGCAGGAAGTGCCGCATGTGTCCCATGTACCCGTGCAGGTGGACTATCCGCTCTGCCACCTCATCAGGGTCGCCCACATAGTAGGCGCCGGGGGCCTCGGCCTGGGCCAGGTAGGCGTTCCTGTCCGGGGCGGGCCATCCGCGCAGGCGCCCCATCTCCACGTTGAGGTTATGCCAACCCGGGTAGAAGCGCTCCAAGACCTCCTTCTTGGTGGGGGCAACCAGTCCCAGCGCCGCCACCGAAACCTTGATGCCGTCCCCCGCATGCCCTGCCTGGGCGGCCGACTCCCGGTAAAGCCGGGCCAGCGGGGCAAAGCGGCGGGGTGCCCCGCCGATGATGCCGTAGGAAACCGGCAGTCCCAGGCTCCCTGCCCTTGCGGACGACGCCGGACTGCCTCCCGTGGCAATCCACAGCGGCAGCTTTCCCAGTATGGGGCGGGGGACGACGGCCAGGTTGTCAATGGCGGGGCGCACGCTGCCGCTCCACGAAATGTTTTCCATTTCAGCACTGTTGATGGCCATCAGCAGTGCCAGCTTTTCGGAGTACAGCTGGTCATAATCTGCCAGGTCGTATCCGAAAAGGGGGAAGGTTTCCACCGAGGAACCGCGACCTGCAGTGATTTCGATGCGCCCTCCGCCTGATACGGCGTCAGCCGTGGAAAATTGCTGAAAGACCCGCACAGGGTCATCAGTGCTGATAATGCTTGCGGCGCTGCCCAGCGTGATGTTTTTGGTGGCCGCGGCGGCCGCCGCCACCAGGGCGCCCGGGGAGGATGCGGGCATGGACACCGTGTGGTGCTCCCCCACACCAAAATAGTCCAGCCCCACCCGGTCAGCATGGACGATGGCGTCAAACAAGTTGCGGATGCCCTCCGCAGTGGGGCGCGGCGAACCGTCCGCCTCCAGCGGGGTGTCGCCAAAACTGTAGGCGCCGATTTCCACGATTGCCTCCATACCCAGAAATTATGTTGTCAAACAGATAGTATTCCAAGCAGATCATCTTGGCAATCACGGAAGTTGTGGCGACCCAGGCTCGCCGCAGGCCTGCCCGGCCTGCGGCCCCTATTCCTGGACCACGCTGAGGACATTCCCCGCGGGGTCCTTGAACCAGGCGATCAGCGGCCCGCCGCCACGGAAGATGCCCTTGTCGTCGGTTTCAGCAGGCGTGCCTTCATAGTGTTCAAAGGCAACCCCGGCCCGGGCAAGTGCCTCCACGGCGGAATCAACGTCCGGCACGGGAAAGTTCAACACCGTGAATGACGCCGGCACGTGGGCCGGTCCCTTCGGGTAGAGAAGCACCTGGCCTCCGCCGGCCAGGTTCAGCTTGAGCATCCCGTGGTCCTCGCCCACGTCCAGGCCCAGGGTCCGGGAATAGAAGTCCCGGACCGTTCCGACGTCGTCCACCGAATATCCGCTGAATGCACGGCTGCCTGCCAACATGGTTTCCTCCCAGGGCCGGGGCGGTTTGCCCCGACTTTTCCTCCTCCAAGGCTAGCCTCGTGGCATCCTGCGGAACAGTGCCAGTGCACTGCCCCGCAGGAAGTTTTAGGGGTTGCTGCTGCCGGACCCGGAATTGCTTCCGGACCCGTTTCCGCCCGTGCCGCCCTGCCCTGGAATGGTGCCGTTGCCCAATCCGCCGTGGCCGTAGCGGAGCTGGCCGGATTGGCCAAAGCCGTGGTGCGGGACGCTTGCATGGCCGATGCCGTAGCCGACGGCGCCGCCCACTCCGCCTGACAGCAGCACGGCTATGGCCCCGGCAATGATCACCTTGGGGATGGTCCACCACCTCTTCTTTAGCGGCGCAGCCATGGTGGAGTTGGTGCCCCGCCAGACAGGGGGCGTTCCGGGGCCGGCCGCGCTGAACTGGGCGCCCGGGGGCTGGCCGGTGCTGGGCAGCGCCTGGGTGGGCGGGTTGTATGGTCGGGCGTCGCCGTCGCGCGCGTCAGGCACCCGGCCCGCAGCGTCATTCTCTGGTGCTTCTTGGCTCACCGGTACTCCTTAATTCCGTCAGGCCCTTGCCTGGCTTCTCCAGTAAATTGCCCCTTGCTGGGCGCGGACAGCACGGACATTGCGTGTCTCCTGTGAGAAATGTCCACCGCTTTCCACCGTTGCAAAATTGGCATGAACATTCAGGGGACTTTTACCCTCGTGGAGCTATAGTTCAACTAAGAGTTCAAGGAGGGTGTCGAAATGATCACTTACGACCACGTCATCAAGGGCATGCTGGTTATTGACTCGGAGGGACGCCAGATTGGCAAGGTAAGCCATGTGGAACCGGCCAACGCGAAAATCGCTGATTTTGAGGAAGCCGCCAGCGTCTCCACCCAGGACCCGATCAACCTGATTCTGACCGCCATTTTCGGCGCCACACCGCGCGTGCCCAAGGAAATGTCCTCGCGCCTGTTCCGCGCCGGCTTCGTCAAAATTGCCGGCCACGGCGTGTGGTCCGGCAGCCGCTTCGCCCCGCTCAGTGCCATTGACAGGGTGGACGACAACCACATCTACCTCTCCCGCAACGTTCACCAGCTCGACGCCGTATAGGCCCGCCGCAGCCGGCCGGCGCGTGGGCCGCGCTGTGGCCTAGTTGGCTTCAGTCCCGTCCAGGCCCAGGCGCCGCCTGCGGGCCCGGGCTGACCGTTCGCTGGGCCCGGGCGTTCCCAACCCCCACCGCACGACGCCGAGCACCACCTTCGCAGCCGACCTCACCGGGAGCCGGACCCTTCCCACCCTGGGCGTGTCCAGGCGGAGCAGGGCACGGTATTCAGGAGCCATGGCCGCCACCGCCGAGGCAAAGAGAATCCTGTAGCCCAGCTGCTGCGAACGCGGCAGCGGCGGGTTCTTCAGGAAGGCCACGGTGTCCGCAACGCGGTGATCGTAGCGCAGTTCCGGGGTGAAGGCCGCCAGCTGCTGGTGAAGTTCGCGTTCCGTGAGCGGCGGATTGTTTACTGTCATGAGATGGCCTGCAACTGCCCAGTCGGCCACATAGGAATCCGGCCCTCCCGGCATGGGGCCACACACATACCGGCTGGAGGCAAGGAACGCCTCGATGAAAGCCAAGTGCACCCATCGCAGCAAGTCAGGGTCATTGGCACTGTACTGCATCTCCTCCGCCGCGGCCGTGGTGTAGCGGCCGGTGATGTGGCGGTGGATTATAAGCACCCGGGAGCAGGCAGCCTGCGCGGCGGCCGTGTCGCCGTAGGTCAGCGTGAAAATCCAGCGGATGGTCGCGGCCAGCCTGGAGAGCGGTTCCCTGGCATAGTCGGAGTGGTCGTGGACGCCAGCCATGGCCCCGGGGTGGAGTGATTGGATGAGCAGGGACTGGATGCCGGCCACCAGGGTTGCCGTTGATCCGTGGACGGCCCAGGCTGCGGAATCGGGGCCGAAGTAGCCGCCGTCGTTCCCGTGCTCGAGGTCCAGCTCCCATTGGGGAATGGTGGGCGAGTTGGCGCTGAAGGTGCCCCGCAGTTCACGCCGCCAGCGGGCCAGGAATCTTTTCACGGCGCCACCATGCCTTAACTTTCGGCCTCCGGGCCGGGCGGGACGGGGTTGCCGAAGAGCGGTCCGCCTGCCGGCCCCGTTATTGGTCCGGGCATGGGCCTCTTCGCCTGGAAGCCGTCGCTGTGGGAGCGGTTCTTCAGGCCCTGCAGCACCCACGGCACAAAGTACTCCCGTGCCCAGACCAGGTCCCCGGCCCGCGCCTCCCGCCAACTCCGCGCAGGCAGCGGCTTGGGTTGCTGGGGCACCATGGAATGGGGAACATTAAGCGTGTCCAGGACCATGGCCGCCACGGCATGGTGGCCCATGGCTGAGGGGTGAAGCCGGTCCGGACTCCACATGCGCGGATCGTGGAGCTCGGTCATGGCCCAGAGGTCTGCGACCACGGCGTCGTGGCGTTCGGCAATGCTGCGCACATTTTCATTGAAGATGGCAATCTTGGTCCGGAACTGGCCCATGACAGTGGACCTGCCCGAATCCGGCCCCACGAAAACCAGCACGGTGGCCCCGAGCGCACGCAGCTCCACCACGGCACCCTCGACGACGTCAGCCAGCTTGTCCGGGTCGGCACGGGGATGCAGGAGGTCGTTCCCGCCGGCCTGGATGGAAACCAGGTCGGGATGCAAGGCGATGGCGGGGGCCAGCTGGCGGTCAAACACCTGCCGGAGCAGCAGCCCGCGAACGGCCAGGTTGGCATAGGCAAAGTCTTCCCGGCTGGCACTAAGTTCCTCCGCGACCCTGTCCGCCCAGCCGCGAAAGCCGCCCGGGCTGCCTGGTTCCGGATCGCCCAGGCCTTCCGTGAACGAATCCCCCAGGGCCACAAAGCGGTGCCACGGGTGCGGCCGCAGCCCGTTCGGGTGCGCTGTGGCGCCAAGGTGATCCCGATCCCCGCCCATAACACCGCCGTCGTCGTAGCCCATGGTCCCATCCTGCACCTTCCGGCGTCGAAGCAACACCGCAGGCCGTCTTTCAGGCACGCGGGGCGGCCATCTGTTGCACAGCGCGCACGGCGCATAGTATGGGCGCATGTCATCATTCAACGTCACCCGCAGCGCACTCATCCAGGCGCCCGCCGAGGCCATCTACCCGTTTGTCGAAAGCTTCCGCGAATGGGTCAAGTGGTCCCCCTGGGAGACCATCGACCCCTCGATGACGCGCACTTATGACGGGCCCGTCAAGGGCGTGGGCGCCAAGTACGCCTGGAAGGGCAACGGCAAGGCCGGTGCCGGCACCATGGAAATCACCGACGCGTCGGAGCCCGCCAGCATTGCCATCCGGCTTGAGTTCACGAAGCCCATGAAGGCCCTGAACCCCATCACTTTCACCTTCGCACCGGAAGGTTCCGGCACCCGGGTCACCTGGGCCATGGACGGGGAAAGCAAGGGGCTGAACAAGGTCTTCATGCTGTTCATGAACATGGACAAGCTGGTGGGTGGCGACTTTGAAAAGGGCCTGGCGAAACTGGCCACGGTGGTTGCCCAGGGGTAACCCACCTACTTGCCGGTGAGAAGCTCCTCCAGGCGTTCGTAGCCTTCGGACATGCCCCGCTCCATTCCGGAGGCCACCATGCCGTCGCGGTCTTCCTGCGTCTGGAACGTGGTGTGGTTGACAATTCGGGTGCGCCCGCCCAGGTCCTCAAAGACCACTCGGTCCAGGCTGACGTGGCCGGGGAATCCGTCGTATTCAAACGTCTGCACAATGCCTGCATTGGGGGTCACGTCATGGAAGACGCCGCGGAACCCGTACGCGTTGCCGCTTGGATCCGTGTGGGTGTACGCCCAGGTTCCGCCAATGCGCGCATCCCAGGAAATGATCTCGATGGTCAGTTCCCGCGGCCCCATCCACTGGGCCACCAGGGCCGGGTCGGTGTAGGCGCGGAACACGTCCGCCACCGGGGCATCCACCTCACGGACGCTGTCCACGAAGGGCACGCCCGGCTCGGCGGTGACAACGAGGGTGTTTTGGCTAGTCATCTTTCCCAACTTCTTTCCGTGTTTCCTTGTTTGGCGGCGGGGCAGTTCTCATGGCGGCCAGGACCCCATCCAGCGCCCTGAAGCGCGCCTCCGCAGCCAGGCGATAACCGTCGATCCAGGAGGTGAGCTCCTCAAGGGCGGCCGGTGCCAGGTGGCACGGGCGGCGCTGGCCGTCCCGGGTCCTGGTGATCAGGCCTGCCTTCTCCAGCACCTGGATGTGCTTGGAAATGGCCTGTTTGCTCAGCTGGAACGGTTCGGCGAGCTCGTTCACCGTGGCCGAACTGCGTGAAAGCCGGGCCACCAGGCTGCGGCGGACGGGGTCGGCCAGGGCCAGGAAGGCCCTGTCCAGGCGGTCGTCGTAAGGTCCGGTGTCCTGCATGTGTCCACTGCCTATAATCAACTAATTCGTTTATCAACCAGTTGGTTGATTATATAAATCTAAACCCGCCGAAAAGCGTTGTCAACAACTTTTTTGTGCCGGCGCCGCCCGGCTTAGTGGTGGAAGGCGACAGCCCGCTTGGCGGCGCCGGAAAGCCTGTCCACGCACTTGCCCATATCGACCAACAATGACTCCGCCAGGTCAAAGGTGAAGCCGTTGCGCACCACCACCCGCAGCACGTCCACATCCGCCATCCCCTCCGGCATGGGATAGGCAGGCACAATCCAGCCGAAGCTGCGCAGCTCGTGCGAGAGGTCGTACACGCTCCAGCCGTCCGGCGCGGTGAGCTTAAAGGCGAGGACGGGCAGTTCGTCCCCGCGGCTGAGGAGGGTGAACGGCCCCAGCCGCCCCACGCCGTCGGCAATGGCGCCGGCAATGTCGCGCGAGCGCTGCTGAATGCGCCGGTAGCCGTCAAAGCCGTACCGGACCAGCACGTAATATTGCGCGATGACCTGGGCTGCGGGACGGGAGAAGTTCAGCGCAAAGGTGGGCATGGACCCGCCCAGGTAGTCCACGCTGAAGATCAGGTCCTTGGGGAGGTCCTCGGTGCTGCGCCACAGCACCCAGCCCACGCCCGGGTAGACCAGGCCGTACTTGTGGCCGGAGGAGTTGATGGACTTCACCCGGTCCAGGCGGAAGTCCCACACCAGCTCCGGGTCCAGGAACGGGGCAACGAAGCCTCCGGATGCAGCGTCCACGTGCAGCGGCACGTCCAGCCCTGTCCTGGACTGCAGTTCGTCCAGGGCTGCGGCCATTTCAGCAACGGGCTCATAGGAGCCGTCAAACGTGGAGCCCAGCACGGCCACCACGCCGATGGTGTTTTCATCACAGGCAGCGGCGGCCTGCGCGGCCGTCAGGTGGGTCGCCCCGTCAAGTGGGACCAGGCGCGCCTCCACGTCCCAGTAGCGGGCGAACTTCTCCCAGCAGACCTGCACATTGGCACCCATCACCAGGTTGGGCTTCGCCGTGTCCAGCCCGGCGGCCTCCCGGCGCGCCCGCCACCGCCACTTCAGCGCCATTCCAGCCAGCATGGCGGCCTCCGAGGAGCCGGTGGTGGAGCACCCCACGGCGTCCGCTCCCCCGGTGGGCGCCGGCGCGTTCCACAGATTGGCCAGAATGTTCACGCACCGCCGCTCAATCTCGGCCGACTGCGGGTACTCGTCCTTGTCGATGATGTTCTTTTCCAACGACTCCTGCATCAGTGCGGCGGCCTGCGGCTCCATCCAGGTGGTGACGAAGGTGGCCAGGTTTTGGAGGGCATTGCCGTCCAGCATGAGCTCGTCCCGGACAAATCGCTGGGCGGCGTCTGCATCCTGGGTGCCGCGGGGCAGCCTGTGCTTGGGAATGGACCCCACGCCGCCGTCGAATGCCGGGTCCAAAACAATGGCGTCATGCTGGGGGTGGTGCTTGTGCAGGCTCACGGATGGCTCCTCATTGTGTGTCGGTCGGTCCCTCCCGAGGCTAGCCAGAATTCCCGTGCTTTGAAAGGACCGCCGCAGACGTCACCCCTGCCAACGACGCCGGCACCAGGCCCTTGCTTGCCGGGCTTCAGCCCTGGTGGGCCTTTGCTTGCCGGGCTTCAGCCCTGGTGGGCCGCCTTGACCCCGGTTCGCGGCACCACCACCACGGGGACGTGCTGGGTGGTGAACAGTTTCCGCGCCACGGAGCCGCCGACGAGCTCGCTGACGCCGGCTGCCACGCCGGGCCTGCGCGTCCCGACAACTATTGCCGATGCGGACATGGCCGCAGCCAGGCGGCCCAGTGCCATGGCGGGGTCACCGCCCAGTGTGCGGAAGGAATACTCCACGCCGCACGCACCGGCCGCGCGGCGGAGCAGGGCCTCGAGTTCATGGGCTGCCTGCAGCGCGTCGTCCTCCGGGTCAAGGGCGGGGTCCAGCGACTTGCCGTCGACATTTCCGTCCGGGTCCCACTCAATGAGGTAGCTGGCCGGGTCAACGTAGGCGCCGGCCAGCCGGACCCCTGTTGCCGCAGCCAGTTCGGCGGCACACAGCAGGACGGCCGGGTCCTGGGCCGGCAGCAGCCCAACAATCACGGCGCCTATGCCGAATCGGGATTCCATTGCCCCCTGCTTCCGTCCATGCCAGTTGCCTGGGATGACCCCATTATCGTCCCGACGGGGGCAACTTCACACGGCCTGCTGTGCAGCGGCAACCCGTCCGGCCACATGCCTGGCGTCCCGCCCCACCCCGCCCAACAGTGGGGACGTCAGCCCAAACTGGAACGGCAACCCCACAAAGAACAGCCCGGGCAGCCCGGCCGCCGCACCCCTGTCCGTCAGCGGCCAGCCGTTCCCGTCGCGTTCCAAGCCGGCAATCCAGGCATAGTCCGGCCTGAAACCGGTGGCCCAAACAACCGTTGAGATGGCCGGGGCGGGCCGCCCCGCGAAGGAAGGCAGGCCACGGTCGGTGACGGCCTCAAGGCGTGGCAGGAGAACGACGCCGGCGTGTTCGGCATCCGCCGTCGACACCGAGATCAGCGGGGCGCCATGGGCCACCACCTTGGGTGCCAGCTTCCTGCCCAGCGGCGTACGCCGGGTCAGTGCGCGGTGAATGAACTGCCAGTAGAGGGCCCCAGCGTACTTAAGCAGGGGATCGGGAACGTGGACTGGCGCCTTTCCGGCCAGCCACACCTCACGCGTTTCGGCCAGCTCAATGGCAATTTGCACGCCGGAGGTGCCGCTGCCGACCACCAGGACGCCACCGTGGGGAACTGAGCCGGGGTTGCGGTAGTCCGAGCTGTGGAGCTGGCGCAGCCCGGGGGCCAGCTCCCGTGACAGCTCCGGAATCCGCGGCACGGAAGTGGCGCCGGTGGCAACCACCACCCGTGCAGCAGACCGGGTTCCCCTGGAGGTGTCAAGCTCAAACCCACTGCCCGAGCGGCGAAGGGCGGTCACCGTTACGCCCGGTGTGACCGGCAGTTCTGCGGCATAGTCGTGCAGGTATGCCACCGTCTGGTCCCTGGCGGGGAAACTCCCCCGCGGCGCCGGAAACCGTCGGCCGGGCAGGCTGCAGTGCTGGGCAGGCGTGAACAGTTGCAGCGAATCCCAGCGGTGCCGCCAGGATTCCCCCGGCACGCCCCTTTCCAGCACTTCGCAGTCCACTCCCAGGGGCCAGGTGGAACGCCGTGGCCAGCCCCGCCTGCCCCGCCCCGATGACAATGGTCCCGCCTGTGTCCCGTGCAGCCATGATGCGCCTCCTTCGACTCCGTGGCCCTGTGATTTCATTAGAATACGCTTCCAGTGAGTGGAATGCTATTCTAGATTCATGATTGGCACAGCAGGATCATCCGGCCGCGCGGGACGGCGCGAGTTGCAGGCGGCACAAACCCGCCTCGATATTGTCCAGGCGGCTGGCAAACTGTTCCTCACCCAGGGCTATGTGTCCACCACCATCGGGGCCATCGCGGCGGCCGCGGGCGTGGCGGTCCAGACCATCTACAACTCCGTCGGGAACAAACCTGCCCTCCTTTCGGCCGTCCTGGACGCCGCCGTCGCCGGCCCCAACGCCCCGGCAACCGTGCCCGAATTCATGCGTAAACGCACCTCCCGGGCCGCCGACTTCCCCGCCCTGGCGGGCGTGCTGGCCGACTGGTTTGCCGAGGGGCTGCCCCGCAGCGGCGCCGTTTTCACGGCCATTGCCCAGGCGGCCGCCGTCGACCCCGCCGTCGCGCAGCTGCGTGATGCCCGGGCCAGGCAGCGCATGGAGCACTACCGCGAGGCGGCCGCCGCCGTCCGGGAGCGCGGCGGGCTGACCGGCGGCATGGGCGACGGCGACGCTGCCGCCATCATCTTCACCATCGGGCACCCGGACACCTATGCTTCCCTGAGGGGCACCTTCGGCTGGTCGGGCACGCGGTACCGGCAATGGGTTTACGACTCGCTGCTCAAGGCGCTGGCGTAGCTGCCCGACCACCGCGCAGCTGTCCCGCCACCACCGTGCCATCCACCTCGCCGCTGTGCGCCGCAGTGGCCGAAAAACCGCCGTGTTCCAAGATCACCAGGGTCCGGGAGGCCTGCCTGGCACTGGTCTCCAGCAGGAGCCAGCCGCCGGGCTGCAGCCACCCGGGAGCCTCCGCCGCGATGCGCCGGTGCAGCGCCAGGCCGTCCGGCCCGCCGTTGAGGGCCGTCCCGGGTTCATGAAGCCTGGCTTCCGGGGGCATGAAGGCAATGTCGTCTTCCGGCACGTAGGGGGCATTGGCGACAATGGCCGTGAAGGAGTGGCGGAAGTCCTCCGGAAGCGGAGAAAACAGGTCCCCGCACTGGACGCGTCCGCCGTAGGGGGCAAGGTTTTCCACGGCACAGGCCGCCGCGGCGGGGTCAATGTCCGCGGCGTGGACGCCGACGCCAGGCAGGGCGGCGGCCAGCGCCGCGCCCACGGCACCGCTGCCGCAGCACAGGTCAAGGAAACAACCGGCCGGCGCCGTCCGAAGCACTTCCAACGCCCGTGCCACCAGGAATTCTGTCCTTCGACGCGGCACAAACACCCCCGGCGCCACCTTGATGCGCAGCCCGCAAAACCCGGCCCAGCCCACAATGTGCTCCAGCGGGTCCCCGGCCACACGGCGGCGGAGCAAGCCGGCCAGGACGGTGGAATCCCCTGCTGCCTCCAGGAGGATGCCGGCTTCCTCCTCGGCATAGACGCATCCGGCTGCGCGCAGCCGCGCCACCACTTCCTCGACCAACTCCACGCCAATGGGCTCCATGGAATACACATGGTAGACCCCTTCCCACGGGGGAAGCCCGGCACGGCGCGCCGCCGTCGTCCATCAGCCGGGGCACTCCCCGGCCGGCGGCGGTTAAGCTATCCCCATGACCGACCGCGCCGCCGCCCCAAACACCGCCTTCCTCGCCTCCCTTCGGCCCGCCCTTGAGGGGCTTGCCGTGCCGGGGAAGGCAGCGGGCATGGCGGCCTATATGAAGTCGGCAATGCCGTTCCTGGGCGTGCCGTCCCCCGCGGTGCGCCAGGCCGTACGCGCCCTGGCCCGCAAGCACGGATTCACGGGCCCGCCCGAACTGCTGGCCACGGCCCAGGCACTGTGGGGTGCGGCGGAATACCGGGAGGAGCACTACGCGGCCATCATGCTCACGGACTCGCGCATGGCCCGGGGCGAGCTGGGCTTCCTGCCGTTTTACACCGCCGTCATTGGCCAGGGGCAGTGGTGGGACTACGTGGATTCAGTGGCGCCCAGGCTCGCCGGGCTGCTGTTGGCCGAACGGGCAGCCATGGACCCGCTGCTGCGGGGGTGGAGCACGCATGCGAATTTTTGGTTCCGCCGGGCAGCCATCATTTCCCAGCTGCCCGCCAAGTCGGCAACGGACACGGAACTGCTGCACGATGTCCTGGTGCCCAACCTGGCGGAGCAGGAGTTCTTCATCCGGAAAGCGGTTGGCTGGGCCCTGCGGCAGTACGCACGAACCGATCCGGACTGGGTGCTGGATTTCGTGGGCCGGTACGGCGCCCGGCTCAGCCCGCTTTCGCGGCGCGAGGCGCTCAAGCACCTGGGTTGACGGCGCCCCGACGGGCCGCCACCGACCGTTCGGCCGCGGCGTCGCGCTCCTCGTCCCGGGCAGCCACGGACGGCCGGAACAGCCCCCGGACCTTCCTGTCCCACAGCATGATCCACAGCGCCCCCAGCACCCCAACACCAATGGCCACGCCGCGAACCAGCACCACGGGGATCCACTGGAACACGCTCAACTGGTCGGTCAGCGCAATCAGCGTGAAAAACACGGACAGGAAATACACCACACGCAGGGGCCAGCCGTCCTTGACACCTGTGACGGCAAAAAACGCGAGCAGCCATAGCATGTACCAGGGCTGGATCATGGGGGCAAGCAGCACAACGGCCGCAAATGCCCAGGCCATCCGGCGCATGGCGGCGCGGCTGTAGCGGGTGTCGTCCACGGCGTCCGCCCGCCAACCATCCGCCCGCGGCGGGCGCACCTTCACCAGGGCCAGGGCCACCACCGCCAGAATGGACGCACCCTGGCCGACGGTCTGGATGACGCCGGTCACCACTCCCCCTGCCGCGCCCCCGCCCAGCAGGGTCACCATGAAGCCCACCGTGTGGGAGAACAGGCCGACAGGGGCGTACCATATCCACACGGCGCCCGGGGTGTTCAGGGCGGCCAGCCAGCCGAAGCCCAGCCCGTTGACCACCCCCATGGCGGCCATGATCCCCATGGAAATGGCAAGCGTGGCGGCCCACAGGCCGAACTTGCGCAGCCAGCCCGCCTGCGAGCCGGCCCACAGGAGGCCCACAAACGGCAGCGCAATGAGCGTAATTGGCTTGATGGCTATGGACAGGGTCACCAGCACAATTCCCACTACGGGATGCTTGGCGGACGCGTAGTAGATGCCTGCCACCACCAGGCCCAGCATCAGGGAATCATTGTGGACGCTGCCGATGAAGTTGATCAGCAGCACCGGGTTGAGCACCACCAGCCACAGGGTCCGCTCCGGGTTCAGGCCGTGCCGCGCCGCCAGCCGCGGAACGTAGACGGCCAGCAGCACCACGCCCAGCAGGCTGGCCAGGCGGAACGGTATCAGGGCCAGTTCGGGGCTGCCGTTGGCGAGCCCGACGGCGGCCTGCTCCAGCCACAGCCAAATCGGCCCGTACGGGGTGGGAGCCTCGGTCCACAGTGCGTCCGGCCCCAGGTTGTAGTAGTTGCTCAACGCCGAAATGCCGTTGGTGTAGGGATCCAGGCCCTGCTGCATGAGCCTGCCCTGGCCAATGTAGGCGTAGGAGTCCCGGCTAAAAAGCGGCAGTGCAGCCATCATGGGGGCGGTCCACAGGGCAAGGGCCTTGACCAGCACCCGGTGCGACGAGGGGTCCCAGCCCTCCAGGTGCTGGCGCAGGCGCAGCCAAGCCCGCAGCATGAGCAGCGCGCCCACGCACAGCAGCACGGTACAGGTGATGACGGCGGCCGGTGTGGTCCTGGCCAGGATGAACAGCCAGGTGCGGATCAGGGGGGAACTGCCCGTAGCCATCCAGCCAACGCCCAAGGAGCCGAGCAACAACATCACGGAGCCGGCAAAGCCCTGCCACACCGCGGACCTGGCGGTCACCCTGTGCACTGGCTCCGCAGCTGACACCGGACTCCTCGTCTCGAGCTCGGCAACCTCCGGGCTGGTCAAATACTCTTCTCCTGAACAATCAGTGGCATGCACAATCCGTTTGCCCTGTGGGCACCGGCGCGCACCGGGCGGCCCGTGGGCAAACAGCGGGCTGCGCTAACATGGTAAAGCCAAGGGGCACCTTATCTTGGCAGTCTACCCAACCACGCTTGAGAAGGACCCAACCATCTCCACGGACAAATTCTTTGCCGGCCTCTCCCACACCCGGGACCGAATCCTGCCGGCACCTGCCCTCGCCTGGTTGAAGTCCCCCCAGGGAATGTGGAGCGTCTTTGCCGCCGTCCACCTGTTCTTCCTGGTCTTTGCCGGCATCCTTTCCCTGCGCGGCGAGGCCTTCAGCGACACCTTCATTTACCGCACCTGGGTGGACGTGGGTTTTGACGAAACCCGCATCACCGGCCCCAGCCCGTGGGTCTATCCCATCCTGGCCCTGCTCCCCATGGCGGTGGCGCACGTGTTTGGCAACGCCCCGTTCCTGTTCCTGTGGGTGTTGATGATCACCTTCCTGAACTTCCTGGCCGTGGCGAAGCTCACCAGCTGGGGCCGGCGCCGCCAGGCCATTCCGGCGGCGTTGTGGTGGATCAGCTTCACCAGCCTGCTGGGCTGGCTCGGTTTTGCGCGCGTGGACGGCTTTACGGCCCCCGTGGTGCTCATCGCCCTGTCCCTGGGTGTGGCCCAGCCGTTCCTTGCCTCGGCCATCCTGAGCGCGGCGACGTGGATGAAAGTCTGGCCGGCCGCCGTCGTTCTTGCCCTCTTCACGGTGGTGAAACACCGGGTGCGGGTGGTCCTTGCCGGCGTGCTGGTGACTGTGTTGGTGGTGGGCCTGGCTCTGTCCATGCAGTCGCTGCCAAAGCTGCTGAACTTCCTGCTCCAACAGGGCGACCGCGGCATGCAGCTCGAGGCTACGTTTACCACTCCGTGGCTGTGGATGAGCGTGCTGGGTTTGGGCGGGGCGCGGATGTACATGAACCAGGACATCAACTCCATGCAGGTCGACGGGCCCGGCACCCAGGTCATGAGTGTGCTGATGCAGCCACTGCTGGTGGCCGCCGCACTGCTGGTGGCCGGGCTCATTTTCTGGGCCCTGCACACCGGCAAGCGCAACGGCGGCGCCGACCGCACCGAGCTGCTCCTGCTGGGGGCGCTGGCACTGGCCACGGCGTTTGTCGTGTTCAACAAGGTGGGCTCCCCGCAGTTCATGGTGTGGCTGTCCCCCGCCGTCGCCGTCGGGCTGGCCTACAGCTGGAAGGCCTGGCGGGTGCCGGCGGCGATGCTCATTGCCATCGGCGTTCTCACCTTTGTGGTTTACCCCCTGTTTTATGACGCCCTCTCGCACAACAACCCCGCCATGGCCGGCGTGCTCACGCTGCGCAACCTGACGCTGGTGGTGCTGTTTGTGTGGTCGGTGCGAGGGCTTTTCCAGCTGGGCCGGCGGCCTTCCGCCGTTCCCTCCAAGCACGACGCCGGCGCCCCCGCCGGTGCCAAGGAGTCCTGAGATTTCCACGCCACTTTTCGACCGGGTCCTGGACCGCGCCACGGTGCTGCGGAACCGGCTGCTCCCGCCCGCCGTGCTGGCCTGGTTCCGCACGCCCGCCAGCGTGTGGTGGGGCTTCGCGGCCGTCCACCTGTACTTCCTGGCATGGATGTTCTCCTTTTTCGTCCACGGCGACACGTTCAGCGACACGGAGCAGTACCGCGAATGGGCGCTGCTGGGCTACAACCCGGCCGAGCTGCACGGCGCCATCAGCCCGTGGGTGTACCCCGTGCTGGCGCAGGTGCCCATCTTCGCCGCCAACATGTTTGGCCCGCACCTGTACCTGCTCGGCTGGACGCTGATCCTGACCGCGCTCGACGCCGTCGGGCTGGCGTACTTGACGCGCGGCACCCGTTCCCGCCGCGGCATCGCCCCGGCCTGGTTCTGGCTCGGCTTCACCGTGTTCATGGGCTACATGAGCTTTGCCCGCGTGGAGGGCATCACCACGTCAATTGTCCTGATTGCGCTGCTCTACGCGGCGGACCGTCCCGTGGTGGCGGCCGTGCTGCTGTCCGTCGCGACGTGGATCAAGGTCTGGCCGGCCGCCGTCGTGGCCCCCCTGTTGATCGCCAGCGCGCGGCGGCTGCAGGTGCTGGTGGCAGGCGTGGTGGTCAGCGCCGTGGTCGCAGGGGCCACTGTGCTTTCCGGCGCCGGGCCCCACCTGCTCGACTTTGCCGTCAACCAGGGCCAGCGCGGCATGCAGCTCGAGGCCACGTTCTCCACCCCGTGGGTGTGGCTGAGCGTGCTGCACCTGGGCGGGTCCAAAATTGCGGACAACGTGGCCATCAACTCCACAGAAGTGTACGGGCCGGGCGCCCCGCTTGCCGCCCTGCTCATGCAGCCGCTGCTCATCATTGCGGCCGTGGCGGGCGCCCTGATCATGATCCGTGCGCTGCGCCGCGGCGCCGAACGCGAGGAACTCCTCCTCGAGGGGTCACTGCTGATGGTCACGGCGTTCATCGTGTTCAACAAGGTGGGGTCCCCGCAGTTCATCATCTGGCTGGCACCCGTGGTCATTGCCGGGCTCACGCACAACTGGGATCGCTGGAAGATCCCCGCCACGCTCCTCATGGGAATCGCGTTCACCACCTTTGGGATCTACCCGCTGTTTTACACGCCCCTCATCCATGCGAACCCGATCATGGCGGCTGTGCTGACCATCCGCAACGTGCTGCTGGTGACGCTGCTGGTGTGGGCAGTGCGGCGGACGGCGGAGTTGGGCCGGAAACCCTCTAGCGCCCCCGCGCCGTCCCCCGCGCCGAGATAGCGGGTCCCACACCTCCCCCGCGCCGAGGTAGCGGGTCCGCCACGAGACCAGCCCACATCTCGGCGAGTCTCGACGCGGACCCACTAGCTCGGGAATAGTTGCGTCGGCCAATGGGCGGCCGCCACACGTTATCCACAGATCGCTGTTTGGGGCTGTTCCTGCTTTGTGCGTCCCGTCAGGCTGGATCCATGAACTCCTCCTCACAGCCAAACTATTCCGACACACCTCCACCGGCAGCTGACGGGGCCCGAACAGTGCGGCTGGTGCCGGCCGCTGGCCAAAGCACAGGCCAAAGCAACCGTGACAGTGCGGGCCCGCCCACAGCAACCCTGCCAGCCGACAGCCTGCCGGGCAACAAGCACGCCTGGCGGACCCGCCAACTCAATGAAATGGGCCTCAACGCAGCCTCCATAGCCGCGTTGGTGCGCGCACGCGTCCTCATCAGGGCCCGCCACGGCTGCTACGTCAGGGCCGAATACTGGGACAAATTCGATCCCCGCGGCCAGGAACGGCTGGCGATCCTGCTGCACGCCCACGCCGCGGTATCGTCTTCCTGGGCGCGCTCCGTTTACAGCCATGCATCCGCGGCGCGGCTTCACGGGCTGCCACTGTGGCGGGCAGACAAATTCATCCACCTGACGCTCCCGGCCCAGCAATCAACCGTGGGGCGGGCACCCGACGTCAGGATTCACTGCCGCCCGCTGCTGGACTCGGAGTGCACGCAAATCGACGGGGTCACGGTGACGAATGTGCTGCGCACCTCGGTGGATTGTGCGCTGACCATGAACTACAAGCAGGCCCTGATCCTCATGGACCATGCCCTGCGCACCGGCATTCCGCGGGCGGTGCTGCAACGCGAGGCGGCCGCCTTGGACGGCCACCGCGGCATCCGTATCTTCCGGGCCGCACTGGATTTCGCCAGCGCCAGTTCAGAATCCGCCGGCGAATCCCTGACTCGGGACTTGATCGCCACGTGCAACATCGAACCGCCGGTGCTGCAATTCCCGCTTTCCACCCGCCTGGGTGGCTACCGCGCCGACTTTGCCTGGCCGCAATACAGAGTCATCCTCGAATTCGACGGCGAGGGAAAGTACTTCAACTACAGGCCCACACCGGAGGTCCTCCGCGAGGAGCGGCGCCGGGAAAACGTCTTGATCGAGCAGGGGTGGACAGTCATCCGAATCGGTTGGAACGATCTCTTCAACGAACGCGTTTTCAAAAGCCGTCTGCTGGCCGCGCTGCGCAAGGGCGGCATGAAGTGACCGCCGAACGCGCCGAGTTAGCGGATAAGCGCCGAAACCCCGCCAAATAATTGGCCCATCTCGACGCGGATCCGCTAACTCGGCGGAAGGGCGACGGGCGGGCGGTTGAACACGAGCCTGCGCGTGTGGACGTCGAGCAGCAGCAGGTAGGCCACGGCCGCCAGCGCGACCCAGTATGACAGGGCGTGGGCCGAGACGGGCAGCACCACGAAGTTCCACACAAAAACCTGGTCCTGGGCGCCAAACACCACAAAGAACCCCACCACGACATAGAGCACCTTGACCTGCCAGTTGTTCCGAATGCCCGTGACGGCCAGGAACGGCAGGAACCACAGCACGTACCACGGCTGGATGATGGGGGCCAGAAGGACGACGGCGGCGAAAGCGTACGCCAGGCGCCGCACCACCCGCTTGGGGTTGCCGAAGAGCACCAGCCAGGCTGCCAAAGCCATGCTGGCCAGGGTCAGCAGCTTTCGGAAGCCGTCCCCCATGGCTCCCCCGTCCAGGCCCAGGGCGTTGCCCGCCAGTTCCACCATTTGGCCGCCAAATCCCGACGGCGAATAGCCCGTGTACCCGGGCGTGGTGTCCAACAGCGCCCACGTCCAGCCGAAGCCCAGGCCGTGCGGCAGTCCGGCCAGGAACAGCAGGGCCGCGGACATGGCTGCCGTCCCGGCCCAACACGCGAGCTTCCGCTTCCAGCCCGCGGCGGAGCCGGCCCAGAGAAGGCCGATGAACGGCAGCAGGACAATGGTGATCGGCTTGACGGCAATGGACGCCGTCACCAGCACGATTCCGAGCACCGGCTTCCTCACTGCGGCATAGTAGGTGCCGGCCACGGCCAGCCCCACCATGAGGGCGTCGTTGTGGGCGCTGGCCACGAAGGAAATAAGAAACAGCGGGTTGGCGGCCGTCAGCCACAACGCCCGGGCGCCGTTGATGCCGTGCAGCTGCGCCAGCTTGGGCACAAAGTACACGCACAGCGCCACACCGATGCAGGCCAGCACGCGGAACAACAGCACGGACACATCGGGCTGGGCCCCCGTCGCGGCCACCACCCACCGGCTCAGCCAAAGGAACAGCGGGCCATACGGTGTGCGGTTCTCGGCCCAGGACGGGTCCGTGCCCAGCATGAACCAGTTGCTCAGCGCCGAAATGCCCGTGGTGTACGGGTTCAGGCCCTCCGCCATGAGACGCCCCTGCCCGGTGTACGCATACACGTCGCGGGAATAGATGGGGACGGCCACCAGCATCGGGGCACCCCAAACCACGACCGCGCGGACCACATGCCGCAGTGAGCCGGGGCCCCAGCCGTGCAGGCGCTGGCCCAGCCGCAGCCATGAACGCAACAGCACCATGGCGCCGAGCGTGAGCATGATGGTGGAGGCCAGCACGGCCGTACCGTCTGTGCGCATGGCTATGACTATTGGGTTTCGGATCATCGGCGAACCGTTGGCAATCCAACCGACACCGATGGAGCCCGCCAGGACCAGCAGGGAGCCGGCGAACCCTTCCAGCAACGCAATCCACGGGCGGATCCCGCCCGTCCCCACGGAACCGGCAGCGCGCGGTGCCGCGCTCAACGGAAGTCTCCGGCCGGCGTCGTACTGATGGGGTCTCCTTGGAAAACATGCGTGGCTGCCACACGGATGGTGGCCCTGCGATTTTACCAGCGCTGCCGGGGCACATGCGGGTTCGCGGTACATTGGACGGGTGCCTATTACAAATGAACGCATTGTGTGGATTGACTGTGAGATGACAGGCTTGGATGCCGTCAATGACGCCCTGATCGAGGTGGCGGCGCTCGTGACGGACTCCGAGCTGAATATTCTGGGCGAGGGCGTGGATGTGGTCATCAAGCCGTCGGCGGAGGCCCTGGCCCAGATGGGCGACTTTGTGCGGAACATGCACACCACCTCGAAGCTGATTGACGAGCTCGACGCCGGCACCACCATGGAGGATGCCCAGGCCCAGGTGCTGGCCTACATCAAGGAGCATGTGCCGGTGCCCAACAAGGCTCCCCTGGCCGGCAACTCGATCGGCACGGACAAGGTGTTCCTGGCCCGCGACATGCCCGAACTGGTGGAGCACCTGCACTACCGGGTCATTGACGTCTCAACCATCAAGGAACTGGCCCGGCGCTGGTACGCCCGAGCCTATTTCCAGTCCCCCGCCAAGACCGGCGGGCACCGGGCACTGGGCGACATCAAGGACAGCATCAACGAGCTCAAGTACTACCGGGAAGCCGTTTTTGTGCCCGCACCGGGGCCGGATTCGGACACCGCGAAGAAGATTGCCGCCAAGTTTTAGCACCGGAATCCGCGTGGTTGCGCGGTTGCCGCTGGGCAAAAATGCGATCTGGACCACATTTTTGCCCAATCCCACGGTTTTGGTCATGACCACCGGGAAGACCGGGTAGACTAGTCGTCGTTGCCCAAAGCGCAGGATGCACTTCAGGTGTGTGCCTGCACGACGGCGGCTCATGGTGGGATTAGCTCAGTTGGCAGAGCGCCTGGTTGTGGTCCAGGAGGTCGCGGGTTCAACCCCCGTATCTCACCCCATGGTGTTCCTTGCGAACACGGAACACCCCGGTCACTTGATCGGGGTGTTTTTCATTCCCCCGCCGCCCGGGGAGCCACCCCTGGAAAGGACCCGCCATGACCATCCTCCCCGTGACCATCCTGGGCGAACCGGTGCTGCACCGCCGCGCCGAGCCGGTCCAGGCCTTCGACGGCGCCCTCAAAACCCTCGTGGCTGACATGTTCGAAACCATGGACGCCGCCCACGGCGTGGGGCTGGCCGCACCCCAAATCGGCGTGGGGCTGCGCATCTTCACGTACCAGATGGAGAACGACGACGGCGTCCCCAGCCGCGGCGTGCTGGTGAACCCCACGCTCACGCTGGGCAAGATTTCCGGCAAGAGCCCGGACCCCGACGAGGAGCTGGAAGGCTGCCTTTCCGTCCCGGGCATCGACTTCCCGCTCAAGCGGGCCGAGTGGGTGCGGGTGCGCGGCTTTGACGCCGACGGCGGCCCCCTCGATTTTGAGGCCACCGGCTGGTTTGCCCGCTGCATGCAGCACGAATACGACCACCTGGACGGCAAGCTGTACGTGGACCGGCTCAATGACCGCTACGCCCGCAAGGCCAAGCGGGCCCGCAAGGAACGCGGCTGGGGCGTGCCGGGCCTGAGCTGGATGCCGGGCGTGGACCCGGACCCGTTCGGCCACTGACTTTCGGTAGGCTGGGGGAATGATGCCGCACACCGCACTGTCCACCGAGCTGACCTTCGACTACCTGGGGGTTGCGGCGGAGGACCGGGCCGGGTGCCTGGCACTGCTTGAGGGGGACACCAGCCCGGAGGCCGCCGTCGTTCTTGACTTCCTGGACTCCCAACTGGGCGCACCGGTGCCGGCAGGTGAGCCTTCCTGCGGCCTGCCGACGGCGGAGGGCCCATGGCTGGAGGCCATGCTCCGTTTTGTCCCGGCCCTGCAGCACTGGCACGCGGAGCGGGACATTCCCGACGCCGTCACGCGGGACACCCTGGCCGACTTTGGCCGCAACCTGGCCATCAACCGCCGCGTACACGGCCACTTCGGCATGGACACGTACAAGTGGCTGACCCACCATTTCGCCGGCCGGATTTTCCAGCTGGGCCGGCTGCAGTTCTTGCTCCACCAGCCCGCCGCCGTCATTCCGGGCGTGGCTCCCGGGGAGTGGGTCGCGGGGATCCACATCCCCGAGGACGGCGGGCTGGGCGTGCAGGCGGTTGCCGGGAGCCTGGCCGCGGCCGGGCCGTTCCTTGCCACGCACTTTCCGGACCGGCCAGTTGCCGTGGCCAACTGCGAATCCTGGCTGCTGGACCCGTACCTGGCGGCGCACCTGGCCCCCGAGTCGAACATTGCCCGTTTTGCGGGGCTCTTCACCCCTTACGGCACCCCGCGCGATGAACCCTCCGACGCCGTCTACTTCACGTTCCGAACGCGCAGCATGGAGAACCTTGCTGCGCTGCCGCGCACCACGGCGCTGCAACAGGTGGTGCTGGACCGCATCGACGCGGGCGGCACGTGGCAGCTCGGTTTCGGGTACATGCCCCTGCCCCACTAGCCCTGCGGTAAACTTGGGAGTTGGCATTTTGCCCCGGCTTCCGGCATGCCTGCCACGAATTTCCTTTTCCGCTAGAAAGTAGTCCTGTGTCCTTACCGGCCCCCACCCCCGCCCTCGCCACTGAAATCACCGGCCAGGCGGGCCGCCGCCGCACCTTTGCCGTCATCTCCCACCCGGATGCCGGCAAGTCCACGCTCACCGAGGCGCTGGCGCTGCACGCGAAGGTCATTGGCACGGCGGGTGCGACCAACGGCAAGTCAAACCGCAAGGACACCGTCTCGGACTGGCAGCAGATGGAAAAGGACCGCGGCATCTCCATCAGCTCGGCGGCCCTCCAGTTCTCCTACCGCGACACGGTCATCAACCTGCTGGACACGCCCGGCCACGCCGACTTCTCCGAGGACACCTACCGCGTGCTGGCCGCCGTCGACTGCGCCGTCATGCTGGTGGACGCGGGCAAGGGGCTGGAAACGCAGACCATGAAGCTGTTTGAGGTGTGCCGCCAGCGCAAGCTGCCCATCATCACCGTCATCAACAAATGGGACCGCCCAGGCCTGGACCCCCTGGAGCTGATGGACGAGATCACCGAGCGCACCGGGCTCACCCCCATGCCGCTGACCTGGGCCATTGGCATCGCCGGCGACTTCCGGGGCGTGTGGGACATCCAGCGCAACGAGTTCGCCAAGTTCGCGCGCAACAGTTCCGGCGCCCACATTGCCCTGACCCAGTACCTGACACCGGAACAAGCCGCCGATTCCGAGGGCGACGCCTGGCACGATTCCATCGAGGAGGCGTCGCTGGTGGTCGATTCCGAATCTCCCCTGGACCTGGAGGCGTTCTACTCGGGTACGGCCACGCCGCTGCTGTTCTCCTCGGCCGCCCTGAACTTTGGCGTGAAGCAGATCCTGGACACCCTGGTGGACTACGCTCCCCCGGCAGCCCCGCGCCCCGACGTCTCCGGCGGCACACGGGCCGTGGAGGCGCCATTTTCCGGTTTCGTGTTCAAGGTCCAGGCAGGCATGAACCAGGCCCACCGCGACCACGTGGCATTCATCCGGGTCTGCTCCGGCAAGTTCGAGCGCGGCATGGTGGTGACCCAGGGCCGCACCGGCAAGTCCTTCGCCACCAAGTACGCCCAGCAGGTTTTTGGGCGGGAACGAGAGGTGATCGACACAGCGTTCCCGGGCGACGTCGTCGGGCTGGTCAATGCCTCGGCCCTGCGGGTGGGCGACAGCCTGTACGTGGAGGAGCCGGTGGAATACCCGGCCATCCCGCTCTTTGCCCCCGAGCACTTCCAGGTGGCCCGCTCCAAGGACCCCAGCAAGTACAAGCAGTTCCGCCGCGGCATTGAGCAGCTGGAGCACGAGGGCGTCATCCAGGTGCTGCGATCGGACCTGCGCGGCGACCAGGCCCCCGTGCTCGCCGCCGTCGGGCCCATGCAGTTTGAGGTGGTCGAGGACCGCATGCACCACGACTTCAACGCCCCCATGCGCCTGGAGCGCCTCCCCTATTCGCTGGCCAGGCTGACGACGCCGGACGCAACAGCCACACTGGGCTCCGTCCATGGCGCTGAGGTGCTTGAGCGCAGCGACGGGGAGTATTTGGCACTGTTCAACGACATCTGGGCCATGCGCCGCGTGGAAAAGAACTACCCGGACCTGGCGCTGGCGGAAATCGGCACCACCCGGGAGTAGGCCCCGGCTGCGGTGCCGGTGCCTAGTTTTCCTTGGCCACGCGGTTGACGTCTGCGGCGGCGGTGTCGCGCAGTTCGTGGATCTGGTCCAGGCGTTCCTGGGTGATGGCGCCGGCGTTGAAATCCGCCGTGGCCTGGGCCAATTGACGGTTGGCCTCCTCCAGGTTGTCGTGGGCCAGCTGCATCGGGTTGGTGAAGTCTGATTCGCTCATACCGGCATCATCGCACCGATTCCGGCGGCTGGCCATCACCGCCGTAAATGTTTCAATGGGTGTGTCCCCCGGGGACCGCTACGGGCCGCCCTTGAAGCCCGATGGAAGCGTCTTTTCGCCCGGACAAGTGCCGAGCACGCGGGCCATGGCAGCCTTTTCCGCGGGAGTGACCCACAGCCGGTAGGCTGCCTTGACTGACACTTGCCGGGCCACGTACTGGCACCGGAATCGCTTGTTCGGGGGCAGCCAGGTGGCGGCGTCGCCGTCGGACTTTTCCTGGTTGGCAGGGCCATCGACGGCCAGCAGGTTCAAGGGTTCATTGGCCAGGCTTTGGCGCTGGACGTCCGTGAGCTGCTGGGCCCCCGTTTGCCAGGCGTTGCCCAGCGCCACCACGTGGTCAATCTGCACAGCTCCGCTGGTGTCCGCGCCCCGCGTGAAATGGATGTCGGAGCCCGTATACGGGTCCTTGAGCGTGCCCGACGCCACCTGGCACGGCGTGGCGGCCACCAGGACGGCCTTGTCCAGGTCCCGGCGCAGGATGTCGTTGCGGGTGTCACAGCCGTTGGCGTCGGCGTCCAGCCATGCCTGGCCAAAAGCGCTGCGGTCATAACCCGTCTTGGGAGCCCTGCCCTTCACCGGCAGGGTTTCCAGTGTGGCCAGGGCGGTGGCCGGTCCCACGTAGACCACGGGTCGTCCCAGTCCCGGCGGCGGAGTGGTGAACACGGGCGGCGGCCCCGGGTTGGGCTCGAACGGCCACCGCCCGCTGGCGTGCAGCCAACCGGCCACCATGACGAGCAGGAGCACGGCCAGCGCAGAGGCTGCCTGCATCAGCCGCGCCGCCTGGCTGGCGGGCCTGCGCCGCCGCCCAGCCATCCCGCGCTGCGGGGTGCGCCGCAGGCCGCGCTGCCGGCCGCGCTGCGGGCCGCGGGTGGGCGGCGGAAGCTGCACCGCATGCCTGAACATCCGCCGTCCTCACCCCATCCCGGTCCGGCTTCACCGACCCTCCTTCCCACGGCGGGGCCAGGAAGGGCGCGGCAAAATTTCGTTGATCGTACGAGTCTAGGCGCCATGCCGGGCCTGTGCAGGAAGTTATCCACACCCCGCGTCATCCACACCCCGCGCCGCATCGCAGGCCCGGAGTGAAACAGTCAGCCGGCCAGGAACTTGAACATGATGTGCAGCCCCACGGGCCCCAGCGACGGGTGGTCGAAGGCGCCGGGAATGGTCGTCATGATGTCGAAGCCCAGCGACTCCCACAGGTACACGGCCCCGGTGTTGGACTCCACCACCGCGTTGAACTGCATGCCGCGGTAGCCGTCCGCACGGGCGGCATCCAGCACGTGGTGGGCCAGCAGGCGGCCGTAGCCCTTGCCCTCGTGGTCGGGGTGGACCATGAACCCGGCATTGGCGATGTGGCTGCCGGCGCCGGGAAAATTGGGATGCAATTGGGCCGTTGCCACCACCATGGGAGGGGCGCCACCCCCTGTTTCCTCCGTGACCACGAAGGTGCGGCTCACGCGCGCGGAGGGGCCGGCGTCGTGCGTGGCAGTGGCTTGTTCAGGGGCGGGGAGCCAGGCGGCGTGCATGGCGGCCTCGGTGGAATCGACCGGGTAGGTGTATGTCTCCCCGGCGCGGATGGTGGGCTCCATGGCGGCCCAGATTCCGGGCCAGTCTGCGGCGCTAGCCTGTCGTATCAGCATGCCCGCAAGTCTACGCACCGCGCGCCCGCGCCACCTCAAGGCGTTGCGCAATGTGAAAGGATAGGGCAGCCTGTACGCCGGGTTTTGTCGTCCGACGCAGTTTCCCGCGGCGGAGAGGCAACCATCCATCTACGAACGCCGTTGCCGGCGCCCTCCAGCGGCCTACCCAGGCACTCGGGCGGACAGCCCTCAACCATGCCCTGTCTGGCCTTGCTCCGGGTGGGGTTTACCTAGCTTCCCCAGTCACCTGGGGAACTGGTGGTCTCTTACACCACCGTTTCACCCTTACCCGCGCCGGCCGGAGCCGTGCGGGCGGTCTATTTTCTGTGGCACTTTCCTGCGGGTCACCCCGAGTGGGCGTTACCCACCACCCTGTCCTGCGGAGCCCGGACGTTCCTCGAGCCGCTTGCGCGGCGCGCGGTTGCCCAGCTGCCCTATCCAAGGCATAAGTCTACAGGCCGAGGGGCCCAGGGCGAGCGCAGCGAGCTTGGGGAGGGCTGGAGACGCTACAGGCCGAGGGGCCCCGGGCGAGCGCAGCGAGCTTGGGGAGGGCTGGAGACGCTACAGGCGTAAGGGGCGGGCCAAAAACAAAAGGTGCGCGGCCGCCGTCGTCCGTGAAGGAACGACGGCGGCCGCGCACCTAGGGTGCCGAATGCTAGACCAGTGCGCGGGCCGGGACGGCGGCGGGTGCCGCAGCACCGTCGACGGCGGGGAACTGGCGCGGGTGGACGCCGGCCATTTCCTCCATGACGCGCACCACCTGGCAGCTGTAGCCGAATTCGTTGTCGTACCAGACGTAAAGCACCAGGTTCTTGTCTGTGCTGATCGTGGCGAGCCCGTCCACGATGCCGGCGCGGCGGGATCCCACAAAGTCGGTGGAGACCACTTCGGGGGAATCGATGAAGTCGATTTGCTTGCGCAGGCCCGAATTCAGCGAAATGTCGCGCAGGTAGGTGTTGACCTCGTCCTTGGTGGTGCCCTTTTCCAGCGTCAGACTGAGGACCGCGATCGAGACGTCCGGCGTCGGGACCCGGATGGAGTTGCCGGTCAGCTTTCCGGCCAGTTCGGGCAGTGTCTTCGCCACCGCCTTCGCGGCACCCGTCTCTGTCAGCACCATGT
>Ga0157370_10001155_pt1 | contig 32916 bp, 26 predicted proteins | sample C35metaG_FD_113463 | JGI IMG/M metagenome (GOLD analysis project Ga0157370, IMG submission 113463) | Corn rhizosphere microbial communities from Kellogg Biological Station, Michigan, USA - C3-5 metaG | ecosystem: Host-associated > Plants > Roots > Rhizosphere > Soil | place: USA: Michigan... | reverse complement strand
GCGACCGAGGGAATTTGGCGTGCGTCGAAATACGACTTCAGGCCGGCCGCGGCCTCCGCCGCGACGTGGCCCTCATGGACTGCCTTGTGGGCAAGCATCGGCGGGCCGACGATGTCGCCGATCGCGTAGATGTGACCGACGTTGGTGCGCATCTGTCGGTCGGCGGTGATGAAGCCGCGCTCGTTCACGGCGACTCCGGCCCGGCTCGCCTCGATCGCTTTGCCGTTTGGCACGCGCCCGACCGCGACCAGCACGAGGTCATACTTCTGCGGCCCGGACGGCGCGCCCGCGCCGTCGAACGACACTTCGATCCCCGACGAAGTGGCTTTCGCGCCCGACGTCCGGGTTTTCAGCATGACCCGGTCGAACCGTCCGGCGTTCTTCTTCTCCCAGACCTTGACGAGGTCGCGGTCGGCGCCGTTCATCACGACGTCGAGCATCTCGACGACATCGATACGCGAGCCGAGCGTCGAATAGACAGTGGCCATCTCGAGGCCGATGATGCCGGCGCCGATCACCAGCATCCGCTTCGGAATCGACTCGAGCAGGAGCGCCCCGGTGGAATCCACGATGCGCGGATCCTCGGGAAGGAACGGCAGTTTTGCGGCCTGGCTGCCGGCCGCGATGATCGCGCGCGCGAAGCGGATCACCTTCTTCTCTCCGGTCGGCGCCTGCCCCGGGCCGGAAGTGACGGCGATCTCCACGTGACGCGCGTCGAGGAAGCGACCGGTGCCGCGCACCACGTCAACCTTGCGCAGCTTCGCCATGCCGGCGAGCCCGCCGGTCAGCTTCTTCACGACGCCGCCCTTGAATGTGCGCAGTCGATCGAGGTCGACCTGCGGCGGGCCGAATGCGATGCCGTGCGCCGCGAGCGCCTTCGCTTCGTCGATCACCGCTGCGGTATGCAGAAGCGCCTTGCTCGGGATGCAGCCGACGTTGAGACACACGCCGCCGAGCGTCGGATAGCGCTCGACCAGCACCGTCTTCATGCCGAGGTCGGCCGAGCGGAATGCCGCCGAGTAGCCTCCGGGACCCGAGCCAAGCACGAGCATCTCGCATTCAACGTCGGCGCGCCCCGTCCACGTCGCCGCCGCAGTCGCGCTTCGGGCCGCTGACGGCGCTGCCGCCGGCGCGGACGCGACGGTCGGCGCAGCCTTCGCCGGTGCCGCGGATCCTGCAGCGGGCGCAGTCTTCCCCGGTTCGGCGTCGGCCTTTGCGTCGCTCGTCAGCGTCAGCACGACGCTTCCCTGCGACACCTTGTCGCCGACCTTGACTTTCAGCGCGGCGACCTTCCCCGCGGCAGGCGAGGGGACGTCCATCGTCGCCTTGTCCGACTCCAGCGTGACCAGCGGGTCCTCGGGGGCGACGGTGTCGCCGACCTTCACCAGCACTTCGATGACGGGGACGTCCTTGAAGTCACCGATGTCGGGGACCTTGACTTCGACGGTGGCCATGGCTTCCTTTCGCTCAGACGAGCACGCGCCGCAGGTCGGAGAGCAGCGCCGCGAAGTGGCTGTTGAAGCGCGCGGCCGACGCGCCGTCGATCACGCGATGGTCATAAGAGAGCGACAGCGGCAGCATCAGCCGCCACGCCGCGTTGCGTCCGTCGCTCGACACCTGCCGCCAGGCCGAGCGGCAGATGCCCATGATCGCGACCTCGGGTGCATTGATGATCGGCGTGAAGTAGGTGCCGCCGATGCCGCCGAGGCTCGAGATCGTGAACGTGCCGCCCTGCATCTGCTCGGCCTTCAGCTTGCCGCCGCGTGCCAGCGCGGCGAGTTCGCTCATCTCCTGCGCGATCGCCAGCACGCCCTTGCGGTCGGCGTCGCGGATCACCGGCACGACGAGACCCTGCGGCGTATCGGCGGCAAACCCGATGTGGTAGTACTTCTTCAGAACCAGGCTGTCGCCGTCGAGCGAGGCGTTGAATTCGGGGAATCTCGCGAGTGTCGCGCATACGGCCTTGATGATGAACGCCAGCATCGACACGCGAATGCCTCGCTTGTCGTTCTCCTTGTTGAGCTCGACGCGAAACGCCTCGAGCTCGGTGATGTCGGCGTCGTCGTGGTTGGTGACGTGCGGGATCATCACCCAGTTGCGATGCAGGTTGGCCGCCGAGATCTTCTTGATCCGCGACAGCGGCTTCGTCTCGATCGGACCGAACTTCGCGAAATCGACATGCGGCCAGGGCAGGAGGTCGATGCCGCCGATGCCCGCGCCGGACGGCGCCGCGGTGCCTGACTTCGCGAACGCTTCGACGTCCTCCTTCACGATGCGGCCGTGATTGCCGCTTCCGGTGACGCGTCCGAGGTCGATGCCGAGTTCCCGCGCGAGCTTGCGCACGCCCGGGCCCGCGTACGCTAGCGCGAACGATTTCTCGTCGACCGCTGCCGGCGTCGTCGGTGCAACCGTGGCCGCGGCACGCGGCTCGGTCGGTGCAACCGTGGCCGCAGCGGGGGCGCTGGCCGGCGCGGCCTGCGCCGCGGTCTCGGCCGCAAGGGTCACGATCACCGAGCCTTCGCTCACCTTGTCGCCGACCTTGACGCGAAGCTCGCGCACGTCGCCGGAAAACGGCGCCGGCACGTCCATCGTCGCCTTGTCGGACTCGAGCGTCACCAGCGGATCCTCCGCTGCCACCGTATCGCCCGGTTTCACCATGATCTCGATCACCGGGACGTCCTTGAAGTCGCCGATATCGGGGACCTTGACCTCGACGACGCCTGCCGGCCCGTGCGCGGGCGCAGGCGGCGCGGAGACCGGAGCTTTCGGCGTCGCCGCGGCAGGGGTTGCAGCGTCGAGCACGAGGAGGACGCTGCCCTCGCTCACCTTGTCGCCGGCCTTGACCCGGATCGACCCGACGGTTCCGGCGGCGGGCGCCGGCACGTCCATCGTCGCCTTGTCGGACTCGAGCGTCACCAGCGGATCCTCGGCTGCGACGCTGTCGCCGGGCCTGACCAGCACTTCGATCACCGGCACGTCCTTGAAATCGCCGATGTCCGGGACTCTTACCTCCATGGCTCCTCCAGCGTCAGTCCAGCGTCGGTCCGGCATCAAACGGTCCAGGGATCGGGACGCTCGGTGTCGAGAGCATATTTCGCGATCGCCTCGGCCACCATGGCCGGCTTGACCGCGCCCTCGTCGGCGAGTGCCTTCAGCGCCGCAACCGCGACGTGGTAGCGGTTGACCTCGAAGAATTCGCGCAGCTTGACGCGATAATCGCTGCGGCCGAACCCGTCGGTACCGAGCGTCACGTAGCGGCGCCCGAGGTAGGGGCGGATCTGCTCGGGGAACGCGCGCACGTAATCGGTCGACGCGACGACCGGACCGGGGTGGCCGTCGAGTGCGGTCTCGAGATGGCCGTGGCGCGGAGGAGCCGCCGGATGCAGCCGGTTGTAGCGTTCGACGCTGCGGCCCTCGCGCGCGAGCACGGTGAAGCTGGTCGCGCTCCAGACGTCGGCCGCGACCTTCCAGTCGTCGCGAAGGAGATCGGCAGCGGCAATCACCTCGCGCAGGATCGTCCCCGATCCCATCAACTGCACGCGCGGCCCCTTCCCGCGCGCGCCTTCGCTGAAAAGGTAGAGCCCCTTGACGATGCCGTCCTCGGTGCCTTTCGGCATCGCCGGATGATGGTAGTTCTCGTTCATCAGCGTGACGTAGTAGTAGACGTCGTGCTGCTCTTCCATCATCCGCCGGATGCCGTCGCGGATGATCACGACCACCTCGTAGCCGAAGGTCGGATCGTACGGAATGCAATTCGGAATGTTGGCGGCGAGGACGTGGCTGTGGCCGTCCTCGTGCTGCAGCCCTTCGCCATTCAGCGTTGTGCGCCCGGCGGTGCCGCCGAGGAGGAAGCCGCGGCAGCGCATGTCGCCCGCGGCCCAGGCGAAGTCGCCGAAGCGCTGGAAGCCGAACATCGAGTAGTAGATGTAGAACGGGATGACCGGCACGTTGCTCGTCGAGTACGCCGACGCCGCCGCCATCCACGAGCACATCGCTCCGGCCTCGTTGATCCCCTCCTGCAGCACCTGTCCTTTCTTGTCCTCGCGGTAGTACATCAGCTGGTCGGCATCCTGCGGCTTGTAGAGCTGACCGACTGCCGAATAGATGCCGAGCTGGCGGAACAGACCCTCCATGCCGAAGGTGCGCGATTCGTCGGGGACGATCGGCACGATGTGCCGCCCGAATGCCTTGTCGCGCAGCATCGCGCCCAGCATCTGCACGAACGCCATCGTCGTCGAGATCTCGCGCTCGCCGGTATCCTGGAGCAGGCGCTCGAACATCGACAGCGGCGGCGCGGCGAGCGAAGTCGACTTCTGCCGCCGCGCCGGCAGGAAGCCGCCGAGCGCGCCGCGGCGCGCTTCGAGGTAGCGCTTCTCGGGGCTGCCGTCCGCAACGGGTACGAACGGCACCTCGGCGAGTTGCTCGTCGGAGACCGGCACTTCGAAGCGATCGCGGAACTGGCGCAGCGCTTCCAGCGTCATGTGCTTCGCCTGGTGCGCAATCATCTGGCCCTCGCCCGACTCGCCCATCCCGTAGCCCTTGACGGTCTTCGCGAGGATCACCGTCGGCTGGCCCTGGTGCGCGACCGCCGCGGCGTAGGCAGCGTAGACCTTGCCGGAATCGTGGCCGCCGCGGGCGAGGTTCCACACTTCGTCGTCGGTGAGATGCGCGACCATCGCCTTCAGTTCGGGCGAATTGAAGAAGTGCTCGCGCACGTAGGCGCCGTTCTTGCTCTTCAGGTCCTGGTACTGCCCGTCGACGACCTCCTCCATTCGCGCCAGCAGGAGGCCATCCTTGTCGGCGGCGAGGAGCGGGTCCCAGCCCGAACCCCAGACCACCTTGATCACGTTCCATCCGGCACCGCGAAAGACCCCCTCGAGCTCCTGGATGATCTTGCCGTTGCCGCGCACCGGCCCGTCCAACCGCTGCAGGTTGCAGTTGATGACGAAGATCAGGTTGTCGAGCCTTTCGCGCCCGGCGAGCGAGATCGCGCCGAGGGTCTCGGGCTCGTCGCATTCGCCGTCGCCGAGAAAGCCCCATACCTTGCGCGCCGCCGTGTCGGAGAGGCCGCGACCGGCAAGGTACTTGAGGAAGCGCGCCTGGTAGATCGCCATCAGCGGCCCGAGCCCCATCGACACCGTCGGAAACTGCCAGAACCACGGCATCAGCCACGGGTGCGGATACGACGGCAGACCATGCCCGCCGGTTTCCTGGCGGAAATTCAGCATCTGTTCCTCGGTGAGCCGCCCTTCGACGAACGCGCGTGCGTAGAATCCCGGCGCGCTGTGTCCCTGGAAGTAGATGAGATCGCCGCCGTGCGCGTCACCCGGCGCGTGCCAGAAGTGGTTGAAGCCGATGTCGTAGAGGAGCGCCGAAGACTGGAAGCTCGCGATGTGCCCGCCGAGCTCGGACGAATCCTTGTTCGCGCGCAGGATCAGCGCGGCGGCGTTCCAGCGGATCAGCGAGCGGAGCCGGTGCTCGAGCGCACCGTCCCCGGGGGACTTCACCTCGTCCGCCGGATCGATCGTATTGCGATACGGCGTCGTCGCGATCTGCGGCGGCTGGGTTCCGCTGCGGCGCGCCTCGTCGCGCAGTTGCGTGAGCAGGAAGCGCGCGCGCTCGGCGCCCTGGTGCTGCACCACGGCCCGGAGCGAATCGATCCATTCACTGGTCTCGACCGGATCGTAGTCGTTCATGATGCCCATGCTGATTCTCCTCGTTGTTCAGGCTGCCGCGGCCGGATGCCGATCGATCCAGTGCCGCGCGATGTCGATGCGCCGGCACACCCAGACGCGGTCGTGCTTCTCGACGTGATCGAGGAAGCGCTGCAGCGCCCGGAAGCGTCCGGGGCGTCCGACCAGCCGGCAGTGCAGGCCGATCGACAACATCTTCGGTGCCTCCTGCCCCTCGGCGTAGAGCACGTCGAAGGCGTCACGCAGGTAGGCGAAGAACTGGTCGCCGGAGTTGAAGCCCTGCGGCGACGCGAAGCGCATGTCGTTCGAATCGAGCGTGTACGGCACGACGAGATGCATGTGCTCGCGACCGTCACGCGTCGTGACGCGGGTCCAGAACGGCAGATCGTCGCCGTAATAGTCGGCGTCGTAGACGAAGCCGCCGTGTTCGACGACGAGCTCGCGCGTGTGCGGGCTGTCGCGCCCGGTGTACCAGCCGAGCGGCGCGCTGCCGGTCATCCGGCGAATGATGTCGACGGCGATGCGCACGTGCTCCCGCTCGGTCGCCTCGTCGACGTCCTGGTAGTGAATCCACCGCCACCCGTGGCAGGCGATCTCGTGGCCGAGCTCGACGAATGCGGCCGTCGCGTCGGGGTTGCGCTCGAGCGCCATCGACACGCCGAAGACGGTGAGCGGCAGGCCGCGCCGCTCGAACTCGCGCAGTACGCGCCACACACCGGAGCGCGATCCGTATTCGTAGATCGACTCCATCGACAGGTGGCGCGCCGGATAGGCCTGCGCACCGATGATCTCGGACAGGAACTGCTCGGACGCCTTGTCGCCGTGCAGCACGCAGTTCTCGGCGCCTTCCTCGTAATTCAGCACGAACTGCACGGCGACCCGCGCATCACCCGGCCAGTCCGCGGCCGGAGGGCGGCGGCCGTAGCCGACGAGGTCGCGCGGATAGCCATGACCGGGTTTCATCGGCGCACTTCGAGCAGGTCGAGCAGTGCCAGCGCGACAACGCGCGTCGCCTTGAAGAGATCGTCGAGCACGAGCTTCTCGTCGGCACGATGACCGTTGGCTTCGAGCAGCGTGCGCGGGCCTGCGCCGTAGAGCACCGTCGGCACTCCGGCCGCCGAGTAGTGCCTCGCGTCGGTGTAGAGCGGAGAACCCTTCGGCTTCACCTCTTCCGCGAGAACTGCTGTCGCGTTCCAGGCGATCGCCCGCACGAGCTTCTCCTGGCCGGGAATCGGGACGAATGGCATTGCGAGGAGGACCCGCCGGACCTTGCAGGTGATTTCCGGCCAGCGCGTGGCCGACTCGGCGATGCGGTGCGTGAGTTCCGCTTCGACCTCCTCGGCATTCTCCTCCGGAATGATCCTGCGGTCGAGCCTGAAGCTGACCTTGTCCGGAACCACGTTCGTGTTGATGCCCCCCGCGATCAATCCGACGACGAGCGTCGGACTCTCGATGCCCGCAACTTTCGACTTCCTTGCGGCGAGCGTCCTGCGCAACGCATAGAGATCGGCGAGCACCGCCGTCGCAGCCTCGAGCGCATCGACGCCGGTCGCCGGCATCGCCGCGTGAGCCGAGCGGCCGGTCACCTCGACTTCGAGGTGCAGGCAGCCGCTGTGGGCCGTCGTGATGCCGTACGCGAACCCCGCCGAGATCGCGAAGTCGGGACGAGAGATCTTCTCGGCGAGCAGACGGGCCGGGCCGATCGCGCCGCCCACTTCCTCGTCGTAGGTAAAATGAAGTTCGACCGAGCCCGCCAGCTTCGCCCCGCTCGCCTTCAATGCGAGAAGCGCGAACGCGTAGGTCGCGAAGTCCGATTTCGAAACGGCGACGCCGCGTCCGACCATCACTCCGTCGCGGATCTCGGCGCCGTAGGGATCGGCGGTCCACCCGAGCCCGGGGGGAACGACGTCGCCGTGGGCGTTCAACGCGATCACCGGTCCGTCGCCGAAGCGCTCGCGCACGACGAGGTTCGTCGCGCTGATCATGCCGTTGGCACGCACGACGGCCTCGGGGACCTCGTGGCGCTCGACGACGAAGCCGAGACCTTCGAGCAGCCCGGCTGCGCGCTCGGCGTGCGCCGCGCAGTCACCCGGCGGGTTGTCGGACGGAACCCTGACGAGCTCGGCGAGAAAGGCGGTCTCCTGCGCCTCGTGCTCGACCAGGTGACGTGTGATCGTTTCGCGGGAAGTTGCACTCATGCGGTCGGGATCACCGTGAACGCGGTCAGGACGCTTTCGCGCCGTGCGGATACCGGCGCAGGACATCGAGGAAGATTCGTGCACCGAGGTCGGCGTCCTCGACAGTCATCGTTTCGGCCGGATTGTGGCTGATGCCACCGTTGCCGCAGCGGACGAACAGCATGCCGATCGACGTCAGGTCGGCGATGGCCATGCCGTCGTGCCCGGCGCCGCTCGCGAGGAAGCGTGGCTCGATTCCCGCGGCGCGGATCTGCGCGGCGATGTGGTCCATGATCGACGGCGCACAGGGGCTCGCACGCGCGTCGTGCTGCGGCGTGACGGCTGCGCGCACGTCACGGCGCGACGCGATGGCGGCGATCTCGCGCAGCACATCGTCGACGGCAGCCTTGCGAACGGTGTCGTCACCGGCCCGGATGTCGATCGTGAACGCCGCCGCGCCGGGAATCACATTCGCCGCGCCGTTGGGAACGCCGAGCACTCCGACGGTGCCGACCAGCGACTCGGCCGTCGAACAGCGTCTTTCGATCGCGAGCGCCATCTCGGCGGCGGCGGCCGCCGCGTCATGGCGATGCGTCATCGGGACCGTGCCGGCGTGCCCGGCGAGCCCCTCGACGCGCACCGCGAACCGGCTTGCACCGGCGATCGACGTCACGACGCCGACCGGACACCCTTCGTTCAGCAGCACCGGGCCCTGCTCGATGTGGATCTCGACGTAGCCCAGTACGTCGTTGCGACGGTGCGCGGCCTCACCGATACGCGCGGGATCGAGGCCGAAGCGCGTCAGCGCCTCGGCCATCGTGACGCCGTCGATGTCCGACTTGCCCAGGAGCGCCGCGTCGAACGTGCCCGCCACCGCGCGGCTGCCGAGCAGCGTCGCGTTGAAGCGCACGCCCTCCTCGTCGGCGAAGGCGATCACCTCGATCGCGTAGGGAAGGCGAATGCCCGCCTCGTGCAGTGCGGCGACGCAGGCGATCGGCGTGACGACGCCGAGCATACCGTCGTAGCGGCCGGCGTTGCGCACGGTGTCGAAGTGCGAGCCGGTGAGGAGTGCCGGCAGTCCCGGGGCCTCGCCCTCGTAGCGGCCGACGACATTGCCGATCGCATCGAAGCGCGCGCTCATTCCGGCTGCCTCCATCCACCGCATGATCAGGGTGCCGGCGGCCTTGTGCTCGGCGGTGAGGAAGTGACGCGACAGCGCTCCAGCGTCCTGCGAGATCGTCGCGAGCTCGTCGAGCCGCGCCATGATCGCCGGCCCGAAGCGGAGCGCCTCCGGTCGCGCAGCACTCACGCGCGGGCGATGCGCAGCAGGTTCGTCGTGCCGGCGACCCCGAACGGCATGCCTGCCGCGATGACGATGGTGTCCCCGGAACTGGCAAATGCCTCGTCGACGGCACGCCGGCACGCGGTGTCGACCATTCCGTCGACGTCCTTCACATCGGCGGTCTCGACCGAGTGCACGCCCCAGACGAGGGCGAGGCGGCGCGCCGTGCGAACGTTGGGCGTGAGGCTCAGGATTGGCGACGTCGGGCGTTCGCGCGCCGCGCGCAGGCTCGAATGGCCCGAGCTCGTGTAGGTGACGGTGACGGCGACGTGAAGCAGCTCGGCAACGCGGTGCGTCGCGCAGAAGATCGCGTCGGAGACCGTCGCCTCGGCGGGCGTGTGCGATGCATCGATCATCTCGCGATACTGTGGATCGGACTCGACCTGCTCGATGATGCGATCCATCATCCGCACCGCCTCGACCGGGTATCTGCCGCTCGCCGATTCGGCGGAGAGCATCACCGCATCGGCCCCTTCGTAGACCGCGGTCGCGACGTCCGAGGCCTCGGCGCGCGTCGGCACCGGGGCGGCGACCATCGATTCCAGCATCTGCGTCGCGACGATCACCGGCCGACCCGCCTTGCGGCAGGCCCGCACGATGCGCCGCTGGATCACCGGGACCCGCTCGGCGGGGAGCTCGACGCCGAGATCGCCGCGCGCCACCATGATGCCGTCGGAGCGCTCGACGATCGCATCGAGATGCTCGATCGCCGCGGGCTTCTCGAGCTTCGACATGATCGCCGCGCGGCCGCCGATCAGCGCGCGCGCCTCGTCGAGATCCTGTGCGCGCTGCACGAACGACAGCGCGACCCAGTCGACGCCGAGCGACAGCCCGAACTCGAGGTCGCTCTTGTCCTTCGGTGTCAGGATCGCGATCGGCAGGACGACGCCGGGAACGTTGACCCCCTTGCGGTCGGAGAGCAAACCGCCGGCGGTGACACGCGTCTCGGCGAACGCCGGTCCGCAGCGCTCGACGACGAGTCGGATCTTGCCGTCGTCGAGAAGGAGCTCGATGCCCGGGGTGAGCGCCGCGAAGATCTCCGGGTGCGGCAGCGATGCCCGCGTCGCGTCGCCTGGCGCGGCGTCCATGTCGAGGCGAAACGCCGCATTCGCTTCGAGGCGCACCGGCGAACCCGCGAACGTGCCGACGCGGAGCTTCGGGCCCTGCAGATCGAGCAGCACGGCGATCGGCCGCGCGGTCTCGCGCTCGATCGTGCGAATGATGTCGAGGCGCTCGCGATGCTGGTCCTGGGTGCCGTGACTGAAGTTGAGCCGGAACACGTCGGCGCCGGCATCGAACAGCGCGCGGATGGTGGCGGCATCCGAGCTCGAAGGGCCGAGCGTGGCGACAATTTTGGCGTTGCGATGGCGGCGCATGGCGGACTCGCTCTTCAGGTGGCTGTGTGACGCGCGCCGGGCTCGATCAGGATCGCGCGGAAATCGTTGACGTTGGTGAGGGTCGGGCCGGTCACGACGCTGTCGCCGAGTGCGCCGAAGAAGCCGTGCCCATCGTTGCGGTCGAGACTCTCGCGCGGACGGATTCCCGCCGCGAATGCGCGCCCGAGCGTGTCGGGAGCGAGGTACGCGCCGGCGATCTCCTCCTGGCCGTCGACGCCGTCGGTGTCGCCGGCGAGCGCATGGATGCCCGGATGCCCGTCGAGCGCGACGGCGAGCGCCAGCAGGAACTCGACGTTGCGCCCGCCACGACCGTCGCCGCGCACGGTGACCGTCGTCTCGCCGCCGGAGAGCAGAACGCACGGCGGCGTGAACGGCTCGCCGTGCGTCGAGACCTGCAGTGCGATGCCGGCCATCACGCGGCCGACGTCGCGCGCCTCGCCCTCGATGCTGTCGCCGAGGATGTGCGCGGCAACGCCCTCCGAGCGTGCGACGTCCGCCGCCGCCTCGAGTGCGATCTGCGGCGTCGCGATCATCGTCGTCACACTGCCGGCGAGCCGCGCGTCTCCCGGCTTCACCGTCTCGCCGCGGCCGCTCGCGAGCACCTCGACGACGCTCGGCGGAACGTCGATGCCGTAGCGCCGGACGATGGCGAGCGCTTCGGCGCAAGTCGTCGGATCGGCGACCGTGGGGCCCGACGCGATGTCGATCGGATCGTCTCCCGGGACGTCGGAGATCAGCAGCGTGACGAGCCTTGCCGGGTGGCAGGCGGCACCGAGGTGCCCCCCCTTGATCGCCGACAGGTGCCGACGCACGCAGTTCATCTCGCTGATCGTCGCACCCGACTTCAGCAGCGCCCGGCTGACCGCCTGCTTGTCGGCGAGCGTCAGGCCTTCGGCCGGTGCCACCATCAGCGACGAGCCGCCGCCGGAGATCAGGCAGATCACCAGATCGTCGGAGCCGAGACCGCGCACGCGCTCCGCGATGCGTCGCGCGGCCGTAACGCTCGCCGCGTCGGGTACCGGGTGCGCCGCCTCGATGATCTCGATCTGCGTGCACGGCACCGAGTACCCGTAGCGCGTGACGACGAGGCCTTCGAGCGGTCCCGGCCAGCTCGCCTCGACCGCCGCCGCCATCGCCGCCGACGCCTTGCCGGCACCGATCACGACGGTGCGGCCCGGCGGGGCAGGCGGCAGGCGCGTCGGGATGCAGCAGAGCGGCTGCGCGGCGGCGATCGCGGCGCCGAACATCCTCTGCAGCAACTCGCGGGGTGCGTCCATGGGTGGCTCAGACCGGTCGAGAGATGCGCCGCACCGGCGATCGCCACTTGGTCAGACCAAGCATACCATCGGGGCCCGCAGTGTCAATCGCCGCGCGTGCCATAATCGCCGCCGTCCCATGAGCCCTCGTGCGCCGTCGCATCCCGCCGTATTCCACCGCGTTGCGCCGCCACCGCGGGTGCGGCTTTCGGATGCCATCAGCGAGCAGATCGAGCGCCTGATCGTCGATGGTTCGCTGCCCCCGGGCGAAGTGCTGCCGGCCGAGCGCGAGCTCTCGCGGCGCCTGCAGGTGTCGCGCCCTTCGCTGCGCGAGGCGCTGCTGAAGCTCGAGGCGCGCGGCCTCCTGCGCGCCGGACGCAGCGGCAGCCTCGCGGTGACCGATGTCGCCGCGCCGACGATCACCGACCCGCTCGTCCACCTGCTGGTCCGTCACGAGAAGGCGGCGCGCGACGTGCAGGACGTGCGCTACGGACTCGAGGCGCTCGCCGCGTGGCACGCTGCGCAGAACGCCACTGCCGCCGATCTGCGCAAGCTGCGCAGGATCTTCGCGTCGATGGCGCCCGGGCGTGGCAGGCGCGATGCGCTCGTCGATGCGCAGGCCGACACCGAATTCCACATGGCGATCGCCGACGCGTCGAAAAACGTCGCACTCGCGCACATCGTGCACGGGATCGTCAACCTCGTGCGGACGAGTTCGTTCCGCGTCCGCGACCTGCTCTACCACCAGAGCAGGAACATCCCGATCCTTCACGCGCAGCACGCGGCGATCGTCGACGCGATCGCCGACCGCGACCCCGAGCGGGCGCGCTCGGCCGCGCAGCTCCACCTCTCGTTCATCCAGGCGAGCCTGCGCGAGCACGCCCCGGCGCGCCCGCAGGCCGCCGTGGCGCCGCCGGCGTGTCGACCAGCCCGGCGGCGCGCGGAGCCCCGTCGCGCTGGCACCACGAAGCGCTAGCCCGCTTCCCTCTGCGCTGCGCCGCGCGCGGGTCATGCCCGCAGCGCTTCGCGCAGATCGACGACGCCGGGTGCGCTGTCGCGCAGCATGACGCTCTTCTCGATGTGCTCGAAGTGCCCGATCATCAGCAATGCTGCGGCATCGGCGTCACCGCGCTCGATGGCGGCGAGTACTTCGACATGCTCGTCGTGCGAGCACGCGCCGGGCATCGTCGTGCCGTAGTAGACCTCGACCAGCGACGTGCGCGCGCTGATCTCGCGTACGAACGCCGCCAGAACGGCGTTGCCCGCGAGCTCGGCGATCAGCCGGTGGAAGTCACCGAAGACGCGCGCCCCGTACGCGGTTCCCGACTTCACGTCTCCGCTCTGCACGAGCTTTGCTTCGCGCTCGATCTGCTGGTGCAGCAGGCGAAGCTGCGCCGGCCCTGCGTGGCCCGCCAGCCTGCGCGCCGTAGCGGCCTCGAGCACACGTCGCGTCTCGAACACGTCGCGCGCCTCCTGCACCGACGGCTGCGCGACGCAGGCACTCTTCGACGGCTCCCAGGTGATGAGCTTGTAACGCGCGACGATGAACAGCGCCTCGCGCACCTTCGTGCGGCTCACGCCAAAAATCCCGCCGAGGCTCTCCTCGCCGAGGCGCGTGCCGGGCAGCAGCCGATGCTCGACGATCGCGTCGGTGATGCGCGTCGCGATCGTTTCGGCGTCGGTCGCCGCGGCAGCCGGCGCGCCTCTGGCGATGGCGGGCGAATTTGCCGCGACGGGGGACTTTGCGGGCCGCGCGCGGTGCAGCGTCGCCGCACGGCTCCCGGACGCCAGTGCCCTTCGCGCCTTCCCGGCGGCCTTTCTGGTGATCATACTCGACCATCCTGTGTACACGCTGTTACGCATTGTATGCGTAGATACCGCCTCCTGCAAACGGCGGTCGGCGCGAGCTCGTACAGATGGACTGCCGTGACAGCACCGTCAGCGCGGAGCTCCTGGCTCGTTCGATCGCGACCCGTATGGATCGAGCGGCCGCCAAACCTCTGGATACGGCAGCCACTTTACAGTATACGTTTTCGCTGTTATCGTATCCGCTCGTGCGTACATATACACCTCGATCCACCCCGCAACCGACGCCCGACCGCGCCCGCACCCGATCACTGGCCGCCCGATGACGACCCGTCGCGACCGCTGCACGCTCGACGCGCTCAATCGCCTCGACGAAACGGAGTTCACACGTGCGCTCGGCGACGTCTTCGAACATTCGCCGTGGGTGGCCGCCGAGGTTTGGCGCGAGCGCCCGTTCGCCGACGTCGCCGCGCTCCATCGCTCGATGGCCGGGCGAGTGCTCTCCGCATCGCGCAGCCGCAGGCTTGCGCTTCTGCGTGCGCACCCGGAGCTCGCCGGGCGCGAGGCGCAGGAAGGGACGTTGACCGGGAGCTCGGCGCGGGAGCAGGCGCGAGCCGGCCTCTCGGCATTGTCGCGCGACGAGATTGCGCGGATCGCGAGACTCAACGCCGACTACCGCGCGCGCTTCGGATTCCCGTTCGTCATCGCAGTGGGCAACTACACGAAGCGGGGCGTCCTGCGCGAATTCGAGCGCCGCCTCGCCAACGATCCGGAGACTGAATTCGACATCTGCGTCGAACAGGTGTGCGAGATCGGGCTGATCCGGCTCGAGCGGATGCTCGGCAACTGAGCGCGTCGACGACCACTCCAGGAGCGCAGAGAATGGGACAGCTCTCGACTCACGTTCTCGACACCGTGCGCGGAGGCCCGGCCGACGGCGTCGGAATCGACCTCGCGATCGCCGACGGGACCGGCTGGCGCACGCTGAAGTCCGTGACGACCAACGAGAACGGCCGCACCGCCCGGCCGATTCTCGACGGCGACGAGCTGGCGCCCGGATGCTATGAGCTCGTGTTCCACGTTGCCGAATACTTCGCGCGCCGCGGAGTGACGCAGGGCAGTCCGCCGTTCCTCGACGCCATCCCGGTACGCTTCACGATCGTCGACGCGTCCGCCCATTACCACGTGCCCCTGCTCGTCACGCCGTGGAGCTACTCGACCTACCGCGGAAGCTGAACGGCACGGGGGCCGCGGATGGAAGCGTATGTCATCGACTGGATGAACATGCTGGTGCGCTGGCTGCACCTGATCGCCGGCATCGCGTGGATCGGCGCGTCGTTCTATTTCGTGATGCTCGACAGCTCGCTGACGCCGCCGTCGAAGGACGAGGACCGCAAGCGCGGCATGTTCGGAGAGCTGTGGGCCGTGCACGGCGGCGGCTTCTACAACAGCCGCAAATATCTGACCGGGCCGAAGGGCGAGCCGCTCTCCGAACACCTGCACTGGTCGAAGTGGGAAGCGTACACGACGTGGATGTCCGGAATGGGGCTCCTCGCGATCATCTACTGGTACGGCGCGAACGCATTCCTGATCGACAAAAGCGTCATGGATCTGACGCCCGCCACCGCGATCACCATCAGCATCGGCTTCCTCGTCGGCGGCTGGCTCATCTACGACGCCCTTTGCCGCATCCTCGAAGGCCAGGCAACGCTGCTGGCCCTCGTCCTGTTCGTCCTCATCGTCATCGCCGACTGGGGCCTGTTTCACCTTTTCAGTGCGCGTGCCGCGTACCTCCACGTCGGCGCGATGATGGGCACGATGATGGTGGCGAACGTGTTCTTTCACATCATTCCCGGCCAGAAGCGAATGGTGACCGCGATCCGCGCCGGCAAGGAGCCCGATCCACGCCCCGGTGTGATCGGCCGGCAGCGCTCGGTGCACAACACCTATTTCACGCTGCCGGTGCTGTTCATCATGATCAGCAACCACTACCCGATGACCTACGGCAACCGGCACGGCTGGCTCGTGCTCGCCGGAATCATGCTGGCCAGCGTGCTGATTCGGCAGTTCTTCGTGCTGCGCCACCAAGGCAAGGTGAATTACGCGCTGCCCGCCGCCGGCGCGGTGATCCTCATCGTCGTCGCCGTGGCGATCGCACCGCACGCGGCGCCGGCGAGCGCGAGTGTCGACGGCATGAAGGTCCCGTTCAGCCGTATCCAGCCGATCGTCGCCGAGCGCTGCGCGGTGTGCCATTCGCAGAGACCGACCCAGCCTGGGTTCACCGCCGCGCCCGCCGGCGTGCTTCTCGATTCGCCCGAGCACATTCACGACAACGCGCAGCGCATCGAGCAGCAGGCGGTGGCGACGCAGACGATGCCGCTCGCCAACCTCACCCGCATGACCCCCGACGAGCGTGTGCTGCTCGGCACGTGGATCGCCGAAGGCGCGAAGACCCATTGATCAGCAGAGGCCCATGTGCCAATCGACGCAGCACGTCGGCGGCTACAAGTACGGCACCAACTTCATCAATGTCGACTTCCTGATGTCGGACTCCATCGACAGCAACGCGCAGGAGGTGTACGTCACCTATCGCAATACGATTGGTTTTGCCAAGGTTTGACTCGCGCCGGCCCACGCTCTACGCTTTCGCGATTTCACGAACCGGAGACAGGCTCATGGCGCAAGGTGCATCAACGGGCAACGCAGCGGCACCGGTGACTCACAGGACGGCATCGGTGGTACGCAGGACGGCCTCGGGAATCGCGCTGGCGGCCGGGCTCGCGCTGTTCGGCACGGTGTCCGCGCAGCAGCCGACGCCCGCGCAGCAGAGTGCGATCAAGTCGGCGTGCCGGGGCGATTACCGGGCGGTCTGCGCGAGCGTGCAGCCGGGAGGACCTGCGGCCCTCCATTGCCTGCAGGAGAACGCTGCGCATGTGTCACCGGGGTGCCAGCACGCGCTGGCGGCGCTTGGTGCCGCGGTGCCGCCCCAATCCGCCGCGGGCGGGTCGACGGGAGCGATGGCCCCCGCGGCGGCCGCCCCGGCCGCGGTTATACCGGCTGCGATCACGCCGCCTCCGTCAGGCGCGCCGTCCGGGATCTCCCAGCGCGACGAGATGCGCTTGATGCGCGACGCATGCGGACGCGATTACCGGACCTTCTGCCAAGGCGTCAAGCCGGGCGGCGGCCATGCGATCACCTGCCTCGAAGCAAACGCCGCATCGTTGTCGCCCGGATGCCGGCGGGGCCTCGCCGCGATGAAGGATCACATGGGCAAGTAGCGCCGCGGCGCCAGGCGCAGTCCACGAAGAAAGTTCTGAGCTTCGCCGTACGACGCGTCAACGCAACCGCCGCCCTCCTCCACCGCGCTGTGAACGGTAGGACTGCTGGCGTTGCGCACCTTCGGTGCGCGCATGCCGGTCCTGCTCGAGCTGATCCCACGGCGCGCCACCCTCGGCGGACCCGCGCGCCGGCGCCGGCTGCGCGGACCCACCCTGCCCGAGGCGCCTCGGCGCCGCCCCCGGCTGTGACGTCGCCGGTGCCGCGGCACTCGACGGTTGCTTCTGCGTTCCACCTTGCGTGCGCATCGGCGCGTTCGCGCTTTGTGCGTGCTGACCCTGCCCCTGCGTGCCGCTCCCTGTCTGACCCTGCCCGTTTGCCGGGTGTGTAGCGTTCGACGGCGGCGTCACCGGCTGCCATGATCCGTCGTTCCACTTCGACCAGCCGCTGTCGGTGTGCTTGTAGACATTCCCGTCGGCGCCGGCGTAGGTGTCGCCGCCCGCGGTCTTCACTGCACCCCCCTTGTTGCCGTTCGCGCCCTTGGCGCCGGCGCCCTCGGCACCGGTGCTCGAGCTGAATCCGCCTGCCTTGCCCTGGGCATTCGCGCCGCTCTTCGTGTTGACGGTCTGATTCGGGCCGGTGATCGTCGACGAGCCCCAGCGCTCGTACTCGTTCCAGTTCTGTTGCGTCGAGCCCGAGCGCCCGGTCTTGCTGTTCGAGAAATTCGCATAACCGCTGCCGCCGTCGGCTCCCCACGACGCACTCCCGTGCGCATAGGTGCCGGTCGTCGGGTTGTAGTAGGAGAACGCGCCTGCACCTCCGTTGGGTCCGTAGATCGCGCCTCCCTGCGCCCACGCGCCCGTGCTCGGGTTGTAGTAGCGCGCCCCCGAAGCGGTGTTGTAGGGACCGTAGATGGTGCCGCCGCGCGCCCACGCGCCGGTGCTCGGGTTGTACCAGGTGGCGCCCGAATACGAATACGGATACGGAATGAACACCGGCACCGGTGCCGGGTAGTAATACGGGGGGTAGTAGTAGCCGGTGCCGTAGACGACGACTCCCGCGTTGACATAGCCCAGCGTGTAGCCGGTCGTGTAGCCGTAGGTCACCGTCGTCGGCGTCGACGAGTACACGGTGACGTAGGTCACGTTGTAGAGCGGGCTCGCCGGGGAAATCGTGTAGATCACCTGCGGCACCGCATCAGCGAGCACCCACGGCCCGTTCGGCGACGGCGCGACGAACCACGCCGCGTTGTAGCAGACGTAGTAGCGGCCAGCGACGTCGATCACCTGATACGACGTGTTGACGGCGTACGTCATCGTCGTGCCGGCGATCGGAACGAATTTCGGTGGTCCCGCATAGGTGACTGCGACCTTCACCGTGCTGCGTTCGATCGTTCCCTGTCGTGGGACCTGTGCCTCCATCACCGCTTGCTGTGCCTGCGGCGTGCCGGGGACCGACACCAGCACGTGACCCTTCGGACTCGATGCCGGGATCCGCGCGAAATCGGGTGGCAGCGACGGCGTGGCGAACGTCCACGGTCCTTCGAGCGCAGCCGCCGAGAACCAGCGCCCCGACGTCAGGAAGTAGAAGCGTCCGGTCGAGGGCATGAAGAAGAGGTCGACCGGAGTGTTGACGACGTACTGGAGCGCGGTGCCGGCGAGCGCGGCGAGCTTCGGTGCACCGCTGGTGACGATGATCTCGGCCGGCTTCATGCTGACAATGATCGTCGGCGCAGACGCGGCACGCACCGGCCGCGGCGGCATCGCCTTGCGCACGTCGTCGAACGCGGGGTCGCGCGGCAGCGTCTTGAACACCGGAGGGAGACTGTGCGTCGGTGCCCACGGTCCTGCTGCAGCCGGGGCCGAGAACCAGGTGCCGTTGGCGAGCAGATACCAGGTGTGGCCTGCCGCCGTCTCGAACACGCTCCAGTTGGTGTTGACGGCAACCGAGAGCCCGTCGGCGAGCGGCGCCATCACCGGTTCGCCGTTGAACACGACGAGGCTTGCCGGACGGGTACTGTAGAAGATCGGCGGCGGATCGTTGGCGAGCGCGATGGTCTGCGGTGGCGCCGGTGGCTCCTTGAGGCTCAGCAGGACGGCATCGACTGGCACGCGCTTCGCACCCAGCGCGGGAATGACGTCGCGCATCTGCGCTTCGACCTGCGCGGCCTGTACGGCATCGAGCGACGGAAATTTGGTCGAAACGAGCTTCATGCCCGAGTAGGTCACGGTGCGCGTCGTGTAATCGGTCTCGGTGTTCGCCGATACCTCGACGGTGCCGCGAATCGGCACTCGGGCGCCGGGGCGCAGGATCGAGACCGCGGCGCGCGCGGTGAGCGTGCGGTGCTCGGGCCATGCGATCGCCTGTGGCTCGCTCACCGTGACCGTCGAACCGTGCAGCGTCATCGTGTTCGGCCACGACGCCATTGGCGGCAGTGCGCGAAGTTGCGCAGCGGCATTCGGCGCGGCGAGCCCACCAAACATGAACCATGTGGCAAGCGCCACGACCCACTGGCGACGTGCGTCGACCATTTTTGCCTCCGTGCAATCCTTTCGCGCCGCGCGCCATGCGCGACCCGGACCGCCCCAATCGATGGCGCGGGAGCATAGCAGCGAACACCTGCCGGCGCCACCCAGACTCCCTGCGCGCGCCCGCGCTGCCGGCAGAATGGCGCTGCCCCGCGGAACCGCGGATAATCGCGCCGCACGTCACGCGGAGTCGTTCGATGCTGCAATTCCATCGCTTGATCGTCCTGCTCCCGGCGCTCGCGCTCGCCGTCTGGGCCGGCGCCGCCGACGCGCAATGGGTGTTCCTCGCGCGACGAGCCGTCGGTCGCATCGAGCAGATGTCACAAAAAGCACCCGACGGGAAAACCGCGTTCGATACGGCGACGGTGATCGTTGACGTTCCCGCCGCGCGCGTCTACGAGACCGTGCAGAAGTCGCTGCAAGCCGTGGCAGGCATCACGATCATCTCCGACGACGCGCCGACGCGCCGCGTCGAGTTCACCGACGGATCGCGCAACGCGGCGATCCAGTCGATCGCCCTCGGCGACAGGCTGACGCAGATTCTCGTGTCGTCCGCGCACGTCGCAGGGCCCGATGCGACGACCTCGACGATCGTCGAGCGCATCATCGGTGTCTGCCGGCGAATGAACGTCGAGTGCACGCCGGGATCGTGATCGCCCATTCGCGCGGCGCATGCGTCGCGTGAGCAAAGAGCATTTCGCGGCCACCTGCCGGTGACCTTAAGATGACGGGTCCACGTCCCTCGGAGAGCCCCGGTTTTCGATGAGCCATCCGCGCACTTCGACGTCCACCGGGCCCGCCAGGGCCACACCCGGCTTTCTCATGCTGCTGATCGCCAGTGGCGCGATCATCTCGCTCTGCATGGGCGTGCGGCAGAGCCTCGGCCTGTTCATGCGGCCGATGACGCTCGACCTCGGCGTGTCGGCGGCGACGTTCGGCTTCTCGATCGCGTTGCAGAACATCGTGTGGGGTCTGTCGCAGCCGGTGGTGGGCGCCCTCGCCGATCGTCACGGACCGCGGCCGGTGCTGATCGTGACGTCGATCGTGTACGCGGCGGGGCTTGCGCTGATGGCCGTCGCCGGGGCATGGCCTGGTGGGCTCGCGATGGCCGGTTTCCTCATCGGCGTCGGCGTCGCGGGAACGGGCTTCGGCGTTTTGATCGGCGTGGTCTCGCGCGCGACGCCTCCGGCAAAGCGCACGCAGACGGTCGGCATCGTGGCAGCGGCGGGCTCGCTCGGGACCGTCGTCATCGCGCCTGCCGGGCAGATGCTGATCGGCGGACTCGGCTGGCGCCCTGCGATGCTGCTGTTCGCCGCCGTTGCGGCCTCGCTCGCCTTGGTGTCACTGGTGATCCGCGAGCCGGGGCGCAGTCCGGGCGCGCCGGGAGCGGCGACCCAGCGACTCCGCGAGGCGGTCGTCGAAGCAGTCACGCACCGCGGCTATCTGTGCATGATGGTCGCGTTCTTCGCGTGCGGCTTCCAGCTCGTCTTCATCGCGACCTACTTGCCATCGTATCTCGACCTCTGCGGCGTCGCACCGGGGGTCGGCGCGACCGCGCTCGCGCTGATCGGGTTCTTCAACACGATCGGCACCTACGCGTTCGGCCTGCTGGGCGCGCGTCTCAGCCAGAAGCGACTGCTGGCGCTCATCTATCTGTTGCGCACGCTCTTCATTGCAGCGTTCCTGCTGCTGCCGGTGAGCGCAGGATCGGCGCTGGTGTTCGCCTCGGCGATGGGCATGCTCTGGCTCGGCGTCATTCCGCTCGTGACCGGCATCATCGGCCGAGTGTTCGGCCTCAGGCACTTCAACACGCTCTACGGAATCGTGTTCCTCTCGCATCAGCTCGGCTCGTTCTCTGGTGCGCTGATGGGAGGCATGGTGTTCGACCGCTTCGGCAACTACAACGCCGGTTGGGCTGCGCTGATCGCCGTCGGGCTCGCCGCGTTCCTGCTGCAGTGGTCGATGGACGAGCGCCCGCCCCGCCGGCGCGGGCCCGCGGCCCCGCCGCTGCCCGAGGCCGCGTAACACGCCCGCCGCGTTACGGTTTGCCCGGGTCCTTGACGCGCTGCAGATAGGCGGAGAAATCGACGGTGCCGGACGATGAGCAGCATCTCGTCGTGCGACGGCGGACTGCCGTCGCCGCCTGAAAGCGGATGCTGGGCGGCGTGCAGCCGGTCGAGGCGCAGGCGGCCGGCGCAAGTCAGCCGATCGGCGAGATCGGTGACGATGCCGGCTTCGAGCTCGTCCATGCCGCGATGCTGACATCGCTCGACGACGCGTCATCGCAGTCAGAGCGACTGCACCGGCACGAACACCGAGCGCCGCGCGTCGATCGCGATCCGCGTCACCGGCAGCCCATAGAGACGTTCGATGTTCGCTGCGGTGAGCGCGCGCTCGACGCGATCGAGCGCGAGCGGCCGGCCGTCGCGCAGCAGCAACGCCCGATCGGCGTGCGCAAGTGCCAGGTCGGGCTCGTGCGTCGAGACGACGATCGACTTCCCTTCGGCGCGCAGCCGATCGATCTCGTGCAGCACGCGTGCACGGTTGCCGAAGTCAAGGCTCGAAGTCGGCTCGTCCAGAATAAGTACCGGCGCCGCTTGCGCGAGCGCGCGCGCGATCAGCACGAGCTGGCGCTCGCCGCCGGAGAGCTCGGTGACACTGCGCTCGGCGAGTTCGGCGATGCGAAGCCGCGCGAGCGCATCGCGGGCGATGTCGCGGTCGGCTGCGCGCGGCGGCCCTAACCACGGGAGCTGAGCACAACGCGCCATCAGCACGACGTCGAGCACACGAAAGCCGAAGCTCACCCCGTCGTGCTGGGGGACGTAAGCGAGACGGCGGGCGCGCTCGGACAAGCGCAACGCGGCGATCCCGACTCCCGCCGTGACAACACTGCCGCCGAGCGGAACGAGCAGGCCGAGCAGCGTACGCAACAGCGTCGACTTGCCGGCGCCGTTGCCGCCGAGCACGGCAAGCGATTCGCCGGGGGCAAGCGCGAACGTGATCCCTTCGACGATTCGTCGCGCGGCAAAGCCGACCGCGAGTTCGCGCGCTTCGAGGAGCGGAACGGTCGCCATCGCGTCGCGCTCGCGGCGTTCGCCTTCAGAACACGTTGCGCGCGCGAGCGAGAAGCGCGATGAAGACCGGCGTTCCGACGATCGCGGTGAGAATCCCTGGCGGAATCTCGATCGGTGCGACGCTGCGCGCGGCGGTATCGACGATCAGCACGAAGCCGGCCCCCAGCACCGCCGCCTGCGGCAGCAGCCGCGGAAACGAGGGCCCGACGACGAGGCGCGCCATGTGCGGCACGACGAGACCAACCCAGCCGATGATGCCGCCCACCGCGACGCTCGCCGCCGTGACGAGCGTCGCGGCGCCGATCACCACGAGGCGAAGCCGCGTTGCCGGCAGGCCGAGCGAGCGCGACTGATCGTCGGGAAGGGCGAGCAGGTCGATGCGCCAGGCGAGCGTGAACAGCGTCGCGAGCCCTACCGCGACAAGTGGCGCCAGCAACGCAAGCTGGCGGCCCGACGCCGATGCGAGGCTTCCCATCAGCCAGAACGTGATCGTCGGCAGCTCGTTGTACGGATCGGCGACATATTTGAGCAGCGACAGGCCGGCACCGAGGAGGCTCGCGATGACGATGCCGGTGAGAATCAGCGTGACGAGCGGATCATGCGCGCTGAGCCGCGAGGCAATCGCCAGCACTGCGGCTACGGCGACGATGCCGCCGGCGAACGCCGCGAGCGCGACGCCGACGCTCCCGGCGCCGAGAAGAATCGCGATGATCGCGCCGAGCGCCGCGCCCGACGACACGCCGAGCGTATCGGGCGCGACCAACGGATTGCGAAAGAGGTGCTGGTAGGCCGCCCCGGCGGCCGCGAGTGCAGCGCCCGTCAGCATCGCGATCAGCACGCGCGGCAGGCGCAGTCCCCAGACGATCGCCTGCGCCGCGCCTCCGGCCGCCGCCTCGTCGCCGTGATGCCACAGCGCGGCGACGACGTCGCGAAACGGGAGCGGGTAACGCCCCGCGCCGAGCGCGAGAAAGGCGAGCCCGGCCAGCACCAAGGCGGTGGCAGCGATCCGCCGGTACGTCACACCCGCATTCACCGGCGCGATTATGCGCGCGCCGCGCGAGCGACCCGATCGAGGACCGGTGTCGGTCCCGGGATGGCGCAATCGCGCGTCAGCCGAGCGCGCGCAGCACCTCCATCGGTGGCGTATCGAGCGTGCGGCGGGTGCCCAGCCAGCCTGCGACGACGACAAGCGCCGTCCCGCCAGCGATCGCAACGAGCCAGATCCAGGCATCGCCGCGATACGGAGTGTCGAACACCTGCGACGCGAGCGCGTGGCCCAGCACCGTTGCGCCGCCTGCCGCGAGCGCGCCTGCAACGGCACCGACGAGCGCGAATTCGGCGACGAGCGCGGTCCGGAGCTGATGCGTCGAGGCGCCCAGCGTGCGCAGCACCGCGGCGTCCATCCGCCGCTCGTCCTGCGTCGCGACGATCGCCGCCTCGAGAACGAGAAGGCCCGCGGCGAGCGTGAACAGGAAGACGAGCTCGACTGCGCGCGCGACGCGATCGATGACGCCCTCGACCTCGGCGAGGATCTCGGTCACGTCGATCACCAGCACGCTGGGAAAGCGCCGCACGAGCGCGGACGACCACTGATCGCCCGTCCCGTCCGGCACGCGAAACGCGCTGATCCACGTGGCAGGGAGTCGGTCGAGCGCACCCGGGGCGAACAGCGCGAAGAAGTTGACGCGAAAGCTGTCCCACTGGACCTTGCGCAGGCTCGTCACCGGCGCGGTGATCCGTACGCCGCCCGCGTCGAAGGTGAGCCGGTCGCCGACCTTGACGCCGAGGCGCTCGGCGATCCCGCGTTCGAACGAGACGCCGGCGCCGGCGCCGTGCGCGCCACGATCCCAGAAACTCCCTGCGACGATCGCGTTTCCGGGCGGCAGCCGGTCGGTCCACGACAGGTTGAACTCGCGCTGCACAAGCCGCCGCGTCTGCGCATCACCCGAGCGTGCCGCGTCGAGCGCCGCTCCGTTCTTCTCGACCAGCCTGCCGCGAACCATCGGCTCGAACACCGGATCGACGCCGATCGAGCGGCGAACGAGTTCGCGCACTGCGTCACGCTGGTCGGGAAGGACATTGACGAGAAAGCGATTCGGCGCGTCGGGTGGCAGCGCCGCGCGCCAGTCGGCGAGAAGATCGCCGCGCACCACCGCGAGGAGCAGGAGCGCCATCCCGCCGAGCGCCAGTGCGCCGATCTGCAGGCTCGATGCAAGCGCGCGGCGACGCAGGTTGGCGAGCCCGAAGCGCCACGCCGCGCCGCGCGCAGGCAACCTCGCGACGCCGACGACGAGCAGCCGGCCGGCGCCGGCCGCGACGACGAGCAGCGCGGCAACGCCGGCGACGATCAGCCACGCCGCCTGCACGGCTCGCGCCTGCCAGCCGATCAGCGCCGCGATCGCGACGATCGCCGCAATCCACCCTCCCCACCGGTGCGCATTGCCGGCGGCGAGATCCCGGCGCAGGACGGCGAGCGGCGGCTCGCGTGCGAGCGCGACGAGCGGCGGCAGCGCGAATCCGCCGAGCAGCACGATCGCCGTCGCGAGCGCGTCGAGTGCCGGCCACCACGAAGGCCATGGCAGCAACGCGCCGTCGGCTCCTGCAACGAGGCGAACCATCACCTCCTGCGCAGCGATCGCGACGAGCATTCCGACGATGCCGGCCGCGAGGCCGACCAGTGCGAACTGGACCAGGAACAGGCGCAGCGTCCGCGCGGACGCTGCGCCGAGGCAGCGCAGCATCGCAGCGACGTCGAGGTGCCTGCGCAGATAGCGTCCGGTCGCCAGCGCCACCGCCGCGGCGGCGAGCAGCACCGAAGCGAGTGCCGCGAGACCGAGGAAGCGCCCGGCGCGATCGAGCGTCTGGCGCAACTCAGGCCGCAGATCGCCGACGGTGTCGACGCGCTCGCCGGCGACAATCGTTCGGGCAAGCCACGTCCGGTAGCGATCGAGCGCCGCCCGATCATCGCGCGCTGCGACCATCAGCCGGAACGAAGCGCGTGTCCCCGGCTGCAGGAGCTTGGTTGCGTCGAGATCGGCCGCGTTCAGCAGGAGCTTCGGAGCCGGGGCGAATACGATACCGGCGACCTCGGGCTCGCGCGCGAAGATCGCCGCCACGTCGAGTGTGGCGTCGCCGACCGCGATGACCGTACCGCGATGCGCATCGAGCCGGTCGGCGAGATGCCGGTCGATCCAGACCTCACCCGGCGCGGGGATCGTTCCACCGCCGGTCTCGTTGCCCGGCGGGGACGCGGCTCCCGCCGGCGCACCCGATCGCGCGCCGCCAGCGGTGACGAATGCGATCGCTCCGCGCAGCGGATAGCCCGCCGCAATCGCCTTGACGTCGGTCAGCACCGCGGGACCGCCGTCCTTGCGCTGAATCATGCTGTTGAAGCGGACCACCGGCGTCGTCGCGAGTCCGAGCGAACGCGCCTCGCCCGCAAGCCGCGCGGGAAGCGGCCGATCGCCGCTTACCATCAGGTCCGCACCAAGCAGCCGGTCGGCCTGCACGGCGAGGCCACGCGCGACGCGGTCGGCGAAGAGGCCGACGGTGGCGACGCTCGCCACGGCGAGCACGAGCGCAGCAGCGAGCACCGCAAGCTCGCCGCGGTGCCAGTCGCCGCGCAGAAGGCGCAGCGCAAGCGCGACGTCGCCGCGAAGGCGCGAGCGCGATGGCATCGCGCGAGTGTCAGGCGCGGCGCTAATCGGCAAAGCGCACGCCGGTGCGCTGCGCGCGAAGGCGCGGATCGCGGGACTTCACGAGCACCGGGTCACCGCCGAGAATCTCGAAGCAGCGCTCGAGCGTCTCGTCTTCGAGGCGCCGCATCGCCTCGGCCGTGTAGAAAGTGAGATGCGGCCACAGCACCACGTTGTCCATCGCATAGAGCGGCGACAGCCGGTGCCCCTCCCTCGCGAGCGGCTCGTCACCATAGGCGTCGAGCGCAGCGCCGCCGAGCCGCCCGTTCCGCAGTGCGGCGGCCAGTGCGTCCTCGTCGATGAGCTCACCCCGCGAGACGTTGACGACGAGCGCACCCGGCTTCATGCAGCCGAGCTCGCGCTCGCCGACGAGGTGGCGCGTTGCGGGTGTCAGTACCGCGTGCAACGACACGACGTCGCACTGCGCGAGCATCGCGCAGAGCTCGTCGCACTTCTCGACTCCCTGCAGGGCCATCGCTTCGCGGTCCCGCCAGGGATCGAAGCCGAGCACACGCATCCGGAATCCCTGGCCGAGCATCCGAGCGAGCTTGCTGCCGATCCTGCCGACACCGATCAGACCAAGCGTCTTCCCCGCAAGGTCGGTGGCGAGCCATTGCGGCGTCGGCCACGCCCAGCCCTCGGCGTCCATCCGATGCTGCAGCGGCTTCATTTTCCGGGCGAGCGCGAGGAGCAGCGCCACGGCGCCCTCCGCGACCGTCTCTTCCGAATAATCGGGAACGTTGACGACCGGAATCCGCCTTGCACGTGCAGCGTCGATGTCGATCGCGTCGATGCCGACTCCGTACTTGACGATCCCCTTGAGGCGCGATGCGCCGGCGATCACCCGCGCGGGGATCCGCGTGTAGCACATGAGGATGAGCTCGGCGTCGCGCACTTCGTGCGCAAGTGCATCCTCGGCCACCGCGCCGTCGAGCAGCACCAGCGTCGCGCCGGCGCCGCGCAGTCGCTCGTCGACGCGCGGCAGCTCGAGCTCGGCGTCCGTGCGGACGATCTTCACGTCTTGGCGGTCAGGCAACGCTCGCGATCGCCGACTCGACGATGTCGAGCGCCCGATCGAGATCGGCTGCGGCGATGACGAGCGGGGGCGACAGCACGACGACGTTGCCCTGCCCGACCTTGAACGAAAGGCCCTCGGCGAGGCAGCGGTAGAGGACCTGCTCGGCGAGGCCGGGAGCCGCTGCCCCTGTCGCCGGGTCGACGAGCTCGATCGCGAGCAGGAGTCCGATTCCGCGCACGTCGCCCACCTGCGGCAGCCGCGCGCGCATCGCCTGCAGGCGCGCGAGCGCCCGCTCGCCCAACTCTCTCGCGCGCGCGCAGAGGCGCTCGTCGTCGATCACGTCGAGCGTCGCGAGCGCAGCGGCACAGCCGATCGAGCTCTTCTCGTGCGTGTAGTGGCCGAGCGCCCGCTCGGCCGCGATGTCGAGTCCTTCGCGCGCGATCACCGCTGCCATCGGGAACACCGCGCCCCCGAGGCCCTTGCCGAGCACGACGATGTCGGGGACGATTGCGTAGCGCTCGAACGCGAACATTGCGCCGGTGCGACCGAGGCAGATCGGAATCTCGTCGAGAATCAGCAGCGCCCCGTGCCGGTCGCAGGCCTCGCGCAGCCTCGCGTAATACGTCTGTGGCGGAATCTGCACGTCGGTCGAGCGCACCGTCTCGACGATGACCGCCGCGACGTCCTCCTCCTTGCCCAGAACGTAGTCGATGTAATCGGCGCAGCGCGCGTCGCAGCTTCCGTTGCAGCCGAAGCGGCACTGGCGCGGGTCGCAAGGAGGCACGTGCTCGGTGCCGGGAAGGAGCGGGCCCATGTCGCGGCGAAACAGCGCCTCGCCGCCGATCGAGATCGCGTCGAGCGAGGCGCCGTGGAAGGCATCCCACATCGAGATCGTCTTGTGACGCCCGGTCGCGAGGCGAGCGAGCTTCAGCGCGATGCCGATCGCGCTGGTGCCGCCCGGCGCGAAGAGCACCTTGCCGAGATCGCCGGGCGCGAGTTCGACGAGACGCCTTGCGAGGGTCACCGCGGCGTCGTTGGTGAAGCGCCGCGGCGAAAACGGCAGCGTGTCGAGGGCGCGCTTCACCACTTCGACGACACGCGGGTGTCCGTATCCGACCTGATGGACGCTGTTGCCGTGGAAATCCATGTAGCGCCTGCCCTCGACGTCCTCGAGCCAGATACCGGACGCGGAGCGGAGCGCGTTGAAGCAAGGCGTCGACAGCGACTGGTGCAGGAAGTAATGCGCGTCGTCGGCGAGAAGTTCACGCGTCGCCGGCGCAAGCTGTTCGGCTTCCCAGCGCTTGCGCAACGGCGAAAGATTGACGTCGCCCTCGGAGGCGAGATCGGTCAGCGGGCGCGGGGGCCGGTCCATCGCTCAAGAATACCGTAGCGTCCGCCCGGCGCTCAGGCGGATGCGAGCGCGAGCCAGTCGGTGAGCGAGCGACGGCCCGCCGCCGTAAGCGTGAGCGCGCGCGAGTCCGGCGCGCGAAGCAGCCAGCGCCGCGCAACGAAGTGGTCGAGCATCGCGACGGCGAGCGGACCCGCGAAGTGATCACGGCGTTCCGACCAGTCGATGCACGGATACGCGACGCCCCTGCGGCCACCTGCGATCGCGCGTGCATCGACGCCGATCGCCAGCAACTCGTCATGTCCGGTCTCGGTGACTTGTGCCGCTCCGCCTTCGAACGACAGCGCACCCCGTCCGATCAGCGCATCGTGCAGCGCGACGCCAAGGCGCCCCGCGAGGTGCCCGTAACAGCTGCGCGCCTCGCGCAGCCGCCGATACGATCCGCGCGACCACTTCCCGGCAACGGGATCGGCGGTCGCATCGCGCTCGGCGATCAGCGCAAGAGCTTCCAGTGCATGCGCCACGTCGCCGTCGGTAAGCCGGAAGTAGCGGTGTCTGCCCTGGGTGCGTGCGACGACCAGATCGGCGTCGCAGAGCTTCGCGAGGTGCGCGCTCGCCGTCTGCGGTGTGACTCCCGACGCGTGTGCGATCTCGCCGGCGGTCATGTATTCGCGCCCGAGCAGCGCGCCGAGCATCCGCGCGCGCGTGGGGTCGCCGATCATCGTCGCGATCCGGGCGAATCGGGGTTCCGGCGCTTCGATCATGACGGGATTCCCTGATGCACGCTCGACGCCGCCCTGACGCCGATCCAGGCGGTCGCCGCCGCGCCGGCGAGCAGAAGCGCCGCGATCGCGGCGGCCGCGTGCAGACCGGAGATTATAGGGTCGGGCCCTCCGGTCGCGAGCGCACCGAATGCCGCGACGCCGATCGCGCCGCCGAACTGGCGGGCCGCGTTCAGCACCCCCGACGACGTGCCCGCGCGCCGTGCATCGGCGCCGCAGAGGACGACCGTCGTCATTGCGGGAACGGCGAGACCCATCCCGGCAGGAATCAAGACGAACGCCGGCAGCATCGCGGCGTACGCAGTATGGCGGTCGAAAGCACCGAGCAATGCGAAGCCCAAGGCACCGATCGATGCGCCGACCTGCATCGATACGCGCGGTCCGTGTCGCGCCGTGACCTTCGCGCTCGCGAGGTTGGAGACGATGAAGGTCGCGGTAAGCGGCACGAAGGCGAGTCCCGCGGTGAACGCCGGGTAGCCCAGGACCTGCTGCAGGTACAGGCTCAGCACGAAGATCGCTCCATAGTACGTGAGGTTCACGACGACGCCGAACGCGACGGCTGCGGCGAGCCCTGGCGAGCGCAGCAAGTCCGGCGGAAGCATCGGATCGGCCACTCGCACCTCGGCGATCCGGAACCCCCATCCCGAGGCGAGCGCGACGGCGAGGCAGCCTGCAGTCAGCGGATGCCCGACGCCGAGCACCGGTACCTCGATGATCGCGGCGACCAGGGCCCCCACTGCGACGACGGCGAGCAGCTGCCCGACCGGGTCGAAGCGCCGCGATGCCGGGAGGCTTGCCGATCGCTCGTGCCGGCCCAGCGTCAGGTACGCGCCGATCGCGCACAACGGCAGGTTGACGAGGAAGATGCTCCGCCAGTCGAATGCCTCGAGCAGCAGCCCTCCGACGACGGGGCCGGCAGCGATCGACACGCCGCCCGCCGCGGTCCACCAGCCGACCGCCCGGGAACGCAGCACGGCGTCGTGGCGGGTCGCCTGGTCGAGCAGTGCGAGGGAACTCGGCACGAGAAGCGCTGCGCCTGCGCCCTGCAGCGCGCGCGCAGCAACAAGCGACGCCGGATCGAACGCGAGCCCGCATGCTCCAGAAGCGAGCGCGAACAGCGCAAACCCGGTGACGTAGACGCGGCGGGCCCCCACCCGATCGGCGACCACACCCGCCGACAGCAGCAGTGCGGCAAACGCCAGCGCGTAGGCGTCGACGATCCACTGCAGCATCGCGACCGATGCGCCGAGCCGCTCGGCAATGCGCGGAAGCGCGACGTTGACGATCGTGACATCGAGCTGGACGACGGCGAAGCCGACGCTTGCGGCCATGATCGCCCATGCGGTCGAATGGTTCCGCGACGCAACGGTGACGGACGTCGTTGCCGAATGCGATGAGGTCCCTGGAGGTGCATTCATGCCGCCCACGATAGCCGCGGGCGGCGCCGCGATGTTTCGCCGCGCGTCGAAGGGTCAGCCGATCGTCTGAATGCGATCGCCGACGAGCCTTCCCGACTCGAGCGACAGGATACGCGAGCAACGCGTCGCGAGCTCGGTATCGTGCGTCACCAGTACGAGCGTCGTCCCTTCCTCGCGATTGAGGTCGAACATCAACGCTGCGACGGTCGCGCCGGTGGCCGCGTCGAGATTGCCGGTCGGCTCGTCGGCCATCAGGATGCGGGGACCGCCGGCGAAGGCGCGCGCGATGGCGACCCGCTGCTGTTCGCCCCCCGAGAGCTGCCGCGGGTAGTGCGTCCGGCGCGAACCGAGGCCGACGCGATCGAGCCAGCCGCGTGCGGTGGCGCCGGCATCGCGCACCCCGGCGAGGTCGAGCGGCAGCATGACGTTCTCCTCCGCCGTCAGCGCCGGCAGGAGCTGGAACGACTGGAACACGAAGCCGATCAGGCGCTGGCGCAGCGCCGCGCGGCCGTCCTCGTCCTGCGTCGAGAGCGCGATGCCGTCGAGCCAGACCTCCCCGGAGCTCGGGCGATCGAGGCCCGCGAGCAGTCCCAGGAGCGTCGTCTTGCCGGATCCGCTCGCGCCAACAATCGCGGCGCGCTCGCCCGCGTCGAGCGCGAACGAGACGTCGTCGAGGATCGACAGTGGCGCGTCACCACTCTGTACGACGCGGCCGAGCGACTCGGCACGCACGATCGGTTGGGACATTGCAGGCATCGTTGCGGACTGCGCGCGATTCTACGTGGCTGCGGCAGCGCGCAAGGCCGTCGCTACAATGGGCGGCATGTTCGATCGGGGCGCCGCAGCGAACGCCGGACCGCAGTCGGCACGCCTGCCTGCGACGCTGGCGGCGTTCGTCGCCGCGGCGCTCGCGGCCGCCGCATTCGTCATCGCGGCGATTGTCGTCGCGGCAACACCTGTCGTCGCGGCGGCTGCGCCGCTCGGCACCGACCATCCTGTCCCGGTCATTCTCGTCGTCGGTGACTCGATCTCCGCAGGCTACGGGCTCGAAGCCGGCCAGGGCTGGGTCGCGCTGCTCGCGGCACGACTGCAGACCGAAGGTTACCGCGAGCGCGTCGTGAACGCGTCGATCTCCGGCGACACGACTGCGGGCGGACGCGCACGATTGCCGGCACTGTTGCGCGAGTACCAGCCGACGATCGTGGTGCTCGAACTCGGCGGCAACGACGGCCTGCGCGGTGGCGACGTTGCTGCCACGCGCGACAATCTGGATGCGATGGCGCGCGACGCCGAGGTTGCACGCGCGCGTGTACTGATTCTCGGCATGAAGATGCCGCCCAACTACGGACCAACGTACGCGCGCGCCTTCGACGCGATCTATGGCGAGGTCGCCCGGGCACGCAACGCCGCGCTCGTCCCGTGGCTCTTCGCGGGCTTCGGCGAGGACCTGTCGCAGTTCCAGCCCGATCACATTCATCCGATCGCTGCGGCGCAGGCGCGCGTGCTCGACAACGTCTGGCCCGCGCTGCTGCCGCTGATCGGCAAGCGCACCAACGCGGCCGCGGGCCGGAAGAACCGATGAGCGCGCAGCATTCCGGCGGCGGCGCGTTGACCCCACTCCCTCCGGGACCGCCCGCGCGGCCCGAAGCGAAGGTGCCGATCGCAGCACTCGCCGGCTACGCCGACCGCATCGACGTTCGCTCACCCGGTGAATTCGCACTCGACCACCTTCCCGGCGCCGTCAACCTCCCGGTGCTCGACGACACCGAGCGCGCGCGCGTCGGCACGCTCTACGTCCAGGTGTCGGCGTTCGAAGCGCGCAAGCTCGGTGCCGCACTCGTCGCCCGCAACGTCGCGAACATCGTCGAGGCCCATGTTCGCGATCGTCCGCCGGAATGGGCGCCGCTCGTCTATTGCTGGCGCGGCGGCCAGCGCAGCCGCGCGCTCGTGCACGTGCTGCGCGAGATCGGCTTTCGCGCCGCCCAGCTCGAAGGCGGCTACCGTGCGTGGCGCCGGCACGTCGTCGCCATGCTCGGCGAACTGCCGCAGCGCTTTCGTTATCGCGTCGTCTGCGGGCTCACCGGATCCGGAAAGTCGCGTCTCATC
>Ga0157370_10001153_pt1 | contig 32941 bp, 23 predicted proteins | sample C35metaG_FD_113463 | JGI IMG/M metagenome (GOLD analysis project Ga0157370, IMG submission 113463) | Corn rhizosphere microbial communities from Kellogg Biological Station, Michigan, USA - C3-5 metaG | ecosystem: Host-associated > Plants > Roots > Rhizosphere > Soil | place: USA: Michigan... | reverse complement strand
CCACATTCGGCAGGACGGTGCCATCGCGCGTGACCTGGTTGGCCGAGGTGATGCTGCCTTGGATGGCCAGGTAAATGAACTTGGCCGGAGGGGTGTAGGCATCCGTGACGCGGGCGATGCGGACCTGCCGCTGGACTGAGCCACCGGTAGTGACCGTCTGCTGATAAATCCGGGACAGGCGGTAGCTTCCCTTGCTGGCCTGGGTGGTGATGCCGTCATCCTGATAGGTCTCATAGGCGAGCGCATCCGTCCAGCGATCGGGGCCCGGGTATAGATTGATGGTGAGCGGATTTTCCGGCAGTTGTCCCACCCATTGTTCCAGATTGGAGAATGGAAGGATGGCTCCGGCACGGATGTAGATGGGCACCTGGGTGAGATCCGCATAGTAATTGCTGATATAGGTGCCACCCGGCACCGCCGCAGCGATAGGGGCGGTGTTGTCCATGAAGGCATACCAGTCGCTACCGGCAGGTAGATAGACGCCCCTCACGGGAGAGGTGGGCGGATTCGCCGTTTCGTGCTGGGTGAGGATGGGAGCCACCAGGAAATCCCCACCGATGAAGAATTGGTCATTGAGATGAGCATAGACGCCGGGGTCCTGCGGATCATTCAGGAACAATGGGCGGGCCACCGGGAGTCCCGTCTGGGTCCACTGATACATGGCATCATACTGCACCTGCATCATGCGGTAGCGCAGTTCCACATACTTGCGGCAGTTGGTGGGCACCGGCTCCGCATAGGCGAAGGGCTCCTGGAATTGCTTGTTATAGCCGTCGTAGTGATTGCGATACCATGGAAGGAACGCGCCCAACTGCATCCAGCGGGTGAACAATTCGTAATTGGTGATGCCATTCACGATGGAGCCGCCCACCACGCTGGAGGGGACGGTGGTGCCTGATCCAGTGGCGAAACCGCCGATGTCACACCCGCTGATCGGGACGCCGGAGAGGCCGAGGTTCAGCACTTCCGGCAGGTTGATGCTGAGGAAATCCCAACTGGAGGCGGAGTCTCCCGTCCACAGGCCCGCATAGCGCTGCATGCCCGCGTAGCCGCCACGTGCGATGATGAAATTCCGCCGATCCGGTTCCAGGGCATTGATGCCGTTCCATGTGGCGCTGAGCAGGTTATTGACGTAGGAATTGTGAAGCTGGGCGTTGGGCAGATAATTCACCTCGATGGTGCCATCGGCCAAGGTGGCTTCCTGGGCCATCATGAGATCCTGCGGGAAGGTTTTGTAATACTCATTTCCCGGAGGAAGGTTGGGATCGATGGCCGGGCAGGTCATATCCTGCCAGATCATGTCCAGGCCAACATCCTGAAGGAGGTGCTGGTATTGAGCACCCCATGTTTCACGCACGGAACTGAGACCGAAGTCCGGGTAGTTTCCGGGTGCTGCCAGAGGCATCAGGCCGTTACGGTTGAATTGCAGGGGCGGAGACGGATAGGGATTGTTGCCACGGTTGTTGCCGTAGTTCACGCCTCCGTTGTAGAGATCCGGGGATTCTCCATTGTCGTAGCGGGAATTGTAAATCAGGGCGTTGGCGGCGACCAGTGCATCGCGCTGAGGATACGGCGCACGCAGACCTTCCTGATTGAGTTCGTTACTGGTGATGATGGGCGTGATGTTCGTGCTCATCTTGAACCCGATGCCGTGGAGGTCATCAAACAGCTCCTTCGCATTGGGGAACTTCATCTCACTGTGGGTGAAGGTCCGGTAGTTGTCCTGGAAATCCACGTCGATGTGCAGACCATCGCATGGGATGCGTGCCGCCCGGTAGGAATTGGCAGCGGCCGCCAGCTTGTAACGGTCATAGTATCCGTATGCACCCTGATGGAGGCCGAAGACGTAGCGCGGCGGCATGGGGCTTCGGCCGGTGAGAGTGGTGTATTGTGAAAGAACATCTGCCACCGCGCTTCCGACGAAGAAGTAGTAGTCCAGTTCATTGTAAAGCGCTCCCATATAGTACTTCCCGGTCATGTCCGAGTAGTCATTCGAGGAGATGTTCGCATACGTCTGGGCAGGATTATCCAGGAAGACACCGGTGGCGAAGGGCGCGCCAGCGAAGGCTCCAGAGGGAAACGGATTGTTCTCCACCAGCACCGGAATGGAGCAATAAAGCGGCTCCGTGGGATTCAGCGGACCGGCATCGCCCAAGGATGGGCCATTGTAGGTGAAGTTATCGAAGTTGAAGAAGGTGTAAGTGAAGTTGTTTTTGGCCAACTGACTGCCGGCCTTTTCACCCAGACCGTAATATCCGGCACCGGGTGGTGTGGATTTCATAACGGCAATCACCTGTTGGCCGGGGATGTAGAGGACTCCCTGGCCTGGGGCGTCCTGATGGATCAACTGTCCGCCGCGCAGCACCTGGATGGAGAAGGGGGCGAGACCGACTTTCAGAGTGATGTCGCCAGTTTCAATGACGAGCTGATCTGCGGCTGGCTGACTGTGGGTGACCGTTAGACCCTTCAGGCCGAGATCCCGGGTGACGACGGCAGTGGAGGTTTCCGAGGTGTAGGCGGCACCCGGCGCTGGATTGAATCGGAGACGGTAGGCGGTGGTGCCCAGGATCTGGATGAGAAGCGAGCGGGAGCCGAATTCAAAAGTGAAATTCCGGCCTGTGGCATCGGCCGACCATTGGTCGATCGTGCCGATGCTGCTCCATCCTTGGTTGTTAGGCGTGAAGCTGTTTACGGGAACGAATGGGAAGTTCATGAGAGGGTGCTTGGATCAGTTGGACGGGCAACTTTTTTTGGTCTGCTGGATGATGTAGTCCTGGAGCAGGGTAAAATTCTTGCCCTCGTAGGGAGCGGACTGGGACCGGAGCTGAAGGAGCCAGCTGTAGTCGGCATTTCCAGTTACACCGCGGGAGGCGTTCTTGCCGAAAATGGGCACGCGGTAGTTTTTCCCATCCAGATTCTGGACGAGGTACTTGCCATTGTTATCCTTCTTGAAGCCGATGCAGGCACCTGCGGAAAAGTGGCAGCCCGCGCAGCTCTCCGTAGCGAATACGGTGGCAGGATCCGCTGTATTCCCCGGCGGCAGGCGGTCGTCCTCGGCGAGGGGGCCGGCCTGCTGATTGCCATTCTGGAAGAAGGTTTCCATGGTGGTATTCACGAGATGCACCGGCACGACCTTCCCCGGCACCTTGAAGAGGATGCTCTCGGGAGAAGAGGGGAGAAGGCGGCCATCCGGCTGGGTGGCCACCCCACTCGGGAATGCCGGGAAGGAGGGCTGGACCGGCCACTGGGTGCCGATGAGTTCATAATACTGGAAGACGGATCCCATGCTTTTCAGCAGCCCACGCACTTGATCGTTCAGATGGTTGGTCGCCTTCGGGATGGGTAGAACCATCAGAGTCTGGGTAGGGTCCGTGGTGGTGGCCTCATTCCAACTGGTGGCTACGGCCGGGCCATCATCCTTGCCGGTTAGCGGGTTGTATTGGTTGACGAAGTCCGCATTCTTTGCGGGGAGAATGTTCACCGGCTTCACGGGATTGTCCGGATTGAAAAAATTCGGGCGCAGTGGCTTGCCCATGGCGTTCCGCTCCAGATCATCCACCGTGGTATTGTCCACCTGCTCGAAGGTGGCCCACACCCATGTGGGGGAAGATGCGGTCCGCACGGAGATGTGCATGCCTACAAGTCCGAAGTCCGCCTCGAAGGTGGATTTGTTCAAGGCGATCACGCGGGCGTGGCGGACGAAAAAGCGGGAGCGGTCATCCTTGGGGCTGAGCTGCTTCCACGCCATTTTCACTTCCATGGCACCGCGCTTGGTGGTGCCTGTATTGGAAGGAAACTCGATCTTGTTTTCAGCAGTGAATGCCGCCTGGCCTTCCTGATTGTAGAGTTTGTTTTGCACCAGGTAGTCGAACTCCACCTGGTTGAGCGCTACCTGATAGCGGACCCATTTCCCTTCCTGATCCACCATGGGGCCGGTGAATGCCTGGAGGCTTTCATCCAGGATGGGAGGATGGAGCGCGCCCGGCTTGTCCACTTCATCGGGCGGCTGCCCTACGCCCATGCCGCTCATCCACAAGGTCCGGTTTTTCCAACTGGCCTCCACGGCCTCCTTCCAGGTGCGGGGTGCGGCTCCGTTTTCACGAAAGACCTCGCTCACTTCCACAAACCTTTCCCACACGCGCGGAGCGGAGGCATCCGCCGGGGTTTTTGCTCTATCAGGTTCTCCATCGGGAAGGGCCGGCCAGTTCAAGGCGATGAAGGATTGCCAGGCGAAAATATCAAAAAGACGTTGGGCCGATGGTACATTATTGTCGGGGATATTGTATGGCGGGGCCGCCTTGGCGGGAGTGGTGCTCAGTGCCCTGAGTTGGGGAATATCCACATCATAAGGGAGATCCGGCGAGAGCGGAGAGGGATATGTCGCTACGGGCGGAGGTGTTTTTTCTGCTAGGCCTTGCTCTGCTGGAGGGAGCGCCTGGGAGACTGATGAAAGACTGGTTGCAGCCAACAGCCAAGCATGGAAGAAAGATGGTTTCATGATGAGTTGATAGGTTATCTATCCGCGTGAGTTGCTAGAGCTAGCGTTATGCCATGGCGAGTGAAAATGAGTGACGAGTTAGATATAATTGGTGATTTTTGATTGAATGTCCGGGATTGGGTGCTGATTTGCGATTTCGCGCACAAAATCAAACATTTGTTAGCTGGGTGTTTGCGTGGATTGGTAATTTGTGGCCGATTACGGGTGGTGTTAGCGTTGTTAGTTTTGATGATCTCCGAATAAGGAGGATGAGGCGCGGTCTTTTCTCGCTGTGGCTCCTTTCCGGAGCCCGCCGCTTCCTCTTGATTTCTCAAATACGGTGAAAGAATCGTGGCTTGCGGATGTTCGCAGGACTGCCATTTTTCCCCCATGATGAATCGCCTTCTCCTTATGTTTTCCTCTGCGGTTTTGGCAGGCTTGCCAATGCATTGTGAGGCGGCGGGGAATTATGTTTGGCGGAATGTGGTGATCGGCGGCGGCGGGTTTGTTTCCGGTATCGAGTATCATCCGGCAGTGGAGGGGCTGATGTATGCACGCACGGATGTGGGCGGGGTGTATCGCAGGGATGTCCCGGATGGGCCGTGGATTCCGCTCAATGATTCCCTGGGCGGCCTTGATAATGAGTTCATGCTGCAGGGCGTGCTGAGCATGGCGCTGGATCAAACGGATGTGAACAGGGTGTATCTCGCCTGTGGCCAATACACGGCGGACTGGGCTCCGGCCGCATGTTTCATGGCATCCACAAATCGGGGTGCCACGTGGCGGCGCACTCCGCTGCCTTTCAAACTGGGTGGAAATGAAAACGGCCGGGGAACGGGAGAACGGCTGGCCGTAGATCCCCGCGATGGTGCCCGGCTGTTTCTGGGGACCACCCGGGATGGGCTGTGGCGCAGCGTGGACCGGGGTGAGCACTGGAGCCGGATGGAGGGATTCACACCTGCTGGGACGACGTTCGTGCGCTGCGATCCAGCCCAGCCTGGAGTCCTGTATGTGGGAGCGGCGCAAGCGACGGGCGGTACGCTCTGGAAGTCCCTGGATGGCGGGAATACATGGGCGGCGGTGTCGGGCCAGCCGGATGGGCTCATCGCTCTCCAGTCGGCATTTGGAAATGAGGGGGAACTTTATCTAACATTTTCAAATTCCCTCGGCCCCAATGGCGCAACGGTGGGTGCGGTGTGGAAGCTGGATGCGGGTGGTGCGTGGACGAATCTCCAGGTGCCGGGCGAACAAAGCGGCTTCGGTGGTCTATCCACCTCACCGAAAGTGCCGGGGCGGATTCTGATTTCCACGCTGGACCGCTGGGGGCCCAAGGATGATGTCTATCGTTCGGACGATGGCGGAAAAACGTGGGTGTCCATCCTGCTAAAGGGGACCTTGGATTTCAGCTCCGCCCCCTGGTCAGGTTCTCTCACTCCCCACTGGATCACCGATGTGGAGATGGATCCTTTTCATCCGGAGCGGGCATCGTTTGTGACGGGATATGGGATTTTCTCCACATCAGGTCTTGGGAATCCCGCAGGGCCTCCGGTATGGAAATTCGATAACCGGGGGCTGGAAGAAACGGTGGTGAGTGGCGTGGTGAGTCCTGCCATGGGGCCGCCATTGGTGAGCACGATTGGAGATTTCGATGGGTTTCGTCACGATGATCTAACGGTGTCTCCTCCGGCGGGGCGGCATGCGCCCTCTGATGGCAGCAATCAAAGCCTCGATGGGGCAGGGCTGGCTCCCCAGGTGCTGGCACGCCTGCACGGGGCCACCGGATCACTATCCAAGGATGGCGGGCGCACGTGGAAGGTATTGCCTTCAGCTCCGCCAGCAGCGGCGGATGGCCGGATCTCCGTGTCCGCGGATGGCGCCCGTCTGCTATGGTGTGGCAAGGAGGGGATGCCTTATGTTTCATCGGACGAGGGCACCACGTGGACTGCTGCGAAGGGTTGCCCGGCGGGGAAACTCAGCGCTGCGGCGGACCGGGTGGCCCCCTTGGCTTTCGCTGTGTATGATCCGGGCACAGGCGGTGTGTTTGTTAGCAAGGATGGTGGCGAGATCTTTCTCGCCGCTGATGAAAAGCTGCCGCCGGGCGGAACGGGCATCGAGGCGGTGCCGGGACAGCGCGGCCATTTCTGGCTCACTGCGTGGAAGGGTGGGCTGTGGCATTCGGTAAATGGTGCGAGGTCTTTCCGCCAAGTGGCCTCCGTGGAGTACAGCTATCAGATCGGCTTTGGAAAAGCGGAGAAAGACGGTGGCTACCCTGCGATCTATCTCTACGGCCGTATCAAGGGAGTAAATGGGATTTTCCGCAGTGATAACGGCGGTGCCACTTGGGTGAGAATCAATGATGATGCTCATCAATTCGGCGGCATCAATGACCTTACGGGAGATCCCCGCGTTCCTGGCAGGGTCTATCTGGCCACCGGCGGCAGAGGGGTGGTCTATGGAGAGCCGGCGGCGAAGTAGAAAGGGGGCGGATGTTTTCCGTCTCCTGCAGCCAGTCCCATTCGCCCGGCGATTCCGATCAGGCTTGCACAAAGCCGCGCCACCCGCCACCTCTCCCGCATCACTGCGGGGCTGCTTACTCTTCCCTGAAGAGTGGAAACTGAAAATCCGCACATTCTGTTCTTATGAAAATGCACCGCCTCCTCGCCACTGCCGCCTCGGACATCGCCAAGTCCGTCTTCCGCGAGCACAAGGTCCTCGATCATGAACTGGCCACGGCCTTCGAGGAAAACCCGAAGTGGGGCAAGCGCGATCGCAACTTCATCGCGGAGACCGTTTTCGAAGTCGCCCGCTGGCGTCGTGCGCTTTCCTTCCTCGTCGATAGCGAGGAAACGACCGCCCTTTGCGCCGCCCAATGGGTCCGCATGGGTTTCGAATTGCCCGATTGGTGGACCTACGAGGGTGCCAGTGCCGAGGAAATGATCGCCCGGGAGGCGGATCTGGCCGCTCAGCCACGCGCCATCCGTGAGTCGATTCCGGACTGGATCGATCAACTCGGTGAAGCGGAGCTGGGCGCATCGTGGAATGCGGAAATCCATGCCCTCAATCAACGTGCCGCCGTTTACCTGCGGGTGAATACCCTCCGTGGCACGCGTGAAAAAGCCATCACCTGGCTCGCGGAAAACCATGTGGCTGCCACTCCGGTGGAAGGCCTGCCGGATGCGCTGATCCTCGCCCCGGGCAAGATGCTTCCCAAGCTGCTCCGCGTGGATGGACGTGTGGAAATTCAGGACGCAGGCTCACAGCTCATCGCCCCGCTGCTGGATCCACAGCCGGGTGAGCGAATCATCGATGCCTGCTCCGGTGCGGGCGGAAAGTCCCTTCATCTCGCCGCCCTTATCAAGGATGAAGGCCGCGTCTTCGGGATGGATGTGGATAGCAAAAAGCTCAATGAACTCATGCGCCGTGCCAAACGTGCCTCCGCCAGTTGCATCAAGACCAAGCCCATCACCGCCACCAGCGCGGAAGACTTCGCTAATGTGGCAGACCGTCTGCTCATCGATTCCCCATGCTCCGGCCTGGGCACGCTCAAGCGCCAGCCAGATCTCAAATGGCGTCTCAAGCCCGCAGGCCTCGACCGTCTTCGCGGCATCCAGAAGGAGCTGCTGGGCTCCTACCAGCAAATGCTCAAGCCGGGTGGTCGTCTCGTTTACGCCACCTGCTCTATCCTGCCATCGGAAAACCGTGCCGCTATCGATACGCTGCTGGCCACGGGGAACTTCGAGCTCATCGAGGAGAAAAACATCACGCCGGCCACCACCGGCTTTGATGGTTTCTATGCTGCTGCGCTTTTGAAGAAATGAGGAATGGCCGGTGCCATTTGCGGCACCGGTGACTCCCGTGATTCAACGGCGGTTCCAGGCGGCGAGGTCCTTGTATTTCACGCCCGTGCCGCCGAAGAGATCGAGCGCGCTGCCGACGGTGACATCCACATGGCCTGCTCCCGCTTGATCGATGAGGAGAATGTCTGCCATGGAGGAGGCACCACCCGCGTAGGTGACGGGGAGTTTTCCCCAGCCGCCGAGGAGGGTGACCAACTCCACATCGATACCGCTGCAGAGGCCCTCCACATCGGCTGCGTGGATGAGGAATTCCGCACAATAGGGGGCCAATCCATCCAGGGTGGCGTGGCTCACCTCCAGATCGGTGAGGGTCTGCCAGCGATTCATGGCCACCGTCCAGCCGCTGGTGGTGCGGCGGCATGATAGATCGATGACGAGTTTTTCCCTGCCGATTTCCGCGACGAGATTTTCCAGCATCTCCTCAAGAAAGTGGCCCTGCCCGTTGAAAAGAGCCGAGGTCACGATGACGTGGCTGGCCCCGGCATCCAGCCATTCGGCTGCGTTTCCGGAATGGATCCCGCCACCGATCTGAAGGCCGCCGGGCCAGGTGGCCAGTGCCTCACGGGCAGATTCGTCATTGCCGGGGCCGAGCTTGATCACGTGGCCACCGGTGAGGTGGTCTTCCGCGAATTTCCGCGCGAACCAGGAAGGGGGTTTTTCGGAAACGAAGTTCTCCTTGGGCCCCGGTCCGCTGTCACGAAGACTTCCACCTACGATTTGTTTTACCTGACCGTGGTGCAGATCGATGCATGGGCGGAAGCGTGTCATGAGGAAAATGTCAGGGAGGTTATTGCTGGCCGGGAAGAGTGAAGGGAAGTGCAGGCGCGGTGGGGCGGGTGCCCTGTGGAGCGGGCGCCTGCGCTGCGGCTGCGGCATCCACGATCACTGCCTTGCGCGGAAGGAGCAAGGTCGCGGCACTTTGTTTGTCGATCTCAAAGGTATGGCCGCTGAGTTTTTTCTCGGCTGCGAGCTTCTCGGTGAGCGTCTTCAGGCGGGTGGTGAAGGCTTCATCCTTCGCCTTGGCATCCTCCGGTTTTTCCCCTGCCTCCTTCTTGCGCTCCTGTGGCAAGGTGGCGGAGACATCCACCGTGAGGAAGACGGTTTCCCCCGCAGGTGAGCCATCCACGGTGGGCTTGCCGGATGGCTTAGCTGAGGAAATGGTGAGGTGATAGGTGAATCCTTCGAAGGTCTCCACGGTGACGGTGCGGGTGGTGTCCGGCAGCAGGCGCTCCTTCAGTTTCTCCCCCGCGATCACGTCCTCAAAGCTGAGATACGAGAACAGCGTCTTGAACTCGGTGGCTTTTTCCGGGGAAAGGACTTCTCCCGGAGCAGCTCCTTCCGCGGTGAACTCCGCCGTTTCGTTGGCACGGGAAACCTTCCACGCCGGGGTGGCGGCGGCTGGCTCCGATACCGCGATGGATTTGATTTTCAGCAGGGTGAAAAACTCGGGGGCCAGCCAGGCAGAGGCGCTTTCAGAAACATCGGAAAACATCTCACTGACGGCGTAGAAGCCCGAGTCATCCGCATGATTCCAGATGAAGCGGCCGGTGACGCCGCCACCGCCCGTCATCGGATCGGGCGTGGAGCCGTTGTCCACGTTTTTCCCGAGGGTGATTTTTGCCAATTCCTTGCCGGTGGCGTCTTTGAACGTTGCGGTGACGCCCTCCTCCATGCCGAAGCGTGGGGCCAGGGATGGGCCGGCCTCGGTGCCACGGGTGACCTTGAGATCACTCAGGGCACGGAGAAATCCATTCACGGTGGCGGTGCGGGCGGGGTAATCACCACGATCCGGGGCGACCCATTGGTTTTCTTTTTTGGCTAGGGCGATGCTGCCTCTTTTACCGCTGATCTCGATGGTGGCCACCTGGCTGCCAGGGAAGCTCGGGAAAAGTGTCTGGCCGGGAGACCGTTGGGTGGAGACATCCGTAGCCTTTTGCTGGCTGATTTTCACGGCAGCCACGGCTCCTCCCAGAAGGAGGGCGATGACCCAGAGAATGATGACCTGACGTTTGGACATAAGTGAAAGTTGCTAGAGTAGTACTTGTTTCGATGTTTCAGGAAAAAGGGATGCCTACTTACTGTGCACGGGTGGCACGGCGGCGTTTGATGTAGAAGCCGAGGCCTACCAGGATGACGAAGACGGGCATGACCGCTACATTGAGCAGAGTGATCCTGGCACCCAATGCATCCTTCTGGCGGCGCAGATCCTTTTCCTGCTCACGGATCAGCCTGGCGTATTCCACCTGCTCGGCGCGGAGCTTTTTGATTTCTGCCTCCTGCTCTGGGGAAAGGTTGAGTTCATTGCCCTTGGCCTTCTGCGCCTGCAGATCCGTTAGTTTTTCCTCGGCTGCATGTTGCTTTGCCTGGAACTCCTCGATCTTCACGCCCACGCTTTTATTGAACTGGGCCTCCATGTCCTGAATAACGGTGAAAGGGCGGCGGATGGCAGAGCGGGAGCGGGAGCCGATGAGGTATTTCGAGCCGGTGGCCTGATCGAGGATATTGAAGAGGAAATTTGAATTTCCATTGATGGGGGACGCCATCTTCATGCCGCCGTACTGCTGCACGCTATAAGCGAAGCGGTCGAAAAATGCATCCACATCCGCAATGATGAAGACGTTCCCGGTGGAGGTGGATTCCTTGAGGGGAACGGCTGCCGGTGATGTCTCCTTTTTCGCGGCATCCGGCTTCGCTTCAGGTTTTCCGTTAGGGAAGGCGGTCTTGAAACGGCCGGAAAGCTGGAGGGCCAGATCGTAGGCGGTGTTGGTGGATTTGAAACTGCGGGCGATGGATGGATCCAGGCGCGAAGCCTTGGTGATATCCACAAAGCCTGCATTCCGGGTGGTGTGAAGGAGGCTGGTGGTGGTCACGCCGGGGATGCTTTTGGTCGTGAGTCCACCGGGGAAGACGAAGGTGAGTCCATTCAGATCCTTGGTAATGATGCTCTTCTTATCCGGCATGGCGGACTGGGGCAGGGTAAGGATGGCGATGCTGCTGCTGGTCGCGCTGACCTTTGTGGCATAGCTGGGGTCTCCCAGAGACTCCCCGGTATTAAGCGTCACACCCCAGGCGGGAAGCAGTGTGGGGAGGGTGGAGGTGGTGGGTGCGCCACCGCCGCCCATCATCGGATTCCCCGGCTGGGTCATCTGTGCGGTGACGGAGAAAGGATCGACACAGGCGACCACGGTGCCGCCGGCGAGCAGATATTGATCGATGCAGTATTCCACTTCCGGTGTGATGTCTGCGGGATGGAAGAGCAGCAGGACCTTGATCTTTTTAGGATCGATGGGAGCGGGTGTCATTTCCAGCGGCACCACATCGAAGGATTGCGACAGTTGCTCGTAGATCACCCAGCCCGGGCTCTGCGGCTGCTGGCCCGGCACGATTGGAGGGGTGGCCTTGAGCGAAAGCGCGGACATGATGCCGATGCTGGGCTTGGTAGGCGTGGTCACGTCCGCCACGGCCTTGGAGAGCTGGTATTCCAGCAGGGTTTCATCGGCGGGATTCAGGAATGGCAGCACGGTGGTGCGGTCCAGACAGGAAATGGCCAGGCCCAGATAGATCGGCTCACTGCCCACCGGCTGGGAGGTGATGCCATCCAGATTGGCGGAATCCTCTGCATCGGTATCCGGCTTGGGATCGAGGTTTTCAATGCGGAGTTTCCCTTTGGAAAGGGAGGCATATTCCTTGAGGGTGTCATCTACCCGGCGCATGTAGAGCTTCAGTTCCTCCGGCATGTAGTCCGTGCTACGGGAGGCGTAGTAGCGGATCACCACCGGGGAATCCAGCTCACGAAGGATGGAACGGGTGCCGTCTGACAGGGTGTGGATTTTATTTTCAGTAAAGTCCTGCCCGCGGTTTCCTACCGGGGTGAGGGAGATCAACCAATTGGCGAGGATGGCGATGGTGACGAGCGCGGCAATGCCCAGGGCGGCGCGGGTGACCGGATTCGAAGTCTTCATGGATGAAAAATGGAAAGTGCGTTTTTCAAAGAAACAGGTAGCCGACTATCAGGCGCGCTTGGCCGAAAGGATGGCGCTGGTTCCCAGCAGGGATACGGAGATGAGGGAGGTGAACCACACCAGATCCTGGAAGCGGAACAGGCCACGGCTGAGTGAGCTGAAATGGCTCCATACACCCAGTGCCGTGATGCCTTCCAAAACCGATGGGGAAACGATTTTCGCCAACTGGAGGGTGACATCATCATACCCACCCATCACCATCAGCACGCAGATGGAGACGGAAACGATGAGGCATACCACCTGGTCCCGCGTGAAGGCGGAGACGAGCATGGTGATGGCCAGGAAGGTGCAGCAGACGAGGAAACTGCCGATGTAGCCGGAGAGGATGGAGCCATTGTCCGGACTTCCCAGATAGTTCACCGTGAGGACGATGGGGAAGGTGAGCAGCAGGGCGATGAGCCAGACGGAGGCACCCGCCAGGTATTTTCCGATGATGACCTTCCATGTGGAAATGGGGAAGGTGCCCAGCAGCTCGATGGTGCCGTAGCGCTGCTCATCCGCCCACAGCCGCATGCCCACGGCAGGGGCCAGCAGCATGTAGATCCAAGGGTGCCAGAAGAGGAATGACCACTCCAGGGAGGCATCCCCTACGGCGATGAATTTCCCGAAGGTGAAAGCCAGTGCCATGGAGAACAGCAGGAAGATGACGATGATGGCGTAGGCGGTGGGCTGCGTGAAATAGCTTTTCAGCTCGCGCTTGAAGATCGTGAACATGAGGAAAAAAGGTTAGGGTTTCATAGAATGGGTCAGGCTGCCTCGGTGTCCCGGGTGGTCACCGCGCGGAAAAGATCCGTGAGAGAGCCGGTGCCGGACTGGGCCAGCAGCTCCGCAGGCGTGCCATCCGCCACGATGCTCCCGCGGTCCACGATGACTGCGCGGGTGCAGGCTGCCTCCACTTCCTCAAGAATGTGGGTGGAAAAAAGGATGGCCTTCGTTTCTCCCAGCCGCTTGATGAGCTGGCGCACTTCGTATTTTTGATTTGGGTCCAGACCGTCGGTGGGTTCATCCAGAATGAGGACTTCGGGATCGTGGAGGAGGGCCTGTGCCAGGCAGGTGCGGTGACGATAGCCCTTGGACAGGGTCTCGATGGCTTGTTGCGCCACGCTGTTGAGGAAACACGTCTCGATGGCGCGCTCCACGGCCTCCTTTTTCGAGATGCCTTTCAGCCCGCGCACCTCTGCGCAGAACTTCAGAAAGCTGGTGACGGTCATGTCATTGTAGAGAGGTGCAGACTCCGGCAGGTAGCCGATGCGTTTTTTCGCCTCAGCCGGGGATTCCACGATGGAGATGCCGCAGATTTTCGCCTCGCCCGCCGTGGGTGGGATAAAGCCGGTGACCATCCGCATGGTGGTGGATTTTCCTGCTCCGTTCGGTCCCAGAAAACCCAGAACCTCGCCCTTCTTCACCGTGAAACTCAGGTTGTCCACGGCACGCTTGATGCCAAATTGTTTGGTCAGGTTGACTACTTCGATCATGGATTTTGACTCGATATTTAAGATCGTTGCGCGCGAAGCGTCACAGAAGCGGATTCTTGTCTGCAAAATCTGGAAGTGGAATTTTTTTTAGACCATCCGCTGGCTGATCGCTGGCAGGCCCTTGCCATCCTGCTTGCATGAATTTCCCGCTGGTGTATCCGTTCGCAAATACATGCCTAGTATCCACCTCCCAGAGCGCTGTGGCGTCATGCTTTTACCGGATTGCACGCTCTTCCCACATGGAGGACTGCCGCTGTTCATTTATGAGGATCGCTATCGGAAAATGCTGGCGGATGCGCTGGAGGGGGATTGCTTTTTCGCAGTGGCGCGGCTGTTGGATGAGGAGGTTCCGTTTTCAGAAGGCGCGGTAAAGATCGGCACCATCGGGTTGGTCCGCGCGTCCCGGCAGCAGGAGGATGGCACGTCCCAGCTCCTCCTCCACGGCGTGATGCGCGTGCGTTTCAATGAATGGCTGGATGGGAAGGCCTACCCCTATGCCAGCGTGGAGCCGGTCATTTCCCACTTCTCCCCGCCCCATCAGGAAGCAGCCGCCATGAGAACCTTGCGCGGCAGCGTGGAGGACGCTATCCGGACACTGCCGGAAGAGGTGCAGAATGGCGTGCTGGAACTCATTGATAGGGCGGATACCGCTGCGTTGATGACGGACATCATTTCCCAACAGTTTGTGCATGAGCCGGAACTGCGGCAGGAGCTGCTGGAGATGGATTCGGTAGGCCATCGCATCCCGCTCATTTGCGAATACCTGCGGAAGGCCAGTCTCAATGTTCAGGATGAGTAACAGGTGGCGTGGCGTTTTTCCACAAAGGGAATGAGAAAGGCCAGATAGAGAAACAGGGAAACGTAATCCAACATGAAGATCGTGATCATGAACGTGAGTCCGATATGGAACAGCAGCCCCAGCGCTGCAGTGGGGTAGAGACTGCGCCGGAACCACATTCCCAGTGCCAGCACATACTCGATCCCCACCGTGCTACATGCCAGCAGCCAGACGGGTAGGGAAAGTGGTCCCAAATGCAACCAGCCTGAGGTGAGATCCACGTGAAAATTCGGCCTCATGGAGAGGCCCATCAGCGCCTCGCCACTCAGATAGTGGGGCGTGGTTTTCACCAGTGCATTGAAGCCGTAAAGGACGGTGAGCTGCAATTGGACCAAGCGGATGGGCCATACCGGGGCATGTGCGGCTGCCAGATGCCGCTCCTTCCACACCGTCCACAGGGGTCTGCTGGGAAGTAGGGAGACGCACAGGAGCACGAAGAGCATCACCTGCCTGCTCTGGTTTCCCCGGTTCAGATAGGCGTGCGGGATTAGGAGCAACAGCAACAAAAATCCCGGGTAGCGGCGGCCCAGTCCAAGCCCGAAACCGGCGATGGCCAGATAGATCAGAACGCAATAACCGGGAGAAAGGATGATCCCACCCAGCCAGGAGAAACTCCCCCAGTAATCCCGGGTGACCAGCCCCGCAGGCTTGAAGGCAAACGCGAGCATCAGCGCCAGCAGCAAGCGGAAGAGCGTCGTCATTCCGGAGGAAACGGGAGCAAACAGGAAGTTATCGAGTTTGAGGCGATGTGCGGAGTTCACGTGGTGTAATTTTCTTTCCCTCCCGCAGTTCGGTTCTCCAGTGCTTGGGCGCCTTATAGTAGACTGCCAGTTTTTTGGCTCCGGCTAACAAAATGACAGCCAGTAAGGCGAAACAAACCAGATCGGTCTTTTTGCTGCAAGTCACATATGGTTGATGACAATCCATGCGGGTTCCTGATGATTCATGATAAATGGTTGGCAGCAATGGAAATCCAAACTGCTGAACGAAGGGAATGGCTGTTTGATTTTGGGTATTGATGTTGTTAGGGGTGAAGTCCCTTTGTCAATTATGGCCAACGCTCCCTTTTCATCCTTTTTTCCGGAGCGATGGCCCCGAGGGTGGTCCAGGTAAGAGCTTCCGGGTTGGCCTTGGCATGCTGCCAGAATTGTCGGGCCAGATATTCCAAGGCAGCGGTCGTTTCTTCTTTCCGCTGCAACATGGAATCCGGAACCGCATCGCCGTAAGAGATCCGGAAATCAAAAGCCCCCTTCTGATCCACCCAGGCCGGGATCAGGATGGCGCCGGATTTGATGGCCAGTTTGATCGCTCCATCATTGAGATGTAAAATCACACCGCCGGAGTCGATCGGCTGCGTCCATTGATCGAAGAGGCCATCCGCCGCGATGCAAAGCATCCTGCCGGGCTTCACAAATTTCACCAACTCTCGTGGAGCACCTGGCAGGAGATAATGGAGAACGCCTGTGAGTTGATAGCGTTGGTCTCCGCGCCGGAAAACTTTTTGCAGTGAGGTGAGGATTTTTGGGAGAGCGCCGTAGGACGCGGCAGCCATTCCACGGGATCGTTCCAGAGCCCGGATGATGCCGAAGCCTCCCGCATGGAGGAAAACCACAATCAAGGGTCGGTCGCGAGGGTAATCCTGCGGCCGTTTACCCATGATTTGAAAATGCTTTGCCAAATCCTCCCGATCCAGCAGATCATATAAGATGGGTACACAGACCGTGGCATACCACGTATGGAGCATTCTGTAATAATGCCGCTCCACGGTGAGGTCTCCCCAAAATTCGGCGGGTAAGGCCTCGCGAATCTTTGCGAATTTGCAGCGGTCTTCCTTCCGCCGGAAGTAATGGTACCATGTAAAGGGGATCAGCAGCAGTTTCAAAAACCCTGATCCAAAAAGTCTGACTCCCCACCGGATGATGAAGGTGGTGATTGTATTCTGAATACGGACTTTTTTTCTGCTCTTGCGGCGGCGCTTTGGATTTTTATCAGTCATCGGATCATCACGCCGAGGTACTATTCAACTGGACAGGTTCGAGACACGATAGATACGGTAGATAAACTCATGGTTAAAGCAAGAACTCCTGCTACAGCCGGAACCTTTCCCCGCTTCCTCGTCCAATGATATCCCAGCGCCTTCTTTTTGAAAATCCGATAGTGGTCAGTGGCATGGGGGCCTTCTCAGCAGCAGGCGCCACAGCCGGGGAACATTGGAAAAACGTCTATCAGGGAAAGTCTCCTGCGGTCTGGCAGGAATATGCCTGGGGCAGGCAGAGCTGGCGCACCGCTGTCTGCAAGGCAGCGGTCATCGGTGATCGATTGGGCGCATTTCCCCGCAGCTCGAAATGGGACCGTTCCATCCAGCTCGCCGTTATCGCTGCGGCGGAAGCCTTTCACCAAGCGGGCCTGGATCGTGAAAATTTCGATAGTGACCGTGTAGGCATTGTGCTCGGCACCTCGCGCGGCCCACGGACGAAATGGATGGAATTCATCGAGCGCGAAACGGTTTTCCCTTCAGATGCCTCTGCCAGCACCATTGCCAGCATGAGCGGCGTACTTGTCCAGTGCTTCGGCATCAGTGGTCCTACGTTCTCCGTCTCCGCCACCTGCGCATCGGGCGGAGCTGCAGTGGTTCTCGCCGCGCAGCAGATCCTGCTGGGAGCCGCAGACATCATGCTGGTAGGTGGTGCGGATGCTCCTCTGAATGATCTCATGATTGCCCAGCTCCGCGCTGCCGGGGTGGTGGGCCACCATGAGGAGGCTTCGAAAACCTGCCGTCCCTTTGATCGCAGCCGCAACGGACTCTGCCTGGGTGAAGGCGCGGGCTTTCTCGTGCTGGAGTCACCCGGGTCTTCTATCAGACGAGGCTCCCGCTCACTCGCCAGACTAGGCGGATGGGGCCTCGGCACGGAAAATGTGGGTCGTGTGGCTGTCGATAGCCAAGACTCCACGCTTGTAAGAACCATGCGCTCCGCCATTGGAATGGCAGGCATCGCTCCATCAGACATCGGCTACATCAATGCCCACGGCACCGGCACCGTCCTGAATGACAAGGCGGAGGCAAATGCGATCACAGAAGTTTTTGGCGCACCTTGCCCCCCGATCAGCTCCACCAAGCCCATTACCGGCCACTGCCTGGGTGCCACCCCCTTGCTGGAATCCGTCATCGCCATTAAGGCTCTGGAGAACCAGACCCTCCCGCCCACAGCCAATTGCGAGCACCCGGAATTTCCCCTCGATGTGGTGCCCCTTCACCCGCGTCCGGCCCACTTCCAGCACGTTCTATCAAATTCCCTGGGTTTTTGGGGAAGCCACAGCACCCTGCTGTTTTCCAAAATTGAGCAGTCTTGAGGATGATGGATAAAACATGATCTATCGATGCATGGAGAGACGGATGCTCATGGTCGGGTAAAGCCCGGTATGCCAAAGCTCGCTTGGGAGCCATCTGCCAGATCATCCTGAAAATGTAAAAAAGTGGAGCCCACGGGAGGCGTGGCTCCATCATCAAATGCATCCCGGTGAATGCACCGGGTCTATTCCTGAACAATCCCGGTGACGCGGATCTCTGAAAGCGCGGCATCAGCCGCCTTGCTGAAAGACACCCGGATGCACCGTCCTTTCGAGCCGGCAGGTGATGTTAGGTTCACGGTGCGGGATGCTGCCGGAGTGGCAGGGTTGGCGGTAAGCAGACGCCAATGGATGCGGTCATCGGAAACCTCCAGCTTGTAATCGGGAATGGCAGGGGAGGGAAAGGCGAGCTGGATTTTTGAAATCTCCAGGCCCTTTTCCGTGTCCAGCGTCAGCGAGGGTTGCGTGTCCGTGGGATCTGCCCTCCAGGCGGTGGTGGCATCCGTATCCGTGGCCAGGCCTGGGGCAGAACCGGAGGCGGAAGAACTGGCGAATGTCGGATTGTTGGGGCCAAAGGTGGATTCGGATTTTTCCGCGCTTTGCGGACCGAATTTTACGTAGCTTCGGATAGCTGCCTTGGGGGTGGTTCCTTCCACGTAGCGTGGCCCGCCTGTGAACTGGAGGGTGATGGTGGCATCCTTCAAGCCGGGTGAGGTGGCCTTCACCACCGTCTCTCCCGCCTGCCATGCCCGGATCGAGATGGAGGCCTGGCCATCCAGGATACGGATGTCACTTTTTTCCTCAAAGCGGATGGAGGGGCCTGTGGGAAATTCTCCGGGACCGGAGGTGATGGCCAGCTCCACCGGAGGAGAATTGCTCAAGGGTTTTCCCTTGTCGTCCGTCACGGTGACTGTCAGTTGGGCATCGTCCGTACCGTTTGTTAGGATATCGGTGGTCTTGCTGGAGGAAAGGGTGAGGGCTGCAGGGATGCCCTGCTGTGGCCACTCGGGTGGCTTCACGCCCGTGTATTCATTGCGATACCAAAACCAGCTTCGCTTCGGGATGCGGAAGTAATCGACGATGCCCATTTTCCCGAGGGCAGATCCGGCGATGGAGCCGTGATCGAAGCCACACCAGATGGCCTGCCCGGCCCTCCACTCGTGGACCGGCTTGCCACCATCCTTCGCCAGATCTCCCCAGCCGGGTGAATAATTCCCCGGTCTATCAGAAGTAATGCTGCTGTATTCACTGACAATGTTTGGCAGGCCGGGATTTTGGAATGCCGGGACGGAGGCTCCGTCACCGTTATACCCTACGATGTCGCCAATGCGATCGATGCGATTGGCACCATCGATCGGACGCTGTGCGCCACCCACTGCAGCCGGGCGGGTGGGATCGAGTTCCCGGGAAACCTGGACGAGCTCCTTGAGCAAGGCACTGACCTTTGGCATGACTGCCTTTTCGCTGAAGAAAGGTTCGTTGCTCATGCTCCAGGCAATGACGGACGGGTGATTGCGGTGGACGCGGATCATGGCAGCCAGCGATGCCTTCAGGCTGTCCGCAAAGGGCTTCTCGTCCTCCACGCGGATAGGATAGGCGCTGGAACTCCAGGTGCCTTCCTTTTGGCTTCCGCCGATGCCCCAGAAGCAATTTTCCGACCAGTAGAGCATGCCGAGTTCATCACAGGCGCGAGTCCGGGCAGGTGGGGGTGGATAGTGTGAACCGCGGATGAAATTGAAACCCGCCTCCTTCATCATCTCTACATCACGCCGGTGGCCGGAGTCGGTCACGGCATCCCCCCAGCCGGCTTGGTCCTGATGGACATTCGCCCCCAGCAGATAGACGTGCCGTCCGTTGAGGAAGAACCCCTTGTCCTTGGTCCACTCAATGAAACGGATGCCGAAGGTCGTCTCGTAGCGATCCACCGGTTTATTGCCCACAGTGAGCTGGCTAACGGCCTGATAGAGATTCGGCTTGCCGATGTCCCACAGCCTGGGTTGGGAAATGGCGGCTGGATTTTGGTCGAAAACCACGGTCGCCCCGGCCTCGATGCGAAGCTTGCTGGAAGCACGGCTGACGATTTTCCCGTCCGGATCGAGAATCAGGGTTGTGAGTTCCGCTTCCACGCTTTCCGCGCTTTCGTTGATGACTTCACTCTTCACATTGACGGTGGCAGAGGATGCCGAGACCTGAGGAGTGGTGACAAAGGTTCCATACCAGGTGACATGGACCGGATTGGTGACCACCAGGCGCACGTTCCGGTAAATCCCACCGCTGAACGTGTGCTCACCGGCGCGTGGGGCCAGGCCTGCCTGCCATCGATTATTCAGGCGTACCGCCACCGTATTCTTGCCTGGGCGCAAGTAGTTCGTGATGTCTACGGGAAAGCCACTGTAGCCGCCCTGATGTGAGCCTGCCTTCTGGGCATTGACGAAAATCTCCGCATCCTGGAAAGCTGCCTCAAATTCCAGCGAGACGCGCTTTCCCTTCCACTCCGCCGGAACATCGAAGGATTTCCGGTACCAGCCGTAGCCGTTGTAAAAATCCTTACTCATGAAATACGGCGTGCTGAACGAATGCGGCAGGCCGATGACTTCCCACGCCTTATCATCATAATCGGAAGTTTCTGCTCCGGCATGATCACCGACTTGATATTTCCAATCGCGGTTGAAATTGATCGACTCGCGCAGTGCAGGAGCTGCATGGCAGACGGCACTAGCTAGGATGGCGGGCGGCAGGAGGTAGCGGGATAGCATGATGGCTTAAAAAAATCCGATTTGAATCATTTACGCTGCGGAATGTGCATCTTCTTACATGCCAATGGTTTTTGCCGGAATAATGCCATTCCGGGCTGAAAATGGTTTTTATGTTTGGCTAACGATGCGGGAATTCCTAATTGGTCACGCAACTTCTGAGTGGCTCGTGGGGCTTTTCCCCATCCTGCCATTACCAAGCCCATCCACACCCACCACTACAGGCTGTCTTCCCTTCGCGTAAGATGGTCCAGCAAATCCATTCTTTCCCACTATGAGTCATTCCCAAACTTTCCCGAAAATTGGTATCCGCCCGACGATTGATGGCCGCCTCGGTGGCGTTCGTGAGTCCTTGGAAGCCCGGACGATGGAGCAAGCCCGTGCCGTGGCCGAGCTGCTCACCGCAGAACTCCGCTACCCGGATGGCACGCCTGTGGAGTGCGTGATCGCGGATACCTGCATCGGCGGTGTGAAGGAAGCGGCCAATTGCGCGGAAAAGTTCAAGCTGGAGAACGTGGGCGTTTCTTTGACCGTAACTCCTTGTTGGTGTTACGGCTCTGAGACCATGGACATGGATCCCCACACGCCCAAGGCGGTATGGGGCTTCAATGGCACCGAGCGTCCGGGAGCGGTTTACCTCGCTGCCGTTCTGGCCGGGCATACGCAGAAGGGCCTGCCAGCCTTCGGTATTTACGGAAAGGATGTCCAATCCGCATCGGACACGGAGATCCCGGCAGACGTTCGTGGCAAGATCCTCAGCTTCGCCCAGGCTGGCCTCGCCGTCGCTCTCATGCGCGGAAAGTCCTATCTCTCGATGGGCGGCACCTCGATGGGCATCGCAGGATCGATTGTGGATACCGCCCTGTGGGAAAAATGGTTCGGCATGCGTGTCGAAGCCATCGACCTCACGGAATTCGTCGGTCGCATGATGAAGGGCCAGTTCGATCAGGACGAATATGAAAAAGCTCTGGCCTGGGTGAAGGAAAACTGCCCGGAAGGACAGGATTACAATTCTCCGGAAACCACGCGTTCCCGTGAGCAGATCGACAAGGAATGGTCAGACTCCGTGAAAATGGCACTGATCGCCCGCGACCTGATGATCGGGAATCCAAAGCTGGCAGAAATGGGCTATGGCGAACAGGCCCACGGACACAATGCCATCGCTGCAGGCTTCCAAGGCCAGCGCCAGTGGACCGACCATTTCCCTAACGGGGATTTCCTTGAGGCGATTCTCACCTCCTCCTTCGACTGGAACGGCAAGCGTGCGCCCTACATCGTCGCTACGGAAAACGATGCGCTGAACGGAGCGGGCATGCTCTTCGGCCATCTGCTCACCAACACCGCCCAAATTTTTGCCGATCTTCGCACCTACTGGAGCTCGGACGCGATTGAGAAGGCCAGTGGCAAATCCTTCAGCCACCCGCTGGTCCAGGATGGCATTCTTCACCTCATCAACTCCGGCCCAGCCGCTTTGGATGGCACCGGTGAACAGGAAATCGATGGCAAGCCAGCGATGAAGCCGTTCTGGGATATTTCCGATGCCGAGGTGGAGAAATGCCTCAAGGCCACCACATGGCACCCATCCATCACCGAGTATTTCCCAGGTGGCGGTCTCAGCACCCGCTTCAGCACCCGCGGCGGCATGCCTGCCACGATGGTCCGCCTGAACTTGGTGGATGGCTTGGGCCCGGTGCTGCAAATCGCGGAAGGTCACACAATCGATCTGCCTGCAGACGTGCACGACGCACTCGACCAACGCACGAACCCTACCTGGCCGACCACTTGGTTCGCTCCCATTCTCACGGGCAGCGGTGCCTTCCGCAGCGCCTATGAAGTGATGAACCACTGGGGCGCGAACCACTGCGTGATGACCTACGGCCACGTGGGCCACCTCTACATCACTCTGGCCTCCATGCTCCGCATCCCTGTTTACATGCACAACGTGGATCAGGAGCGGATTTTCCGCCCAAGCGCCTGGAATGCCTTCGGCACCTCGGATCTGGAAGGTGCGGACTTCAGAGCCTGTGCGAACTACGGCCCGCTTTACGGAAAGGTCTGATCGGCCACTGGAACCAAGGATTCACCCGGCATTTATTTTAAGATGAAACAACCGCTATTAGAACTTTCCCACGAATTGGGAGCAGAACACCGCCAACTGGCGATTCTAGGTGAGGGGAACACTTCCTCCAGATGCGATGAAAAGACGTTCTTCGTCAAAGCCAGCGGGAGCAGTCTCGCCACCTTGAAGGAGAGCGATCTGGTCGCATGCAACTTTGGCGACCTGTTGCCAATGCTGGATCTGGACCACCTGGGAGATGAGGAAATCGAAGCCAAGCTCTTCGCTTCCCGCGTCGATCAGGAGTCGAAAAAGCCTTCCGTCGAGGCCCTCTTTCACGCCTACCTGCTTACCCTGCCTGGGGTGAATTTCGTGGGTCACGTGCATTCCGTCGCGGTCAATCAGATCCTGTGCTCGCCCCGTGCGAAGGAGTTTGCCGAAGGGCGGCTGTTTCCGGACGAGATCGTCTGCTGTGGCGTAGCCAGTGTGTTCGTCCCCTACACGGATCCCGGTCTCAAGCTGGCGCAGTCCATCCGCCAGGATTGCGAGGCATTCATCAAACGTTATGGGACGAATCCACGGGTGATTCTTCTGGAAAACCACGGCCTGATCACGCTCGGCGCCACACCTGCGGCAGTGAAGGCCGCCACCTACATGGCAGACAAGGCTGCGAGAATCTTCGCCGGCGCTGCTGCTCTGGGTGGTCCTGTTTTCCTCGATGCCTCACAGGTGGACCGCATCGCCAACCGGACGGATGAGCATTACCGCCAGCGGGCGCTCAATCTCTAATTGCCGGGACCACACATTCGCTTGAACCGGTGAAGTTGGAGGGGCCTTATCCGGTGGTATTCGCTCGCTTTGCTCACTCGACCACCGGCTACCCGCTTTGATGCCTCCGGCATCAGAAGACGGAACGGGTGACAACAAGGCTCGCAATCTCTTCATCCCGTAGGGATATCAGCCGGTAGCCGGTGCGTTGAGAAAATGAAATGAGCGACACCACCGGATGGACGCCTCCTTAAATTCCCGCATCCCGGAGGGATGCCAAACAGCGCCGGGATCAGGAAACGACGAGTCAATTTCTCGAATGTAGGACCTCGTCGGAATGTAGGACCTCGTCGTATTCCAATCCTTAAAGGCATTGGGATGATTCCGCATTTTCCAAAGCGCTTGAAATTCTGCAGTCGATTCACAAGCCTTTTCCGTCCACGGACTAACCCCCAAAAACCAATCCCTCACTTTTTCCAACCATGCTCCAGACTGGTATCCTCAATCCCCAGCTCCTCGATCTGCTGGCCCGCATCCGCCACACCAATTTATTGGTCATCTCCGACCGTGGTTTCCCTTTCTGGCCGGAGATTGAAACGGTCGATATTTCATTGATCGATGATGTTCCTACGGTGCTGCAGGTGCTGGGAGCGATCCGGGAAAACTTCACGATCGGCGCTGCCTATATGGCCGAAGAATTTCGCGGTGCGAATGACGCGGAAACGGTCGCTGCCTTTGAAACCGCGCTGGCAGGCATTCCAGTGACATTCGAAGCCCATGAAGCGGCTTTCAAAAAGCGGGTTCCAGGCGCCATCGGCTTGATCCGCACCGGGGACTCCACTCCCTATGCGAACATGATTCTGGTATCCGCTTGAACCGCGGGTGAGTTTTTCCCCCGCCGGTCAAGTTCTGCCCGGTGGGGATTTATCCTCTGTTAGTGGAGAGGGATGAGATCAGGGATCAATCCACGATACGGATGAACTGCTGATAGGCCTGCTCCCATGTTTCCCCGGTTTCTGGTTGATAGATGTGGGGGTGGAATGAATTCCGGATCAGTTCACGGCCCGTAGCCAGATCTGGAATATAGCCGGTGGCGATCATCTGGGTGATCACGTTTCCACAGGATGTGGCTTCCAAGGGCCCGGCGATCACCTCGATGCCCAAGGCATTTGCCGTGGCCTGCATGAGCGGGGTGTTCTGGATGCCGCCTCCGCCGATGTGGATTTTTTCAAAGCGTTTTCCAGTAAGGGCGCAGAATTTTTCAAAAGTCGTACGGTATTTGAATGCCAGGGAATCCGTGGCCACACGCAGGATTTCTCCTTTGCTGACAGGCGGTGTCTGGCCGGTGCGGGAGCAGTAGGCTTGGATTTTTCGGGGCATGTCATCGGGAGAGGCGAAGCTGGCGTCATCCGGATCGATGAAGGCGCTGAAGGCGGGAGCTTCTGCCGCCAAGGTCGCCAGCTCTCCGTAGCTGAGGCTTTCTCCCTGAAGATCCCAGTGGCGCTTGCACTCCTGGATGATCCAGAGGCCGGAGATGTTTTTGAGAAAACGGACGCTGTGATCCACGCCCAGCTCATTGCAGCACCCGGCGGAAAATGCCTCATTGCTGAGGATGGGAGACTTCGTTTCCAGCCCCATGATGGACCATGTGCCACAGGAGAGCCACAGGGAGTCACTGTTTTCCTCCATGGGTATGCCAGCTACGGCGGACGCAGTATCATGGGAGGCACTGGCCACCACCGGAATACCGGACAGCCCCACGACGGTGGCGACTTCCTGCCTGATAGGACCCAGCACCGTGCCCGGAGGCACGATTTTCCCGAAAATGCGGCGGGGCAGGCCCAGCGCATCGATGACAGGCCATGCCCAGTTTCCGCTCTGAGGGTCCAGCAGTTGGGAAGTGGAGGCAATGGTGCGCTCGACCGCCTTTTCTCCGCACAGCCAGTAGGAGAGCAGGTCCGGGGTGAACAAGAGAGTGGCCGCACCAGACAGGGCAGGGGAGCCGATGCTGCTCTCGGATAGAAGGTGCAGGGACGTATTGTAGAAACTGGTGGTAATGCCGCTATGGGAGTAGATTTCCCTTTCGGACATCAGTGCGTGCATTTTCTCCACCATGCCTTCGTGGCGCGGATCGCGGTACTGGTGCAACAGACCGACCAGGCGGCCATGTTCATCCAGAAATCCATGATCACAGCCCCAGGTGTCCACGCCCATCGCAGCGATTTCCGGCCCATAGATTTCCACGGCCCGGCGGATGCCTTTCTGGATATCCTGGAAGAGGCCCAGCACGTTCCAGAAACTACCGCCCGGGAGATCCGTGCCGGGATTGTCGAAGCGGTGGATTTCCTTGAGCTTGATGGTTTTCAGATCGGTTTCTGCGGCGATGACGCGACCGCTACCAGCTCCCAGATCGATGGATAAAAAGACAGGCATGATTGAAGTGATGAAAAAAATTACGCACTGAAGCGGAGGTCGTAAGGGGCCTCTGCCAGATGCTCTTTGGCATATTCCTGCCCGGCAGCGTCACAGACCAGGGCGTGGATTTCTTCCGGGGCCGTGATGAAGTAATCCGCCTGTGCGCCGAGTTTTGTGTGATCGATCAGGGCACAGTTCCAAGCCGAGTGTTGAACCATGAGTTTTTTCAAGCGTGCCTGTTCGTGGTTAGGCTCGCTCACTCCGTGACGGGGATCCAGCCCACCGCCGGAATAGAAAAAGCGGTCGATGCGCAGGGAACGCAGGGATATTTCCGTAAGGAGACCTGAGAAACGGCGGCCACGTGGTTCATAGGTGCCACCCAGTTGAATGAGTTCCACATTTTCCCTGGAAAGTAGGCGCTCCACCACCGCCAGGGAGTAGGTGACCACGCGGAGTGGCATGTCCAGCGGGAGGAGGGATGCCAATTCCAGCGCGGTGGAGCTGGCGTCCAGCAGGATGGTTTCGTTAGGCTCCAGAAAGAGGACGGCTTCTTTTCCAATGGAAATTTTCTCACTGAGCTGGCGCGCCTGCCGGTCCGTGTAGGGGAGCTCCGTGAGGGCGGCGGAGGCATCCATGGCCCCTCCGTGAATGCGGCGAAGTCGGCCGCGGCGGGTGAGCAGATCCAGATCCCGCCGGATGGTTTCCTCCGTGACTTCGTATTCCCGTGCCAGTTCCGTGGTGCGCACCGTCCCTTCACGGCGGGCCAAACTCAGGATTCGTTTGTGGCGTTCGGCGGCGATCATGTGGGTTTGTGTGGGAAAATGCTTGCTTATGTGGGTTTTGGTCGCCATTTCGAGGTTCGTCAATCTGAAACCCGCTTTTTAAAAAACATATGGCCACCTACAAATACGTGAACTTTGGCTGGGACGATGCCGCTGCCGCTTCCCTTGAGCCAGTTGCACGCTTGGTTTACCGCTCCAATCTTCTCGGCGGTGATCAGCGCATCACCAATACGGGTGGTGGAAATACTTCCTCGAAGCTCATTGAAAAGGACCCGCTCTCCGGTGAAGACACGGAAGTGCTCTGGGTAAAAGGCTCCGGCGGAGATCTCCGCACTTCCAAGCAGGAGAACTTTTCCTCCCTCTATCAGAGCAAGCTTCTCGATCTTCAAAAGATCTACGGTGGCCGTGCCGACAAGGGTCTCAAGTCCCAGGCAGAAGACGAAATGGTGGCGATGTATTTCCACACCACCTTCAATCTGAATCCGCGCGCATCCTCCATCGATACACCGCTGCACTCTTTCCTTCCGGGCAAGCACGTCGATCACATGCACCCGAACTCGATCATCGCGATCGCCGCTTCCAGGAATTGTGAAAAGCTCACGCAGGAGATCTTCTCCGGTGAGATGGCCTATGTGCCATGGATGCGCCCCGGCTTCGAGTTGGGCCTCGCCATGCAGGAGATTTCCGAGGCGCAGCCAAATGTGCAGGCCATCATGATGGGCCAGCACGGCTTCATTTCATGGGATAACGATGAAAAAGCCTGCTACACCCTCACGCTCGATCTCATCGAAAAGGCGTCTGCTTACATCGAGGAAAAATATCAGGCCAAGGGTGGGGACACCACCGTCTTCGGCGGTCAGAAATACCAGACTCTTCCTCAGGAAGAGCGGAATGCCACCTTCGCAGCCATCCTGCCATGGCTCCGTGGCCAGGTTTCCCAGCAAAAGCGCTTCGTAGGCACCGTCCAGGACGACGAAAAAATCCTTCGTTTCGTCAACTCTGCGGATGCTCCACGTCTGGCGGAACTGGGCACTTCCTGCCCGGACCACTTCCTCCGCACCAAGATCAAGCCACTCTACGTGGACTGGAATCCACAAACGGAAGACGTGCAGGCCCTCAAGGCAAAGCTCACCGCCGGTCTGGAGCAATATCGCAAGGATTACGCCTCCTATTACCAAGCCTGCAAACACGCCAACAGCCCGGCGATGCGTGATGCGAACCCAACGGTGGTTCTCATTCCCGGACTGGGCATGGTGGCCTGGGGTAAGGATAAGTCCGAGTCCCGCGTGACGGCGGAATTCTACAACTGCGCCGTAGAAGTGATGCGCGGTGCGGAAGCCATCGATGAATACATCGCCCTGCCCCAGCAGGAAGCGTTCGACATCGAATATTGGCTCCTCGAGGAAGCGAAACTCCAGCGCATGCCTGCCGAAAAGGAACTGGCCCGCCAGATCATCCTCGTCATCGGTGCCGGCTCCGGCATCGGGAAGGAAACCGCTCTCCGCTTTGCCCGTGAGGGCGCGCACATCGTGTGTGTGGATATCAACAAGGATGCCGCAGAAGCGACGGCCCGGGAAATCGAGGCCAAGTATGGCGTCGGCATCGGCGTGGCAGGCACGGGCTTGTCCGGTTGCGGCCCGGCGATCGGCCTTTCCGCGAATATCACGGACCGCGCCAGCATCCGCACGATGCTCGATCAGGTCGCCCTCGCCTACGGCGGTTTCGATCACATCGCGGTCACGGCAGGCATCTTCGTCCCATCCGATACCACTGGCCACATCCCGGATGACAAGTGGGCACTCACCTTCAACATCAACGTCACCGGCTCCTACTTCGTGGCAGACGAGGCATTCAAGACGTGGAAGGAACAAGGCCTGAAGGGTAATCTCGTCCTCACCACCTCCGCAAACGCCGCCGTGGCGAAGAAAGGTTCCCTCGCTTACGACACGTCCAAGGCTGCGGCAAACCACCTCGTCCGCGAACTGGCCATCGAGCTTTCCCCGCTCGTCCGCGTGAATGGTGTGGCACCCGCCACCGTCGTTCAGGGATCCGCCATGTTCCCGCGGGAACGCGTGATCGGCTCCCTCGCCAAGTATGACATTCCCTACACGGATGATGAGGCTACCGAGTCACTGGTCACCAAGCTGGCCCAGTTCTACGCGGACCGTACCCTTACCAAGGCACCCATCACTCCGGCCGATCAGGCGGAAGCTTACTTCCTCCTCGTCACCAACCGTCTCAGCAAGACCACCGGTCAGGTGATCACGGTGGACGGTGGCCTTCACGAAGCCTTCCTTCGTTGATCGGGAAGGGCAGTCTGCGCACTGCCTTTGACTGTTTACCCTTTGTTTCACCGCCATGGCTCACTCCACGCATATCCAGAATCCAGACGTCGTCCTCATCGGAAGTGGCGTCATGTCCTCCAATCTGGGCGTCCTGCTCAAGCGCCTGCAGCCGGATCTAACCATCCAGGTTTACGAGGTCACGGAAGAGCTGGCACAGGAGAGTTCCCATGGCTGGAACAATGCGGGCACAGGCCACGCCGGGATTTGCGAACTGAGCTACACGCCCAACCGTGAGGCGGATGGCTCGGTGAATGTTTCGAAGGTCATCCAGATTTTCGAGCAGTTCGAGCAGACGAAGCTCTTCTGGAGCTACGCTGTGGCGAAAGGTCTCGTCAGCAATCCGAAGGAATTCATCAACCCCGTCCAGCATCTCAGCTTCGTGCACGGTCAGCCGATGGTGGATTTTCTGAAAGCCCGCCACACCGGCATGGCGGCGCACCATTTTTTCTCGGAACTGGAATATTCCACGGACCGGGAAACCATCGGCTCATGGGCACCGCTTCTGACAGAAGGCCGAGCCGACGTGCCTATCGCTGCCACGAAGATGGACAGGGGAACGGATGTGAACTTCGGGGAAATTTCCCGGAAGCTGCTAAGCTGGCTGGGCGGGCAGGACGGCTGCGGCATCGCCTCCGGCCACCGCGTGACGGATCTTAAAAAAACCGCTCACGGCTGGGAGCTGGCCATCAGGAATCTGGCGACCGGAGAGACTTTCCAGAACAACGCAAAGTTTGTCTTCGTAGGTGCCGGTGGCGGCAGTCTGCCACTCCTTCAGAAGGCGGGAATCCCGGAGGCCAAGGGACTCGGCGGATTTCCCATCGGCGGCCAATGGCTGGTCTGTGATAATCCTGAGATCGTTGAGAAACATCAGGCGAAAGTTTACGGCCAGCCCCTTGATGCCGCTCCGACGATGGCGGTGCCCCACCTGGATACCCGTATTCTGGATGGAAAAAAGACGCTCCTCTTCGGCCCCTTCGCCGCATGGACGACCAAGTTCCTCCACAAGGAAGGAAGCTATCTGGATCTTCCTCTTTCCGTGAAGCCGGACAATCTGGCCACACTGATCAAGATCGGCATCCATAACCTGGATCTCGTGAAATACCTCGTCCAACAGGGGACACAGAGTCTCGCGGACCGGATGGAGGTGCTCCATGTTTTCTATCCGAATGCGAAGGAGGAGGACTGGAAGCTGATCGATGCAGGCATCCGCGTGCAAGCGATCAAGAAGACCGATGGAGAGGCTGGAATTGTGCACTACGGCACGGAAGTCATCACGGATGCGGACAAGAGCATTTCCGCCTTGCTGGGCGCATCCCCCGGAGCCTCCGTCTGCGTGAATATCGTGCTGGAAGTGATCAAAAACTGCTTCCCGCACCTTCTCGAAACACCGGAAGGCAGCGCCCGCATGAAGGAAATGATCCCAACATGGGATGTGGACATCAAGCAGCCGGAAAACGAAGCGTTCTACCGCGAGTACAGCATCCGGGCCAACAAGATCCTGCAGTTGGTTTGATAACGGGTGGGTGGTAATCGTTTGCTGGCAGGCAGGGAAGCCTTTGCCTGCAGATTTGAGTCAGCGTGGCAGGCCATCCTTCGCTCCGCTCGTATTCCGAGGCGTCCGGTGGTGGAGAGCCATGAACCCGGCAGCTTCGCTCCGCCATTCAGATTCAAACGTTTGCCATTGATAGAGCGTTGACCCAACTCTTCAGCTTCACAAACGTGGCGGCGGATTCCATCCGCCATGCCCAAATCCATAAACCCACACGGTTCACTAACATTTCATATCTTTACGAAGTAAGCTGGGGATGGCGGTTGAAAACCGCCGCCACGTTATTTTGCCGGTCTTCTGGGGCTTCATCATCCCTGCCTTGACAGATTTTCAGACAGACTCCTAGAACCTCGCGGAAATATCCGGGAAGTGTTTTTTCATGCAGGGTTCACAGATGCCGTGGCTGAATTTTGCGTCGCTGTGGCGCTGGATGTAGTTTTCCAGTTGATGCCAGCAGCCTTCTTCATCGCGGATGTTCTTGCAGTAGGAGCAGGTGGGAAGGATGCCGCGCAGGGTTTTCACTTCCTGAAGCGCTTTCTGGAGCGAGCCGATGAGGCTTTCGTTTTCCTTTTCCAGAGCCTTCCGCCGCTCGATTTCCTGCTGGGCAAGGCTGAGTTCCAGTCTCACTTCTGACACTTCCTTGAGGATCGCCAGTACGGGGCGATGTTCGATTTCCATGCCATATCTCCGGTTCTGCCAGGTGATGTAGAAGTAGAGGAAAGGAAATGCAAAAATGCTGATGCCCAGACGACTCACAAAGGTGCCGGTCATGATCTCCGTGTAGTGGGCCGTTCCACCAAAGGCTCCGGTGGCGAAGAGTACGACATCCAGCCACATGACTCCCAGCAGGGTGAGAAAGGCCCGGAGCCACAGCTTCACCTTGAATTGGGGCTTACCAAGGAATTCCCAAGCAATGGCGAGAAAAATGAGATCCGCAAAGGCTGCAAAAATGGAGGCGGAATAGATCCGCAGGCTCTGTGGCGGGAAGTAATGAGTCTGCCCTGGTCCTGCCAGTTTGATCTGCCAGTGGAGGATCATCGTGACGATGGGAACCATGATGGACACGCCGATGATGGTCGAAATGGCGATCCGTGTGGCCCGTGGACCATCGAAGACATAGACGACAAAAACGCCAAGAAGCAGGGCAGTGTAGAAAACGGTGGAGCCCACCATCAGTGACACGCCGGGGAGTTCTACCTTCACTCCGGCGTCCGTAGTCCAGACCATGACGGCGGTGAGGCTGCCAATCAGCGCATAAAAGTGGGCCAGACCCAGCCTGCCGCGCAGGGAATGCGCTAAAAGGACCAAGAAGTAAGCAGCGATGGCTTCGCTGATGAGAATGAGCAATTCACTGTCCATGGATTTTTGGGGGGACTCATTGCATACCTGTGGGACGCGGGATGAAAGCGAAATTCCGGAGATATGCCTTACGGGCAGTACATTCTCATTGGTCCTGCGGTTTGCACGGATCGTCTTGCCATTCGGGACCTGCTCCGTTGTGCTTCCGGCCATGAGCCAACCCACGTGCCCGATTTGTGATATGACGGAAGTCCTGAAACATTCCGCTATGTATGAATGTGTAACCTGCGGCCATGAGTGGGAGAAGGAGGCAGAGGGTGAAGCCGCGGAAGCCGAGCGCGTGGTGAAGGACGCCTACGGCAATGTGCTGGTGACGGGGGATGTGGTGGCCATGATCAAGGATCTGAAGCTGGGTGGCACCTCACAGGTGCTGAAGGTGGGCACGAAGTCCAAGCCGATCCGGATCGTGGATGGAGATCACGAGATTTCCTGTAAAATGGACGGGCTTTCCATCGCGCTGAAAGCGTGCTTCGTGAAAAAAGTCGCTCCCTGAGCAGCCGGCGCACCTATATAAAAAAGCACGGACTGATGTCCGTGCCCTTTCTTGAAAAAATGTCAGTGGGAGACTTCGCTCAACCGCCGATTTCGGTGCGGCCGGAGAGTTGGGCACCTTCTTCCATGGAAAACACCTTGGACTTGATATCGCCGTTGATGCGGGACTTGTCCTTCAGTTCGCAACGCTGGGAAGTGATTTTACCTTCCACCTTGCCATAGACTTTGACTTCACCCGCGGTGACATCGCCCTTGACGACGGCATTTTCACCGATGGTCACACGGCCTTTGTCCGAGGTGATTTCCCCCTCGATCTTGCCGTCGATGATCATGTCGTTGGAAAAGCGGATGGAACCGATGATTTCGATGCCGTTGGAAAGAACGTTTGTCGGATTTGCCATGACT
>Ga0157370_10001150_pt1 | contig 32991 bp, 18 predicted proteins | sample C35metaG_FD_113463 | JGI IMG/M metagenome (GOLD analysis project Ga0157370, IMG submission 113463) | Corn rhizosphere microbial communities from Kellogg Biological Station, Michigan, USA - C3-5 metaG | ecosystem: Host-associated > Plants > Roots > Rhizosphere > Soil | place: USA: Michigan... | reverse complement strand
TCGGCACATGGCCGGGGCCTTCGATCATGCATTGCACGTCGTGCTTCCAGGCGATTTTGGTCAGCTCGCCGAGGGTTTCCAATTCGCCGAATTGCGCGGCGTCGTTGGCGTCGGCAATCGAGCCGGGGCGCAGGCCGTCGCCAAGGGAGAACGACACGTCGTAGGCCTTCATGATTTCGCAGATGTCGTCGAAGTGCGTGTACAGGAAGTTCTCTTTATGGTGCGCCAGGCACCACTTGGCCATGATCGAGCCGCCGCGCGAGACGATGCCGGTCACGCGTTTGGCGGTCAGCGGCACGTAGCGCAAGAGCACGCCGGCGTGAATGGTGAAGTAGTCCACGCCTTGTTCGGCTTGCTCGATCAGGGTGTCGCGGAACAGTTCCCAGGTCAGGTCTTCGGCCGCGCCGCCGACCTTTTCCAGTGCCTGGTAGATCGGCACGGTGCCGATGGGCACGGGCGAGTTGCGGATGATCCATTCGCGGGTTTCGTGAATGTGCTTGCCGGTGGACAAGTCCATGACGGTGTCCGAACCCCAGCGAATGCCCCAGGTCAGCTTGGCCACTTCTTCTTCAATAGAAGAACCCAGGGCGCTGTTGCCGATGTTGCCGTTGATCTTCACCAGAAAGTTGCGGCCGATAATCATCGGCTCCAGTTCCACGTGGTTGATGTTGGCGGGAATGATGGCGCGGCCGCGGGCGACTTCTTCGCGCACGAACTCGGCGGTGATTTCTTTGGGAATGCTGGCGCCGAAGCTATGACCGGGGTGCTGTTGGTCGAGCAGGCCGGCGGCGCGGTGTTCCTGGAGTTTCATGTTCTCGCGAATGGCGACGAACTCCATCTCCGGGGTGATGATGCCCTGGCGTGCGTAGTGCATCTGGCTGACGTTGGCGCCCGCTTTGGCGCGGCGCGGGTTGCGCACGTGGGCAAAGCGCATGGCCGTGAGTTCAGGGTTGCTCAGGCGTTCCTGGCCAAAATGGGAGCTAAGGCCGGGCAGGCGCTCGGTGTCGCCACGGGCTTCGATCCACGGCGAGCGAATGTCGGCGAGGCCTTTGCGCACGTCGATTTGCACGGCGGGGTCGGTGTAGGGGCCAGAGGTGTCGTACACCAGAACGGGGGCGTTAATCTCTCCACCGCTCTCTGTCCCTGAAAACCCGGTCGGGGTGACGTCAAGGCTGATTTCGCGCATCGGCACGAGAATGTCCGGGCGCGAACCCTGTACATAAATCTTCTGCGAACGGGTGAAGGGTTGTACGGATTGCTGATCGACCTGGGCGCTCTCGCTCAAGTTTTTTAGTTGTTGTTTTGTGCTCATCAAGGCTCTCCAACGTCATCCTGAACGGGATTGTCGGAGTGGACCTGAAGGGGGCAGAGGTGCACCGGGGCTGGTGCCAGAGGACTCGCAAACGGACGGCATGCGAGCAATCTTGTTCCCTACGCAGGCGTTAACCTGATCAGGTTCAACGGGATCCGGATTAACCGATCTCAGCCTTTCACTCAAGGCACCCCGACAAGAACTCGGCCACTCTAAACAAGGGTCGTGAGAAAACCAACCCCGAAGTCAAAAAAGTCTGACCGGTGCGTCGGATCATGACGACGCCAGCGTCGCCTAAAGATGATTGTTGCGGGCAAGCAACATAGCTTGTCGCAAACTACACTCACGGCGCGTTCAGGGCGCTTGACCCCCTGCAGCGCGCCCCTTAGCCTTGCCCATCACCGCCCCGCTGCCGCTGGTTCAGGGGCCACACCAATTAGGATGATTAGCATGCTGCGCAGACTTTCCCTGGCACTTGCCGTGGCTTCAGCATCAAGCGGCGCTGCCTGGGCAGCGGAAGCCCCCCTGTCAGCAAAGACAGACCTGGTGAGCGTTTATCAGGAAGCGGTCAACAACAACGCCGACCTGGCCGCCGCCCGCGCCGACTATGAAGCCCGCAAAGAAGTGGTGCCCCAGGCCCGCGCCGGGCTGCTGCCGAATATTTCTGGCGGCGCCAACATGAGCAACAGCCGCACCAAGGTCGAGACTTCTGCCGGTGACCCGAGCCTGAGCCGCAGCGGCACCGTGTACCAGGCGACCCTGAGCCAACCGATTTTCCGCGCCGACCGCTGGTTCCAACTCCAAGCCGCCGAAGCCATTGACGAGCAAGCCTCGCTCGAACTGTCCGCCACCGAACAGAACCTGATTCTGCAAACCGCCGAAGCCTATTTCGCTGTGCTGCGCGCGCAAGACAACCTGGCCTCGACCAAGGCCGAAGAGGCGGCGTTCCAACGTCAGCTCGACCAAGCCAATGAGCGCTTCGATGTCGGCCTCTCGGATAAAACCGACGTACTTGAAGCCCAGGCCAGTTTCGACACCGCCCGCGCCAACCGCATCCTGGCGCAGCGCTCGGTAGACGATTCTTTCCAGTCGTTGATTACCCTGACCAACCATGACTACAACTCGGTTGAAGGCATCAAACACACCCTGCCGGTTCTGGCCCCCGCGCCGAACGACGCCAAAGCCTGGGTCGACACCGCCGCGCAGCAGAACCTCAACCTGCAAGCCAGCAACTTTGCCGTTAACGCCGCCGAAGAAACCCTGCGTCAACGCAAGGCCGGCCACGCGCCGACCGTTGATGCCGTGGCGCAATACCAGCGCGGCGACAACGACAGCCTTGGCTACGTCAACAGCGGCACCTTTGGCGCGCCGCGTTACAACGGCGACGTTGAGCAACGCAGCATTGGCCTGCAGTTGAATATCCCGATCTACAGCGGCGGCCTTACCAGTTCACAAGCGCGTGAGGCTTACCAGCGCCTGAACCAGGCCGAGCAGCAGCGCGAAAGCCTGCGTCGCCAAGTGGTGGAAAACACCCGTAACCTGCACCGCGCGGTAAACACCGACGTGGAAACCGTGCAGGCGCGCAAGCAGTCGATCATCTCCAACCAGAGCGCGCTGGAAGCGACCGAAATCGGCTACCAGGTCGGTACGCGTAACATCGTCGACGTGCTCGACGCCCAGCGTCAGCTCTACAGCTCGGTGCGCAACTACAACAACGCCCGCTATGACTACATTCTCGACAACCTGCGCCTGAAGCAGGCCGCTGGTACCTTGAGCCCGGCGGATCTGGAAACGCTGGCGCGCTTCCTCAAGCCCGACTACAACCCGGACAAAGATTTCTTGCCGCCGGATTTGGCCAAGTCGGCTGAGCAGAACCTCAAGGCCAAACCGGAATATTGATCCGATGAGGCAAAAAAAGCCCCGCCAAGTGCGGGGCTTTTTATTGGTTCGAGACCTTGTGGGAGCGGCTTTAGCCGCGATGCTTTTGGTGGTCAAGATCATCGCGGCTAATCGGAATGCCGCCGAGCCGCTCCTACAAGGACTTGTAGGGCCTGTGGGAGAGAACCCTCGACCGAGTAACGGCCGCCATTTATAAGCGCTCGGCCTGTCCGTCTCCTACCGTCTGATTGCCTTGCGGGCGACGATTCCGGTCACCGCCACAACCGCACACGGCAACCACACCCACCGCGCCTCTGAGGCCAGTACGGCCAGCCCGCGTTCGCTGAAGAAGCCGTTGATAAACGGCGATACCGCAATCGGGCGCCAGGGGGCGAAGAAGCGCTGCTCGCTCCAGGGCCATAACCACGCGACGCCAAGGCCGCCGTTAGTCAGGGCGTCCAGCACGCTATGGGACGCGGCGGCCAGCGCGAGGAAAACGCCGGCTTTGATGCGGCCGCTGTTCAGCAGCGGCGCAAACAAAACGCCCAACACACCCATCAACGCGGCAAACGCTAATGAATGGCTGGCGCCGCGATGGCCAAAGCTGTCGGCATAGGCGATGCCAAATTTGAACGCCAGCACGTCGGCATCCGGCAGGCAGGCGGCGATCATGCCGGCCAGCAACAACCGCGTGGGGATAACCCGGCTGCCCAGCGCCAGGCCAATGGCCAGGACGGGCAGCGGGTGGGTGATGAGGGTGGTCAAGGACGGGCGGGTTGTTCGTGCATGCGCGCCAGTTGGCGCTCAAGCAGCGACGGGTACGGTTCCAGCAAGCGTTCGACGCAGCACGCGCCTTCCGGACTGGCAATCGGACGAATACGTACGCGCTGGCGCAGCAGCACGTCGTCGCCAATGCTGCGCTCGACCAGCAACAAGTTGCGGCTGTGTTGCGACAGCGCCAGGGCATCCTGGGCGGTGTCGCTGAGCAGCAGGTCGCCCTGGCTAAGGTCGCCGAGGTCTTCACCGGCGGTAAGGCCGAGCTGCAGTTGCAGGGTGATGCCGCTGTCGGCCACTTCAATTTGCAGGGCGTGGCCCAAGGCGCGCATCAGCTCGCCGCAGCAGATGGCGTGGGTGAGATAGTCCTCGCCGCTGTCGTCGCTGTTGAACAGCATCAGGCTGCTGCCGTCTTTCAGGGTGTGCAGCACGCCGTTGTACAGCGAGGCAGCCTGGTCGAGGCAGTCGCGGTAGCGTTGCAGCAGATCCATCAAGCGCGCACGCGGCAAGCGGCGCAGTTGTTCCTGGGCGCCGAGCTGAATGGCCAGTACGGCAGTCAGTTCAGGCTTGTTTTGCTCGGGGGCGTAATCGTCTTCTTCAACGTCGAGCACCGGATCCTGCAGGTCGGCGAACGGGTCGTCTTCGTCCAGCGGCGCCTGAATCGGTTTTACCCGCAGCGGTGATTGCACGCGGCGCGGTGGCTCGCGCAGGTCGTCATGGTCGCTGTCGTAACTGTCATCGCGCAGGTCGCGCACTTCGAATTCGGGCTCCTCGTCGGCGTCTTCGTCTACGTAGGCGTCGTCGTCTTCGGCGAAGGTGCGCTCGTCGTCTTCGTAGTCGTCCTCGTCATATTCAGGCTCCGGCGGCGCGACCGGTTTTGGTTTTTCCGGCACCAGGCGCGATTGCAGTTGGCGGGCCAGATCGCCGATTTCATCGTTGCGACCGGCAGCCGGTGCCGGGTCATCCGGGTCGCGCAGCCACAGGCGCAGCTGCATCAATGGCGTGGAAATATGGCGGCCCAAGCGCAGGCTCAGGCTCAAGGTCAGGGCCAGCAGAATCAGACTGAGTAAGCCCATGCTCTGCAGACTGATGGTCATGGGCTGCTGGAATTGCTGCATGTCCAGGCTGATGCGCAGGTGGCCGGCGATCACTTCCTGAAAGGTGATGGGCGTGGAATACAGGCCTTCGGTTTCACCCAACATGCTTTGCGTGGGCCGCGAACCGGCCTCGGCGAGGATGCGGTTGTCGACGCTATAGATAGCGGCGTGGGCCACCAGCGGGTTTTTCACCAGGTTATTGAGCAGCACGTTGAGGCTGAGAATGTCGTTGGACACCAGCAGCTCGGTGGCCGAGGCGGCCGTTTGAATGGTCAGGCTCTGGCCCAGCGCGTCGGCCTGCTGCTGCATCGCCTGCTTGAACTGCATGCCCATAACCAAGGCATAGATGACCAGCGCCGCGGCCACCAGCAACAGGCTGTGACTGGCAATGCGCAAGGCCAACGGCACGCGGCGCTGGCGCAGCGCGTGGAAGATCAGCAGGAAGAAGTTGTCGGGTTTTACAGGCGCGGGCCGGTTCACAGAGCGCGGCTCTTTTCGAAATGGAATTGGCGCGCAGTATAACGAGGGCATGGGGGAGGGCAAAGCGCTGTGCGTGCCCGTATAGCGGTGAAAGTGGTTAGAATGTGCGCCTTTTCCTCACCCTCAACGCCCTGTGTGCGCCCTATGTGGGCAATGCGTTGACGCTTCTGCCGTGCCTTGTGGAGGTCCGCCTTGCGCGAAATCGTTCTGATCAATATCACCGGCGAAGACCGCCCGGGTCTGACAGCCGCCATTACCGGCGTGCTGGCGCAGGGTGGCGTGAATATCCTCGACATCGGCCAGGCCGTTATCCACAACACCCTGTCGTTCGGCATTCTGGTGGAGATTCCGGGCACCGAGCAGGGCTCTGTGGTGCTTAAGGACGTGCTGTTCACCGCCTACAAACTTGATCAGCAAGTGCGCTTCACGCCCGTTTCCGAAGCGGACTATCAGCAATGGGTCAGCGGACAGGGCAAAGCCCGGCACATCGTTACCCTGCTGACGCGCCGCGTGACTGCCGAGCAACTGCAGCGCGTGAGTTCGATCACCGCCAAATACGGCTTGAACATCGACCACATTGACCGTCTTTCCGGGCGCATGCCGCTCGATACGCCGGCCGATCAAAGCAAAGGCTGCATCGAATTCTCCGTGCGCGGTGAGCCGGCCGATCCGGGCGAGCTGCGGGCTGAGTTCCTTAGCGTGGCGCAGGAACTGAACGTCGATATCGCCTTCCAGCAAGACTCCGTCTTCCGCCGCAACCGCCGCTTGGCGGTGTTTGACATGGACTCAACGCTGATTGAAGCGGAAGTCATCGACGAGCTGGCCAAGGTGGCGGGCGTGGGCGAGAAAGTATCGGAAATCACCGAGCGCGCCATGCGCGGCGAACTGGATTTCCGCGCCAGCTTCAAAGAGCGTTTGGCCTTGCTCAAAGGCCTGCCGGAAAGCGAACTGGCCGCCATTGGCGCCTCGCTGCGCCTGACCGAAGGCGCCGAAACGCTGTTCACCGAACTCAAGCGCCTGGGCTACAAAACCGCGATTCTGTCGGGCGGCTTCAGCTATTTCGCCAAGCAATTGCAGGCCAAGCTGGGCATTGATTACGTGTTTGCCAACGAGCTGCAAATAGAAGACGGCAAGCTCACTGGCGTGGCGATCGAGCCGATTGTCGACGCTCAGCGCAAAGCCGATTTGCTGCGTCAGCTGGCCGAACAGGAAGGCGTGAGCCTGGAGCAAACCATCGCCGTGGGCGACGGCGCCAACGACTTGCCGATGCTGGCGATTGCCGGTCTGGGCGTTGCGTTCCGCGCCAAGCCGCTGGTGAAGCAATCGGCCAAACAGGCGATTTCGACGCTTGGGTTGGACGGCGTGCTGTATCTGCTGGGCTATCGGGATCGCGACGGCCAGGCGTAGGCCTCTGATCATCTGTACAAGCGGCTTTAGCCGCGATGCTTTTGACGCTAAGAGCATCGCGGCTAAAGCCGCTCCTACAGGGTAGCGAGGGCCATAAAAAAACCGGGCACATGGCCCGGTTTTTTATGGCGCGAACATCACGCTTTATCGCGTTCCAGCAGCGGCTTGAGAAAGTGACCGGTATGGGATTGCGGCATCTCGGCGACTTCTTCCGGCGTGCCGCAGGCAATGATCTGCCCACCGCGTGAGCCGCCTTCGGGGCCCAGATCGACCAGCCAGTCCGCGGTTTTGATCACGTCCAGGTTGTGCTCGATCACCACCACCGTGTTGCCGTGGTCGCGCAGGCGATGCAGCACGTCGAGCAGTTGCTGAATGTCGGCAAAATGCAGGCCGGTGGTGGGTTCGTCGAGGATGTACAGGGTCTTGCCGGTGTCGCGCTTGGACAGCTCGCGCGACAACTTCACCCGTTGCGCTTCGCCGCCCGACAGCGTGGTCGCCGACTGCCCCAGCTTGATATACGACAGGCCCACGTCCACCAGCGTTTGCAGCTTGCGCGACAGCGCCGGCACGGCATCGAAGAACGGTCGCGCTTCTTCAATGGTCATTTCCAGCACTTCGTGGATGTTCTTGCCTTTGTATTTGATTTCCAGGGTTTCACGGTTGTAGCGCTTGCTCTTGCACACGTCGCACGGCACGTAGATGTCCGGCAGGAAGTGCATTTCCACCTTGATCAGGCCATCGCCCTGGCACGCTTCGCAGCGCCCGCCCTTCACGTTGAAGGAGAAGCGCCCCGGCCCGTAGCCGCGCGAGCGCGCTTCCGGCACGCCGGCAAACAGTTCGCGAATCGGCGTAAACAAGCCGGTATAGGTCGCCGGATTGGAACGCGGGGTGCGGCCAATCGGGCTCTGGTCGATGTCGACGACCTTATCCAGATGCTGCAAGCCGTCGATGCTGTCGTGCGGCGCTGCTTCCAGTGTGGTCGCACCGTTCAGCGCAGTGGCGCTGAGGGGGAATAGCGTGTTGTTGATCAGCGTCGATTTGCCCGAGCCGGAAACCCCAGTGATGCAGGTCAGCAGGCCAATCGGAATTTCCAGGTCGACGTTGCGCAGGTTGTTGCCGCGTGCGCCTTTGACCTTGAGCGACAGCTTCTTGTCGCGCGGCGTGCGCTTGGCCGGGTACTGGATTTTGGTCCGCCCGGACAGGTACTTGCCGGTCAGCGAATCCGGGTGCGCCATGACTTCTGCAGCGGTGCCCTCAGCGACGATGTTGCCGCCGTGCACACCCGCGCCGGGGCCGATGTCGACTACGTAGTCGGCCATGCGAATGGCGTCTTCATCGTGTTCGACCACGATCACCGTGTTGCCGATGTCGCGCAGATGCCGCAGGGTCGCCAGCAGGCGCTCGTTGTCGCGCTGGTGCAGACCAATCGACGGCTCGTCGAGGATGTACATCACGCCCACCAGGCCGGCGCCGATCTGGCTGGCCAGGCGGATACGCTGCGCTTCACCGCCGGACAAAGTGTCGGCGCTGCGGTCGAGGGTCAGGTAGTCGAGGCCGACGTTGACCAGAAACTGCAGGCGCTCGCGAATTTCCTTGAGGATTTTCTCGGCGATTTCGCCTTTACGCCCCGTCAGCGCCAGGCTGCCGAAGTACTCGGTGGCGTCGCCAATCGGCAGGCCGCTGACGGCTGGCAGGTTGCGCTCGCCGACGAACACATGCCGCGCTTCACGGCGCAGGCGCGTGCCACGGCAATCCGGGCAGGGCTGGGTGCTGAGGAACTTGGCCAGTTCTTCGCGCACGGTGGTCGACTCGGTTTCCCGGTAGCGACGCTCCAGATTGGGCACGATGCCTTCGAACGGGTGGGCGCGTTTAACGATGTCGCCACGGTCGTTCAGGTAGCGGAAGTCGACGTTGGCGCTGCCGCTACCGCTAAGGATGACTTTCTTGTGCTCGGCGCTGAGGCTGTCGAACGGCTTGTCGAGGCTGAAGCCAAAGTGTTTGGCCAGCGAGCCGAGCATCTGGAAGTAATAAACGTTGCGTCGGTCCCAGCCGCGAATGGCCCCTTCGGCCAGGGTCAACTCGCCGTTAACCAGACGTTTGGTGTCGAAAAACTGCTTCACGCCCAGGCCGTCACAGGTCGGGCAGGCACCAGCCGGGTTGTTGAAGGAGAACAGCTTGGGTTCCAACTCGCTGATCGAATGGCCGCAGACCGGGCAGGCGAAGCGCGCGGAGAACACCATTTCCTCGCCTTCTTCATCGTCCATCGGCGCCACGAATGCCAGGCCGTCGGCCAGCTTCAACGCGGTTTCAAACGACTCGGCCAGGCGCTGCTGCAAATCGCCACGGGCTTTGAAGCGGTCGACCACGGCGTCGATGGAGTGCTTCTTCTGTTTATCCAGCTTGGGCAGTTCGTCCAGCTCATAGAGCTTGCCGTTCACCCGCACGCGTACGAAACCCTGGGCGCGCAGCTCGTCGAAAACGGCCAGGTGCTCGCCTTTGCGCTCGCGAATGATCGGCGCCAGCAGCATCAGCTTTTTGCCTTCGGGCAGGGCCAATACCTGGTCAACCATCTGGCTGACGGTTTGCGCTTCCAGCGGCAGGTCGTGGTCCGGGCAACGCGGCGTACCCACTCGGGCGTACAGCAGGCGCAGGTAGTCGTAGATTTCGGTGATGGTGCCGACGGTGGAGCGCGGGTTGTGCGACGTGGATTTTTGCTCGATGGAAATTGCCGGCGACAGGCCTTCGATGGTGTCGACATCGGGCTTTTCCATCATCGACAGAAATTGCCGCGCGTACGCCGACAGCGATTCGACATAGCGGCGCTGACCTTCGGCATACAGCGTGTCGAAGGCCAAAGAAGATTTACCAGAGCCGGAAAGGCCGGTGATGACGATCAGTTTGTCCCGTGGCAGGGTCAGGTCGATATTTTTCAGGTTGTGGGTTCGGGCCCCACGAATCAGGATCTTGTCCAATTGCAGCCTCGCTTGGCGGGCGAAAACGGATGAGTATACGGGCCTTGTCAAGCCAGCCGGAAGCGCCGGCCTGTGCGATGCCGGATACGGGCTGTTAGAATCGGCGCGCATTTTCTTGAGGTACTTCCATGCACGATCCGCACAGCGAACGCATGAGTGGCAGCGAAACCCGCGCAGCGAGTGGGTTGTCGCTGGTCTTTGCGTTCCGAATGCTTGGCATGTTCATGGTCCTGCCGGTGCTGGCCACCTATGGCATGGACCTGGCCGGCGCAACGCCCGCGTTGATTGGTCTTGCCATCGGCGCCTACGGGCTGACCCAAGCCATACTGCAGATTCCCTTCGGCATCATCTCTGACCGCATCGGCCGCCGTCCGGTCATTTATTTTGGTCTCATCGTTTTCGCGGCGGGTAGCGTGCTGGCTGCCAACGCCGATTCCATCTGGGGCGTGATCGCCGGTCGCGTGTTGCAAGGCGCCGGGGCGATTTCCGCCGCCGTGATGGCGCTGCTGTCCGACCTGACCCGCGAGCAACACCGCACCAAGGCGATGGCCATGATTGGCATGAGCATCGGTTTGTCGTTCGCGGTGGCGATGGTGGTGGGGCCGTTGCTGACGCGCGCGTTCGGGTTGTCGGGGCTGTTTCTGGCCACCGCCGCCATGGCGCTGGTGGGCATTGTGCTGGTGGCCTGGTGGGTGCCGCGCTCGGCCGGGCCGTTGCAGCACCGTGAATCCGGTGTGGCCAAAGACGCCCTCGGCAAAACCCTGCGGCACCCGGACCTGTTGCGCCTGGACGTGGGCATCTTCGTTTTGCATGCGGTATTGATGGCCAGTTTCGTCGCATTACCGCTCGCTTTGGTCGAGCGAGCCGAACTGCCGAAAGAACAGCACTGGTGGGTATACCTGACCGCGCTGCTGGTCGGCTTCTTCGCCATGATCCCCTTCATTATTTATGGCGAGAAAAAGCGCCAGATGAAGCGCGTACTGCTCGGCGCCGTTGCTGTGCTGCTGGGCTGCGAAGTGTTCTTCTGGCTGGCCGACGGCACCTTGCACGAATTAGTGGTCGGCACCGTGGTGTTCTTTACCGCGTTCAACCTGCTGGAGGCTTCGCTGCCGTCGCTGATCAGCAAGGTTTCGCCGGCTGGCGGCAAGGGCACGGCCATGGGCGTTTACTCCACCAGCCAGTTCCTCGGCGCGGCGCTGGGCGGCATTCTGGGCGGCTGGTTGTTCCAGCACGGCGGCCTGGATACGGTGTTTTTAGGATGTGCTGCCCTCTGTGGGATCTGGCTGATTATTGCTGTTACTATGCGCGAACCTCCGTATGTCACTAGCTTGCGCTTGCCGCTTTCGCCCGCTGCGGTGCGCGATGCTGGCTTGGTCGAGCGCCTTGTAGCCGTGACCGGAGTAACAGATGCAGTTGTGGTGGCTGACGAAGCCGCCGTGTATATCAAATTCGATTCCGAACAATTGGATCGCCCCGCGCTCGACGCCTTGCTCGACGCGCGTGCCGATTCCTAGGAGAACGTTATGGCCCGTGGGGTTAACAAAGTCATTCTGGTCGGAACCTGCGGCCAGGACCCGGAAACACGCTACATGCCCAACGGCAACGCGGTCACCAACCTGAGCCTGGCTACCAGCGAGCAGTGGACCGACAAGCAGAGCGGCCAGAAAGTCGAAAAAACCGAATGGCACCGTGTAGCGCTGTTCGGCAAGGTCGCTGAAATCGCCGGCGAATACCTGCGCAAAGGTTCGCAGGTTTACATCGAAGGCAAGCTGCAAACCCGCGAGTGGGAAAAAGACGGCGTAAAACGCTACACCACCGAAATCATCGTCGACATGCAGGGCACCATGCAGCTGCTGGGCGGCCGTCCTGATAACGGCGGTGGCGATTCTGCCCCACGTCAACAGCGTCCTGCACCGCAGCAGCGCGAGCAGCAAGCGCCGCGTGAGTCGCGCCCGGCTCCGCAACCGGCAGCCCAGCCAGCGCCGAACTATGACAGCTTCGACGACGACATCCCGTTCTGATTCGTACCGATAAAGCGTTTTTCTGAAACCCCCGCCCCGCGGGGGTTTTTCATTTTCGCGTGATGCAGAACCCGGCTGTTCGCCGTCTACGAAAATTCATCCAGAACTCTTCGCTGTATGGAGAAAGTTCGGCGCCCAGCGTGCGGCCGAGCTGATATTGCATTCGCTAGCCGCCACGTACTGTTGCGCTGTCCCACGGGCATAGATTGATACTTGCCCGTTTTCGGTCGACTTCAATTCAACCCGTTGAATTGGGCAAGCCCGCGCAACTGCTAAGGATGGATTGTGAATATCAGTCAGAACACGCCCGTCGAGGTGAAACCGCCCTCTCTGCCTAAAGGAGGTGGGGCCATCCAGGGCATGGGCGAGGCCTTGGGCAACGTCGGTTCGACGGGTATGAGCAGCCGAACGCTGGTGCTGCCTGTGTCCGCAGGAAGAGGTTATGCCCCTGCATTGTCGTTGAACTACAGCAGCGGTTCCGGCAACGGTGCTTTTGCCATGGGCTGGAGCCTTTCTCAACTGTCCATCCGCCGGCGTACCGGTCGCGGCACGCCCGCGTACCAGCAGGACGATACGTACCTGGCGCCCGATGGCCAGGTTTTGGTTGCAGAATCGGGCTCCGACCACAAGGTGATCAGCACACAGCGCGACAGCTATGGCGGGCTGAACCTCGGCCAGACCTATACGGTTACGCGTTACTTCCCCTGCATTGAAGGTTCATTCACCAGAATCGAACGCTGGAGCCCGGCAACCAGCGAAGGTGATTTCTGGTTGTTGCACACCGCAGATGGCCAACTGCACTGCCTGGGCAAGTCCGCCGAGGCGCGAATTACCGATCCTGTACAACCGAGCCATATCGGTGCCTGGCTGCTTGAAGAGTCAGTGAACTTGAGCGGGGAGCACATTCGCTATCGCTACAAAAAAGAAGACACGGCTAATTGCGCATTGAGTGGTCAAGAGGCCTCGCGATCGCATACCGCCAATCGCTATTTGCACTACGTCGAGTACGGTAACGTCACGCACTATGAGCCCCTCTATGCCTGGGGTAAATTCAGCCAGGCTCAAGCTCCTGCATGGCTGTTCACGTTGGTATTTGACCATGGCGAGCGGACTCTGGACCCGCTGATAGCGCCGCCGTTTTCGCCCTCTGGCACTTGGCTTTGCCGGGCAGATTCATTCTCCGATTACTCGTTCGGTTTTGAAGTACGCACTCACCGGCTGTGTCAGCAAGTGTTGATGTTTCACCACTTTGCCGAGGAGCTCGGGCAGCCGAACAAACTGGTCGCGCGTCTGCTGTTGGAGTACCAGCAATCGCCGCAACTCACGCAACTGATCGGCGCCCAGGTGTTGGCGTATGAACATGACGGAACCGTTCAATCCCGACCGCCGATGGACTGGTCTTACACCTCGTTTACCACGGACTTTAAAACGTCCGGCTATGTGGCGTTGCCATCGTTCCCGAGCCTCAATAATCGTCAGCGGTATCAACTGGTTGATTTGCTGGGTGAAGGCCTCCCCGGAGTTCTCTATCAGGAAGGCAACGACTGGCGCTACCGGGCGCCGATTCGCGGAACGCAGGGCCCCGATGCGGTCAGCTACGCTGCTTGGCAAGCCTTGCCGCACCTGCCTTCTCTTCTACCCGAGGGCGATGAGCGAAAGGCGCTTGTCGACCTCATGGGTACGGGGCGACTCAACTGGCTGATTGCACAACCGGGGTTGGCAGGTTATTTCACGTTAAACCCCGATCAGCGTTGGAGCCATTTCGTACCCTTCCCGGCATTCCCAACGGAGTTCTTGCATCCATCCGCGCAGATGTCCGACCTGATGGGCGCCGGCCTACCCGATCTGGCCTTGGTTGGACCCAACAGTGTTCGGCTTTACGCCAACCATAGAGAGAAGGGCTACGGCGCAGGTCATGACGTTACCCATGGCGGCAGCGATCGTTTGCCGATGCAATCGGGTGATCATGCATCGCTCGTGGCGTTCAGCGATGTGCTGGGCTCAGGCCAGAAGCATCTTGTTCAGATCCGCTACAACCAGCTCACCTGCTGGCCCAATATGGGAAGAGGGGCTTTCGGCAAACCGTTGGTATTGGCAGCGCTGCCGTTTGACGAACAGACGTTCAATCCTTCCAGGGTTTTCCTGGCTGATCTGGACGGTTCCGGGGCGGCGGACCTGATCTATGCCGAGTCCGAGCACTTTCAGATTTTCCTCAACCAGTCCGGCAACGGTTTCAGTCGTGTGCCACTGATTTTGCCGATGCCTGACGGCGTCCGGTTTGACCAACTGGACCAGGTCCAGTTTGCCGATCTCTGTGGTACCGGAACGGCCTCGCTGGTGCTGACCGTCGGCCATAGCAATCCCCAGCACTGGCAGTACAGTTTTGCAGCGACTAAGCCGTATTTGCTGGTGTCGTCCAATAACAATCTGGGCGCCCACACGAGCTACACCTATCGCAGCTCTGCACAGGAATGGCTCGACGAAAAACAGGAGTCGCCCGCGCGAGTATGTGAGCTGCCCTTCGCGCTCCCCGTGGTCTCGACGCAGACCACGCTGGATGAGATCAGTGGTAATCGCCTCACTCAGCAGTACATGTATCGACACGGCGTCTACGACGGGGTCGAACGGGAGTTTCGTGGTTTTGGCTTTGTTCAGCATCAGGATACCGAGCACCATGCCCAGGCGACCGCACGTGAGCTACCGGCGTCTGCGCCGACGCTGACCAGGGTCTGGTACAACACCGGGCGCGAAGGCGAACAACTGTCCGGTGCGCTTCCTTTTGAAGATCCTTTGTTATTTGCCCTGGGCACGCCGCGCTTAACCCGGCTAAATTCCGTCACCGGCAGTGATGACCTGCTGTCATCGATTGACCGTTCCACTCGCTATCAGCTGTACCGTGCCTTGAAAGGCAGCGTGCAACGGACAGAGATTTACGGCGAGGACGCCAGTCCGCTCAAGGGCGTACCGTACAGCGTTCAGACCACCCGGATGCAGGTTCGCTTGCTCCAGGACGCCGCTTCCCCGGACGCTTACTGTGTGGTTTTGCCGATGGCGATGGAGCAGCTAAGCGTTGGTTACGAGCGCATTGCGGCCGACCCTGTGGTTCAGCAAAACGTGACGCTGCGGACCGATGAGTTTGGCGCGCCGCTCTGGACCGTTGGCATCCATTACCCTCGTCGGCCAAAACCGAGCACCAGCCCATACCCGGCCGCAGTCCCGAACGCCCTGTGGGCGAGTACGTACGACGAAAGCCAGACACCGCTGCGCTTTACCGTAAGCCGCAGCAGTGTCTACCACCTGACCCAGCCGGATGCCTGGCGACTGGGGCTGCCGTATCAGCAACGGCAGAATGTGCTGATTCATGCGACGGGGTTTAGCGGCTATCCCTTGACGCCCAGCGGTTTGACTTACGAAGCGCTGGTCGCATCGGATAGCCTGATCGGAACGACACAACCGCGCATTTTTGCGGGGCAACAAGTCACCTATTACTTCGATGCTTCAGGGAAAGATGTTCTCCCTGCGGGCACACCGCCCCCTGCATTGGCATTGGTTCATCATCTGGAAACGGCTGAACTTGATGAGGAGTCGCTCAAGGCGTACGACGGTGTTTCGACCCTTGATCTGGAGGTTGCTTTACCCGCTGCGGGCTATTTGAAACGCAGCAAGGTATTGGGTCCGTCGACAGAGGAAAACCCGGACGTTTGGGTGATTTCCGGCGGTTACAGCACCTATGTCGCCACTGGCCAATGGTTGCCTTTCTGCCGACCAAGAACAACGCAAAGTAGCTCCATCGTCGCGCCTGAAACCTTCACCTACGATGCTCACAGTTGCGTTGTTACCTCGGTTGCTGACGGTGTCGGGAGTCGAGTCCAAGCGTTTTACGATTACCGTTTTCTGACCCCGCATCGACTCATTGATGCGAACGAAAACACCCAGGAAGTGCTGTTCGATGCCTTGGGTCGGGTGGTTGCAAGCTCGGGTTACGGCACCGAGCTGGATGAGGCGGGTAAACCAGTAGCCGTGGGATTTTCGCCACTGGCCGATTTTGATTCCCGAGACTCCGCCCTGGCCAGTATCGATGCGGCGCTGGCAGCACCCTCAGCGGCTATTCAGCGTGCGGCGCAAGTCTATCTGTACGACTTTTTCAGTTGGATGGGGCAGCTTTCCAGCGACCAGTTTGCTGCGCTTTCTCCGCCCGGTCAGGGCGCTGAACTGCAACGTGTGCTGCAGCGCAATTGCCTTTTGACGTTTAACGGACAGCTGCGCTCACGCGCTTACGCATGGGCTCGTTCTGGCTGGCCGATCGAAAGTGTCGGCGAGTCGGTGCGCAACGCCATTGCCAGTGTCGAGCGCCGGCCGGTGCAGGCTGCGACGCTCTTGGCCGATCAGTATCCAGGCGCGAACCCCGCTGCGCAGATCAGAATCTCCCTGTCACTTTTCGATGGATTCGGGCGCACCCTGCAGGCCAAACAAAAATGCCCACCTGGGCTTGCCTATGTCCTAAACACGGACGGAACACTGGAAATCGAAGCTGGAAAACCTGTTGAGCGTGATACCGGCTCGGCGCCGCGTTGGGCAGTTTCCGGGCGCACCGAATACGACGATAAAGGCCAAGTGATTCGAACGTACCAGCCGTATTTCATCAACGTGCCTAAGTACGTAAATGATGCCAGTGCCCGAGAGTGGGGGTATGCCGATACCCATTACTACGATCCCCTTGGTCGTGAGTACCAGGTCATCACGGCGCTGGGTCACCTGCGACGCAAGAGCTTCTACCCGTGGTTCAGCATCGCGGAAGATGAAAACGACACGCTGCAAGAAGCCATCGATAACGACCCTTTATCGAGGCCATTGTCATGAGTACCACTTCAAACCCGACCACTGCGCAACTGTGCAGTGGCACTCCGACCGTGTCGGTTGTCGATAATCGCGGGTTGTCTGTCCGCACTCTTCAGTACAACCGCAACGCCCCGGGCGAGGCGGTGAGTGAGTTGATCAGTCAACAACGCTATAGCGTCAATGGGCAGCTGTTGAGCAGTATTGACGCGCGGTTGTTTGCCGCGAGGCAGCTTGATCCAGCGGTGTTGCCGAACTTTCGCTACCACACGTCGCTGTCCGGTCAAGTGCTGCTGAGTCAGAGTCAGGACGCTGGTCGGCAGGTCACGCTATATGACGTGGAAGCCGGGCCGGTCTGGCAGGGCAACAGTCGCGGTCACGCCACACGCTTTGAGTACGATCCTCTGCATCGTTTGATCAGCGTGTTTGAGCGATTCGACGCGGAACGAGAGCGGGTCAGCGAGCGTTATGTTTATGGTGAAAACCAGCCCAGCGCCGCGCAGTTCAACAGTCGCGGGCAACTGGTTCGTCACTACGACACGGCCGGGCTCAACGAGGTGTCCCGTTACACCATCAGCAGCCAGCCTCTGCAAACGGTTCGTCAACTGTTGCGTGATGACGCGGCGAACAGCGATTGGCAGGGCGCTGAAAGCCAGTGGCTTGCGTCACTCGAAGCCGAGCGATATCAGAGCTGCATTGGCTACAACGCACTGGGCGACGTGCTGAGCAGTGTCGATGCCAAGGGCAATCAGCAACGTCAGCAGCTTAATATTGCCGGGCAGTTGGCAAGCAGTGGTCTGACTCTGGTGGGGCAGACCGTGGAGCCCCCGATCCTGGCGTCGGTCACCTATGACGCCGGCGGCCAGGTGTTGCGTGAAGCGGCAGGCAACGGTGTGGTCACCAACTACCACTACGAGCCGCAAACGCTGCGCTTGAGCCGATTGGTGTGCACGCGTCCGGCTCAAGGGACGCGCAGCGCACTGTTGCAGGACCTGAGTTATGTGTACGACCCAGTGGGTAATATCCTTTCCATTGGCAATGCGGCAATCGAAAGCCGGTTCCACAATAACCAGCGAATCGAACCGGCCAACGGCTACCAGTACGATGCGCTGTATCAACTGCTCACGGCCAGCGGGCGGGAGAACGCCGGTGCAGGCCGACAAGGCCCTGCGTTGCCGGAGCCGAGCGGTGCCGATCCGAGCCAATACAGCAATTACACCCGCCAATACCGCTACGACAATGGCGGCAATTTGGTTCAGATGCGCCACGTGGGTAATAGCAGTTACACCATGGACATGCTGGTTTCGAGCACGTCCAACCGAGCGGTACAACAATCCGTTTCACCGACGGCGGCCGATGTCGAGGGCCAGTTTGACGCTGCGGGTAACCTCAAGCAGTTGGCGGTTGGCCAGACGCTGCTGTGGAACGGGCGCAATCAATTGCAGCAGGTCACTCAGGTGCAGCGTGGCGGTAGCGATGACGACGAAGAACACTACCAATATGACGGCGCTGGCACCCGGGTACGCAAAACGGCGGTGAGTCATACCAGTGGCACGACCCGTCGTGTGCAGGTGATTTATTTGCCCGGCCTGGAAGTGCGCCGGACCCAGAGCATTCAGGGCAGCACCACGCGTAACGTGGAAGAGCTGCATGTGATCAGCGTCGGCAGTACCGGCCGCCAGCAGGTGCGGGTGCTGCATTGGGAGGAGGGTCGGCCGGAAGATATTGCCAATGACCAGTTGCGCGGCACTCTGGATAACCAGATCGGTTCGACCTTGATCGAACTGAACCAGGACGCGGACATACTGACCCAGGAAGAGTATTACCCGTTCGGTGGTACGGCGGTGTGGTCGGGTAAGAGTGCCAGCGAAACCAAGTACAAGTTTGTCCGGTATTCAGCTAAGGAACGCGACGCGACGGGTTTGTATTATTACGGTTTCCGTTACTACGCTCCCTGGCTAGGGCGTTGGCTCAATCCGGATCCTGCGGGTACGGTGGATGGGCAGAATCTGTATCGGATGGTCAGGAATAATCCAGTCAGTTATGTGGATCGCGCTGGCCATGAAGCCATTCCGCTAGTAGTGCATTTCGCTTGGGAGGGAAAGAATATTTCAACCGAGGCGTTGAGCAATATGCTTTTCATTAAACACATGGATCCGGAATACACGGTCAACGTGTGGACGTCGAGGCCGATGGCCATCTATTCCACTCTCGATAAAATGTTGCATTCAGAAAGCTCAGCCTATGAGAGATACCTTGCCCATAACTTTGGCAATGAAATAAATATTAAAAGCACCGATGACCTTTACGCCAACATAAGCAAAAGCAGCCCGCACGGGGCGCGTCTGGAATCCATGTATAACCGCGAGAAGAGCGGTGCTTATCGCAACTACGCTGCTGCCAGCGACATAACCCGAGCCGCTTTAATGTTTGAAGAGGGCGGGGTTTACATGGATGCCGACGTCGTTGCAGCTGGCGGCATGGATACATTAAGTGAGGCGATACGCAGCTCGAGTCACGACGGTTTCCTTTATCCAAAGTCTAAATCCGGCGTATCTAACGCTGTACTTGCTTCGAGCCGGCACTCCGGTAAGGCGGCTGAGTTTATTAGTGCGATCGTGACTAATACGGATGGGCTGGACTCGCTGCGCCCACAAGCATCATGGACAACAAAGCGTTCCTTCCAACATGAAGATGCGTTCATCGGACGGCTTAAAGGAACAATGATGACCACAGGTCCAAGTGTTTTGGCGGGCCTTAATCTGCTTAAAAATGTCGCCAATGTCCTTTCTGAATCCATTTTCTTTCATAGAGATTCTAGGCTTGCATCAACGCAGATTCAGGCCTTGGGAAGTGAGCAATCTGTTTCTGACGTTATATACAGAGGGCTCAGGCCGGGGCTTGATGGTAATGGGGCATGGGCCAATATGAGAGCGGGCAGACGTGATTCCATCCATTGAGCAGGAAGTTTGCTTGCGCAGCATGGATTCCAGCGGGTAGGTCTTCAGCGGCTATCCGGTTTGGGTAAAGGCGTCGATCAGCTCAATTGGCCGAGTCAGGACGCGAGTTGATCCAGCTGGCGAATCGTTCGCGGCGGCTCAACTTGCACTTGCCGGCGTAACGGGCCTTATGCGGAATACTCGTGGCGAGACTACCGTTCGTCGGGCGTCATCGGAACGCGCCATTCGATGAATGGTTTTCACGCCCATGGAAGATTGAGTAAAGTTTTCCTGCAAAAAAAGCCGTCATTTGTTTGAAACCCTAGAAAATCCCATACAATTCGGGACTGCTTCTACCTCCTTGCCAGGGTTTCCCGACAATGGTTGCTGAACAACCCGCTTTTTATTCGTTCGTGGAAGCACCTCTTGGTATTCATAACCTTTTTGATTAGGCCTTTCTGACGTATGCAAATGCGCCTGATGCTTCTGGGCGGCGGCAATGCCCTTGGGCAGGCGCTGATCCGCCTGGGAGCCGAAGATGATATCGGCTTCCTCGCGCCGCGCCCCCCCGAGGGCGGCTGGGATGCCACCAGCCTGACCTTGCTGCTTGATGAAACCCGTCCCGACGTGGTGGTAAACCTCGCGTACTACTTCGACTGGTTTCAGGCCGAAACGGTGGGCGCCGAGCGTTTCGCCCCGCAAGAGCGCGCCGTCGAGCGCCTCGCCGAACTTTGCCAACATCACTCCATTCGCCTGGTTCAACCGTCGAGCTACCGGGTTTTCGACGGCTCGCGCGCGACTGCCTACAGCGAAAAGGAAGAACAGGTGCCGCTCGGCCTGCGCGGTCAGGCGTTGTGGCGCATTGAACAGAGCGTGCGAGCGGCGTGCCCACGGCATGTGCTGATTCGCTTTGGCTGGTTGCTCGACGCCAGTGTCGATGGCTTGCTGGGCCGCTTTCTGGCCCGTGCCGAGCACGAGTCGGAGCTGTTTCTGGCCGATGATCGACGCGGCAACCCCACGCCCATCGACGACGCGGCCCGTGTGCTGATTGCCGTCATCAAGCAACTCGACTGCCAGGCGCCGCTGTGGGGCACCTACCACTACGGTGGTTACGAGGCCACCACCTCGCTGGCTCTCGGCCAGGCGGTACTGACAGAAGCCCGGAACTTCCGCCAGCTGGCTGTGCAGGAAGTGGGCGCTCAAGCCCATGCCGCGCGCCCAGATGCGGCTGACGAACCGCAGCACGCCGTGTTGGCCTGCAAGAAAATTCTCCACACCTTTGGCATCAAACCGCGCGCCTGGCGTGCCGGCTTGCCGAGCCTTCTGGACCGTTACTACCGCCATGCCTGATCGTCCCGTTCTGATTACCGGGGGCGCCGGCTTTATCGGCTCCAACCTGGTCGATGCCCTGTTGGCCAACGGTTATTCGGTGCGCGTGCTCGACGACCTGTCGATGGGCAAACGCAGCAATTTGCCGCTCGACAACCCGAGCCTGGAGCTGCGCGTCGGCAGCGTGGCGGATGCGGCGTTGGTCGCTGACGCGGTGGCCGGTTGCCAGGCGGTGGTGCACCTCGCCGCCGTAGCGTCGGTGCAAGCCTCGGTGGACGATCCGGTGAGCACGCACCAGAGCAATTTCGTCGGCACCCTAAATGTGTGTGAAGCCATGCGCCAACATGGCGTCAAGCGCGTGCTGTTTGCCTCCAGCGCGGCGGTGTACGGCAATAACGGCGAAGGCCAGGCTATCGACGAAGACACGCCGAAAGCGCCGTTGACGCCTTATGCGGTGGACAAGCTGGCGAGCGAGCAGTATCTGGACTTCTACCGCCGCCAGCATGGTCTGGAGCCGGCGATCTTCCGCTTTTTCAATATCTTCGGCCCACGGCAGGACCCGTCCTCGCCGTACTCCGGGGTCATCAGCATTTTTATTCAGCTCGCCCAACAAGGGCTGCCGATTACCGTGTTCGGCGACGGCGAGCAGACCCGCGACTTTTACTACGTGGGCGACCTGATCGACCTGCTGGTGCAGGCCCTGGAATCGCCGAACGCGGCGGAGGGCGCAGCCAATGTCGGCCTCAACCGCGCCACCAGCCTCAATCAGTTGCTGGAGCATATTCGCGCCGTGGTCGGCGATTTGCCTGCCGTCTCGTACGCGCCGGCACGGGACGGCGACATCCGCCATTCTCGCGCCAACAACGGGCGGCTGCTAAGCCGCTACCACGTCGGCGAGCCAACACCGATGGATGTCGGCCTGGCCAAGCTGCTCGGCCGCTAAGCCTGCGCGCTTAGTGCTTGCGCAGTTGGTACAACCCTCGACTGAGCGCCACCACCTCGCCGCTGCCGTCAGTCAGCGCCAACTCCAATACGTACTCGGCCTTGCCCGTTTCGGCCGCTTCGGTTTGCAGGCGCTCGATGTCGGCGGCGTCCAGGCGTGCCTCCACGCGGATGTCGCCGGTCGCGGGGCGGCGAAAGCGCAGGTTCATTTCCTTGATGATCGGGTAGAAACGCTGGGTGTCGAAGCTGGTGAGAAACAGCGCGCCGCCAGGGATTTCCGCCAGCGTGAACAGCGCGCCGGCATACATGCTGCCGATGTGGTTCTGGTTGCCGGCCAAGGGCATGCACAGGCGCACAAAGCCCGGCTCCAACACCTCGGCTTTGAGTTGGCTGCGTTTGACGAACGCGATCTGCTCTTCGGTAAGTTGCCGCGCAACCTCGAGGGGAAAGGCCATGGCCGGAATCTCTTGTTGTTATGAAGGCTCCAGCCTAGCGTGTAGCCGGCGCACCACAATGACCGCGGCGCTCGCCGCGCCTGACCAAAAGTGACGCTTACACGCCCTGGGCTTTCAGCCAGTCGAGCAATTGCGCCAGCGGCATCGCGCCACTCTGGCGAGCGACTTCTTTACCGTTTTTGAAGAGCAACAGGCTTGGGATCGAGCGAATGCCCAACTGAGCGGAGAGCTGTTGGTTAGCTTCGCTGTCGAGCTTGGCCAGGCGTGCCCGGCCCAGCAATTGCCCAGCGGCTTGCTTGAAGGTCGGCGCAAACGCCTGGCACGGTCCGCACCAACTGGCCCATACGTCCACCAGCAACGGCAGGTCGCCTTTTATCTGGCTGGCATAACTGGCTTGGTTCAGGTCGAACGGCGTGCTCAGCAACACCGCCTCTTTGCAGCGTCCGCAGCGCGGGCTATCGCCGGTGCGGTCGGAGGGAATGCGGTTGAGGCCGTTGCATTGCGGGCAGGGAATTACGAGAGGGTCGGACATGTCTGGCTCCAGAGGCTATACGCGCTATCTGGAGCCGCAGACCGGCGCTTTCAAGCGGTGAGACCGATATAGATGTTGTACGCACTGATCAGCGTGATCAGGCTGCCGATCATGATCAGCAAGGTTTTCGCATGCAGCTTTTTACACAGCAACGCCGCGAACGGCGCGGCGAACAAGCCGCCGAAAACCAGACCCGCTACCAACAACCAGGTGCTCGGTTGGCCGGCCAGCAAGATAAACGAGGTGGCGCTGGCGATGGTCAGGAAAAACTCGGCGAAGTTCACCGAGCCGATCGTGGTGCGCGGATCGCTGCCCGAGCCGATCAGCGTGGTCGTCACCACCGGGCCCCAGCCACCGCCACCGGCCGCGTCGACGAAACCGCCGAACAACGCCAGCTTGGCGATGTGCTTGGGCTCGCGTTTTTCCACGATGTGCTTGAACGCCTTGCGCAGGATGTACAAGCCCATGATCAGTAAGTACGCGGAAATAAAGGGCTTGAGTACCTTGCCGTCGAACTGGGTGATGATCACCGCGCCCAGCACGGCGCCGATCATGCCGGGAATCAGCAAACGCAAAAATAGCGACTTGTTTACGTTGCCCAGTTTCACGTGGGAGATGCCAGACAGGCCCGTGGTGAACACTTCGGCGATGTGCACGCTGGCGCTGGCCGCAGCAGGCGAGGCGCCCGCGCTGAGCAAGAAGGTGGTCGCGGTAATGCCGTAGGCCATGCCCAGCGCGCCATCGATGGCCTGGGCGAAAAAGCCCACGGCCACGGCGCTCCAGAACAGCGGGCTGGTCAGCGCGCTCTCGATAATTTCCAGGCCGCTGCTCTCGTGGTTACCAAAGAACAGGCGCCACGCCAGAAAGCCCAGCAGGCTCAACAGAATGGCCACTGCCAGCCACATGGCAATGCGCAGCACGGGATGATTGGCGGGATGGGAGACGTAGTCTTCAACCGGCGGCAAGCCCATTGCCTGGTGTTCGGTATTGAGGGGGCTTGCGGAGTAATCGAGTTCGCGGATTTTCATCTACAGCGGAGCCTTAAGCGGGGCGAGCGGTTAGCCGTTCGGTGGCGCAACGATAGAGAGCTTTGCTTAGAGAGTCTAAGACTGATTGGGCAGGTTTATATGCCATCCAGGAATTTAGCGCTTACAAGCATTGCGCTGAAGACGTGCCGTCGCAGGAGCGGCTTCAGCCGCGATGCGCTTGACTGTGCCGCCCCCTCAACCCGTTGCTGTATCTGTGTACGTGCCCGCGAACCCACTAGCCTTCAGATTCACAACAAGGAGATCACCATGCACACCCTCGGCGTTCTAGGCGGCATGAGTTGGGAATCGACAGTCACCTATTACCGCCTGCTCAACGAAGGCGTTCGCGACCAGCTCGGCGGGCTGCATTCCGCGCCGCTATTGCTGCATTCAGTAGATTTCGCCCAGATAGCCGCCATGCAAAAAAGCGGTGACTGGCAGGGCGCCGGCGAGGCGTTGGCGCAAGCCGCCGCAGGCCTGCAAAACGCCGGCGCCACGGCGCTGCTGTTGGCGACCAACACCATGCACAAAGTGGCACCGGCCATCGAGGCGGCGGTGGATATTCCTCTCCTGCACATTGGCGATGCGGTGGGGCAGGCGTTGCAAGCGCAAGGCATCCGCAAGGCGGCTCTGCTCGGCACCCGCTTTACCATGCAGGAAGCGTTTTACCGTGACCGCCTCAGTGAGCGCTTCGGCATCGAGGTGCTGGTGCCTGCGCCCGAAGCGCAGGCCGAAATTGACCGAATCATTTTTCAGCAGCTCTGCCTGGGCCAGTTTCCGGAAGCGTCCCAGCGCTACTACCTCGATTGCCTGGAACGGCTAAATGCCCAAGGCGCCGAGGCGGCGATTCTGGGCTGTACCGAAATTGGTCTGCTGCTGGACGGCTGCGAGGCGCCGCTGCCTTTGATTGATAGCACCCATGAGCATGTGCGCATGGGGCTCGATTGGCTTCTAGCTGCCTCCATAACGTAGGGGCCGGCGGGTAATCACGAAGAGCAACTGATTTCCAGGTGCTTACCCCACTCCGGCGGCCGCTCGGCGAAGCGCTCCATGCCCGGCTGCTCGTCAAACGGCTTGCTCAATACCTCATGCAGCAGCCGAACTTCGCTGTAGTCGCCGCGCTCGGCGGCTTCAATCGCTTGCTGTGCCAGGTAGTTGCGCAGGATGTATTTCGGGTTCACCGCATGCATCCGCGCGCGCCGCTCGGCGACGTCCAGATCGCCGCAGCGGGTGAGGTAGTCGGCGGCCCAGGCGTCGAAGCCGGCTAAGTCCACAAAGTCTTCACGTAGACGTTTCAACGCATCGGCCGGGGCGCTGTCGCCCAGTTCGCGGAAGAAACGGCTGTAGTCGACCGGGCTGGTCTGCATCAGCTGCAACAGCCGTTCGATCAGGCTGTTGTCGTCATCATGCGGTTGGTACAGGCCCAGGCGTTTACGCATCAGGTCGAGGTAATGCGCCTGGTACAACGGCAGGAACAGGTTGAGCGTTTCGCGCAGCGCTTCAACGCTGATGAACGGCGTGAGCGCCTGGGCCAGTGCCGACAGGTTCCAGTGGGCGATGGGCACCTGATTGCTGAAGGAGTAGCGGCCGCTGTCGTCGGAGTGGTTGCAGATAAAGCGCGCGTCGAAGTCGTCGAGAAAAGCGAAGGGGCCGTAGTCGAAGGTGATGCCCAGAATCGACATGTTGTCGGTGTTCATCACCCCGTGGCAAAAGCCGTACGCCTGCCAATACGCGATCATCTCGGCGTTACGCTCCAGCACCTCGCGGAACATCGCCAGGTGCGGCTCCGGTTGCTCCAGGCACGCGGGGAAGTGGCAGCGCAGCACATGCTCGGCGAGCACCTTCAGCTGCTCTTCCTGCTTGGTGTAATAGAAGTACTCGAAGTGGCCGAAACGCACATGGCTCGGGGCCATGCGCAGCACCATGGCCGCCGTTTCTTTTTTTTCGCGCCACACCGGCGTGCTCGACCCCACGACACACAAGGCGCGGCTGCTGGGAATGCCGAGCGCGTGCATGGCTTCGGAGGCAAGGAACTCGCGGATCGAGGAGCGCAACACCGCGCGGCCATCGCCCATGCGCGAGTAGGGCGTTTGCCCGGCGCCTTTGAGGTGCAAATCCCAGTGCTCGCCCGCATCGTTCACCACTTCGCCGAGCAGCAGTCCACGGCCATCACCCAGGCGCGGGTTATAGGAACCGAACTGATGACCGGAATACACCATGGCGCGCGGCTCGGCGCTTTCCCACAGTTTGTGGCCGGCAAAGATTTCAGCAAATTCCGGTTTCGCCGCTTCGTTGGGGTCCAGATCCACAAGCGCCATGGCGGCGGAACTGGCGACCACCAGGCGTGGGTCATCGATGGGCTCGGGAAGCACTTCAGTGGAGAACGCGTCGCCTAAACGAGCGAAGCGGTTATCGAAGTTCAGATCGGCGAGGGTTTTCAATGGCGTTGTCCGAAAGAGGCTGGGATCGGAAATCAGTTGGACAGCTTTCGCCACCGACGGGTCAATAAACCTGCCAAACAGCATCGCGGCTAAAGCCGCTCCCACAAACTACGAAACCTGTAGGAGCGGCTTTAGCCGCGATGGGTTTAATGTCACGGCGCCGGTTTTGGCGCTTGCGCTTCCTCAGCCGCTTCCACCTGATGTTCCTTCCCCTCGGCATTGGTGAGGAAAATTTCCATCTTCGGCGTGGAGCTGGAGTTGATGTTGTTGTCGCGGAACAACTGGTCGATACGGCGGTTCAATTCGTCGGTGGCCAGGCCGCGGTCGCCCAGTTCGCGCACATAAATTTTCAGTTCGTGGTCCAGGGTGCTAGCGCCGTAGGCGGTCAGTTGCACGGTGGGCGCCGGGTCGCGCAGCACGCGGGAGTTTTCCTGGGTGGCTTGCAGCATCAGCTTGCGCACCAGCTCCAGGTCCGAGCCGCGCTGCACGTTAAAGGTCAGCACGATGCGGGTGATGGTGTCGGTCAGCGTCCAGTTGATCAGCTGACTGGTCAGAATGGTCTGGTTCGGCACGATCACCGCTTTACGGTCGCCGTCAGTGATGTGCGTGGCGCGGATACGAATGCGGTTAACCGTGCCGGTCACAGTGCCGATGGTCACAAGGTCGCCGATGCGCACCGGACGCTCGAACAGCAGAATGATGCCGGAAATGAAGTTGGCGAAAATCGCCTGCATACCGAAACCGATACCGACCGACAGCGCCGCCACTAACCATTGCAACTTGTCCCAACTCACGCCCAGGGTCGACAACGTGCTGACGATGCCGATGCCGGCAATGGCGTAAGACAAGAGCGTGGTCGTCGCATATGCGCTGCCTTGCGCCAGTGACAGGCGCGACAGCACCAACACTTCCAGCAGACCGGGCAGGTTATTGGCCAGGGCGATGGTCACACCGATGATCAACAGCGCGCCGAGTACATCCAGCAGGCTGATGGGCAACTGCGTGGCAGCAGCGCCCGTGCCGGCGGCGTATTGGTACAGGGTCACGTTGTCGAGGTAGGCGAACACGCTGATCAGGTCGGCCCAGACCAAATACAGGCAGCCAATAAAGCCGGACAGCAGCGCCAGGCGAATCAGTCGCAACGACTGTTGGTTGACCTGCTCGATGTCCAGCCGCGCGGTTTCCACCGGCACTTCTTCGCCGTCGACGTTCTCTTTGGCCTGCGCCTGACGTTTCGCCAGGGCGCGGGCATAGGCCAGACGCCGGGCCGCCACGGCCAGGCCGCGGACGAAAGCGGCTTCGATAATCAGCCAGACGATCAGCAAGTACAGGGTGTTGATCAGCCGATCCGTGAGCTTCAGCGAGGTGTAGTAGTAGCCAAAGCCGACCGCGATGATCAGCGCAAACGGCAACAGGGTGAACGCCGTACCGATCACCAGACGGAACGGTGACGCGTGTTCACGCAACGGCTCGGTGAGCAGCAATTTGCCCAGCAGCCAGGTCATCAGGCAAAAGCAGGTGAGCACGATGATGATGCCGATCACGTCTTCGGCCAGTGAGGCGGGTTGCTGCTCAGCCACGCTCACCACCGCGACCAGGGCCATTACCACCAGCCCGAGTTTGCGCACCTGGTTGCTAATAAACGCCACCTGCGGGCGCGGCCAGCGGAAGTGCAGCTCGGCCATGCCGCCGGGCGCCAGAATGCGGTACAGCGTGTAGAACACCAGCCAGGCCTGGGCCATTTCCAGCAGCGCGCCGCCCAGTGCGGCGTTCAGTCCACGGGCATCCACCCGCAGCGCCAGCCCGCCCAGCGCCAGCAGCAGCGACACCGGCAAAGCCAGCAAGATGTTCAGCAGCAATGCCAAGGGCGTGTGCAGCTGGCTGTCGCGTTTGTAGTGGCCGATGTCTTCGTGCAGTTCGCCGAGCTTGCGATAGATGGTGCTGCGCTGCCAGATCAGCAGGCCACTGACCAACGCCAGCGGCAGAAAAAACCACGGCCGCTCGCCCAGGGCTTCGAACAACTGCTTGAGCCCATCGCCCCACGGCAGGTCGGCCAGCTGGCTTTGCAGGTAACGCGGTGCCACTCGCAGCCACGAAAGGTCCAGCGGCTTGTTGCTGGGAATCCAGAACATCTGCTCTTCAAGCGTGGCGCGCAGGGCTTTTGCTGTGGCTTGCAGTTGCTTTTGGTTAAGTTGCAGGGTGATCGATTCGTTTAGCAGCGCATTGAGCTCTCGGCTCAACCGCTCAAGCAGTTCGGCGCGGGTGTTGGCCAGGTCCAGCAGCGTGCGGCGCACCTCCGGCGTCACCTGCTCGGCAGGTTGTTTGGCCAACAGACTGTCGACATAGGCTTGCGGCGAGCCGTATTGGTCGCGGGTCTGGTCGAGGTTGAACTGGTAGAGCCGGATGTCGGCAATCTCGTCGGCCAGGTCCTGATTCATCGTCAGTTGCGGCAACGATTCTTTCTGCTGATAAAGAATCTTCGAGAGCAGCAGGCTGCCCTTGAGCACGTTGATCTGTTCTTCCAGCGACTGATCGGCCTGGTTGACGCTGTCGAGTTGCTGCTTGGTCAGCAGGTTCTGTTTGGTAAGGTCGTTGAGGCGGTCGGTGGCGCGCAGCAGGTAGTCGGAGAGCTTGAGGTTCTCAGCGCTTTCCAGGGCTACCACGCTGTCGGAGCCGGCGTTCTGCGCCTCCTTGGATAATTCCACCAAGGTTTTTTCCGACTGCGCCCGGCGTTTTTCGCTGATCAAGGTTTGCAGGTCATTGCTGCGTTGTTCGGCACGGGCGATGCGTTCCACCAGCAAGTCGCGCTGGATGTTGCCCAAGTCTTGCAGCACGTTGTTGCCCGCCAGCTCGGCGCGGCGCAAGGCCATTTTTGCCACCAGGGCTGCCTGCTCGGCGTTCAGTTGGTCGCGGCGTTCAGGACTCAGTGGCTTGTTGGCCTCTTTGCCCACCTTGAGCAGGTTGCCGATCTCCTGCATGCGCGTCTGGCCGTTGCTGATCTCCGCCTGGGCGCGTTCGGGCCGGGTTTGCGCGGTAAGAATGTCGCTATTGGCCACGGCCAGCGCTTTTTGCCAGTCGCTAAGCTGGGTGCTGATGTCGGTCAGTTTTTGTTCAAGCTGCGGAATGCTCAGCGCGCCGTAACGCTCGCGAAAAGCGTCCGGCGGGTTGGCTTTGAGTTTGGCCAGGTCGCGCTGGCTGTCGGCGGTGAGCTTTGGCGCCTCGGCGAGCTTTTGCTTGAGCTGGGTCAAGCGAACTTCGGCGTCGCCTTTTTCCGCCAGCAGTTCCAGGGTGTTTTCCAGGATCTGCTTGATAGTCGAGGCATCAGGCTCGGCCAGTTTGCGTGCGGCCAGGCCATCGAGGTTGCGCTGAACATCGGCGCTGCTCGGGGGTTCGGCGGCATGCAAAGACGGAATGATCAGCGCGAGCCCAAGCAGGCTGGCCGTAAGAAGGGTACGGAGCGAAGTAGGAAACAGAGACATGGTCGCCAATCGTGCGGCTCGGGAAGCGAGCAGTTTAGAGGAACAGGCCGGGGCCGGGGCGGCTGCCTTCGGGGAATTTGACGCCGACCTTGCGAATCTTGTTGCCTTCCATGGCCGCGACGGTCCAGGTCAGGCCATTCCATTCAACCTGGTCGCCAATAACCGGCTCGCCGCCAATTTCGTGGGCGATAAAGCGCCCGAGCGGCATGTGGGCGTCCACTTCGCCGACTTTCAGGCCGTACAGCGCAGCAATGGCCGCCAGTTCGGCGTCGCCTTCGAGCACGAAGTCACCGAAGAAGCGCAAGTCCAGGCCGCGTTTCGGCGCCTGGCTGAAGAGTTTGCCGAGGGCCGGCAGGTCGTGTTCATGCCCGACTACGCAGAGCATGTCGCCGGCCTCCAGCGTGGTACTACCGGAGGGGTGCAGCAGCTCGGTGCCGCGGAACAAGGCGGCGATGCGCGTGCCGTCGGGCATGTTCAGTTCGCGAAGGGCGGCGCCAATGCACCACTTTTCCGCGCCCAGGCGGTAAACGAACAGCTCCCACTGGCTGGTGGGATGCACCTCCAGCCCGGCGCGGGAAATGGGCGCCGGCTCCGGCGGCACCGTTACCCGCAACCACTTCGCCACCCACGGCAAGCTGGTGCCTTGCACCACCAGCGACACCAGGACAATAAAGAACGCCAGGTTGAAATACAGCTGCGCGTGTTCCAGCCCGGCCATGAGCGGGAACACGGCGAGAATGATCGGCACCGCGCCGCGCAGGCCGACCCAGGCGATAAACACTTTTTCGCGGTCGTGGAAGGCCTTGAACGGGAACAAGCCCACGGCCACCGACAGCGGCCGAGCGATCAGAATCATCCACAGCGCCAGGGCCAGGGCCGGCAGCGCGATGGGCAGCAAGTCGTGGGGCGTAACCAGCAAACCCAGCACCAGGAACATGCCGATCTGCGCCAGCCAGGCCAGGCCGTCGAGCATGTGCAAAATGCCATGGCGCGAACGAATGGCTTTGTTGCCCAGCACCAGGCCGCACAGGTACACCGCCAGAATGCCGCTGCCGTGCAGCGCGTTGGTCAGGGCGAAGGTCAGCAGGCCGCCGCTGACCACCAGCAACGGGTACAAGCCGTGCGCCAAGTGAATGCGATTGACCAGCTTGAGCACCACCCAACCGCCGGCCAGGCCCACGACCGCACCGATGCCAAATTCGCGCAGCAGGTGCAGCAACAGGCCCAAGCCGAATTCGTTTTCACCGCGGGCGAGCATGTCGATCAGCGTAACGGTGAGAAACACCGCCATGGGGTCGTTGCTACCGGATTCGATTTCCAGGGTAGCGTTTACCCGTTCGTTCAGGCCTTTGCCGCCCAGCAACGAGAACACCGCAGCGGCGTCGGTCGAACCGACAATCGCGCCGATCAGCAGGCCCTGCATCAGGTTGAGATTGAACAGCCAGGCGGCGGCCATGCCAGTGAGGCCGGTGGTGATCAGCACGCCAACGGTGGCCAGCGACAAGGCCGGCGACAGCGCCACGCGGAAGCTCGACACGCGGGTACGTAAACCGCCGTCCAGCAGGATTACCGCCAGGGCCAGGTTGCCCACCAGATAGGAAAGGGGGTAGTTGCTGAAACCGATGCCGCCTGGGCCATCGACGCCGGCCAACATGCCGACGCCCAGAATGATCACCAGAATCGGGATGCCCAGACGCGAAGAAAGCGAGCTCACCAAAATGCTCGCGCCTACCAGCAATGCGCCGATCAGGAACAGGCTATTGATGGCGGTGGCATCCAAAGGCGGAACTCCAGGCAAACGGGTTTAGATCGAAAATAGCTTAGAGCATGCAGCAGGCATGCCAGACGATTCTAACCCGCGTTTTCCTGCGCCTGTCAAAAAAAAGCCCCGCGTTGGGGCGGGGCAATCGTTACTGACTCGGTTGCGTTGCTTTTTGTAGGAGCGAGCTTGCTCGCGAAGCGGTGTCGGGCCGTTCGCCAGCAAAGCTGGCTCCTACAAAATCAGAACGAGGCGTCCTTAAAACCAAGCATCCTGCATCGCCAGGCACGTATCGTCCTTGGCCTCCAGAATCGCCAGGTCGTGGTGCATGCTCGGTACTTCCCAGGTCAGGAAGTAGCGTGCGGCTTGCAGTTTGCCGGTGTAGAAGTCGTGGTCCTGGGCGTTGCCTTTGGCCAGGCCTTCTTCGGCGCGGATGGCTTGTTCCAGCCAGCGCCAGCCGATAACCATGTGGCCGAACACTTTCAAGTACAGCGCCGAGTTGGCCAGGCTTTCGTTGACCTTGCCCTGCATCAGGTCGCCCAGCAGCGCCAGGGTGACGGTCGACAGGCGCGACAACAGATGCTCCAGCGGCTCACGCAGGGCGTTGAGCGAGGGATGCGCTTCGGCGCGCTGGCAGCAGGTTTGAATCAGCTTCACCAGTTGCTTGAGCGCCGCGCCGCCGTTCATCGAAACCTTGCGGCCCAGCAGGTCGAGGGACTGGATGCCGTAGGTGCCTTCGTGAATCGGGTTCAGGCGGTTGTCGCGGTAGTACTGCTCCACCGGGTATTCGCGGGTGTAGCCGTGGCCGCCGAGAATCTGGATCGCCAGTTCGTTGGCTTTCAGGCAGTAGTCCGACGGCCAGGATTTAACAATCGGCGTCAGCAGGTCGAGCAGTTCCAGCGCGGTTTTGCGCTCTTCTTCGGTGCTCAGGGTTTGCGTGTCGTCGAACAGGCGTGCGGCGTACAAGGCCAGGTCGAACGAGCCTTCCACGTAAGCCTTTTGGGTTAGCAACATGCGGCGCACGTCGGCGTGTTCGATGATCGCCACCTGCGCGGTGGTTGGGTCTTTGCCGTCGGGCAGGCGACCTTGTGGGCGCTGGCGGGCATAGTCGAGCGAGTACAGGTAGCCGGCGTAACCGAGCATCACCGCGCCCATGCCGACGCCGATGCGCGCCTCGTTCATCATCTGGAACATGTAGCTCAAACCATGGTGCGGTTTGCCCACCAGATAGCCGACGCACTCACCGTTATCGCCGAAGTTCAGCGCCGTCGATGTGGTGCCGCGCCAGCCCATCTTGTGGAACAAGCCGG
>Ga0157370_10001149_pt1 | contig 32991 bp, 21 predicted proteins | sample C35metaG_FD_113463 | JGI IMG/M metagenome (GOLD analysis project Ga0157370, IMG submission 113463) | Corn rhizosphere microbial communities from Kellogg Biological Station, Michigan, USA - C3-5 metaG | ecosystem: Host-associated > Plants > Roots > Rhizosphere > Soil | place: USA: Michigan... | reverse complement strand
TGGACCCAATCGAAATGCTCGGCCACTGGCCGTGTCTTATTCGATTGCAGCGGGCCGATGAAATGCCATTCGATCTGCGCGCGCAGATCGGCGAGCGCTTCGAGCTTCGCAAGCGCTTCTTGCACGTAGTTTTCGCCGAAGGCACGCTGGCCCGCGGCGAACGCGGCGCGCACGTCGTCGGCGGGGAACGTCTTCGAGACGGCCAGCAGGCGGATCGAGTCGGGCGAGCGTTGGGCGGCTCGGGCAGCTTCGGCTATGCGTGCTTTGACTGCCGCGAGGGAATGAGCGAGGGAAGCCATAGAGTTTGTTGCGAAATGGGGCGAACGTTAGCGTCACGATTATACGGATCGCCATGCCGATGCCGGCACGTTCGCACCGCTCGTCTACCGCTCACCCGTAAATCAAATGCTCGACGAGCTCGACCCAATGTCCAACGGGCAACGAAGTCCCGCTTTGCAAATGCGCGATACAACCGACGTTGGCCGAGACGATCATCTGCGGCTCGAGGGTCTCTAGGCTTTTCACCTTGCGATCGCGCAGCGTATAGGAGAGCGCCGGCTGCGTGACCGAATAGGTGCCGGCCGAACCGCAGCACAGGTGGCTATCGTTCGGCAGCCGCGTCTCGACGCCGAGCGAAGCCAGCAAATGCTCCACCGTGCCGCGAATCTGCTGGCCATGCTGCAACGTGCAGGGCGGATGGAACGCGACCGTGTGTACGCCGCGCCGGCGCGCGAGCCCCGCCAGTTTCGCTTCGAAGCGACCGAGCACTTCCGCGATGTCGCGCGTCAATTCCGTGATGCGACGCGCTTTCTCCGCATAGGCCGGATCGTTGCGCAGCAAATGTCCGTATTCCTTTACCGTCGCACCGCAGCCCGACGCATTCATGACGATCGTGTCGATGCCCGCCTCGACATGCGGCCACCATGCGTCGATATTGCGTCTCGCGTCGTCGAGCGCTTCGTCTCGATAGCCAAGATGCAGGCGGACCGCGCCGCAACAACCGGCCTCCGGCTCGATCACGGTCTCGATGCCGAGTGCATGCAGCACGCGCGCCGTAGCAATGTTGATGTTCGGCAGCATGGCCGGCTGCACGCAGCCGGCGAGTAGCAACATGCGTTGCGTTGGCTCGGGTACTTCCTGGTCTGCGCTTGCCCCTGCAGCCGCCGCGCCGGTCGCAGCGCGATGGACGCCGACGGGCTCGCCTTGCGTCGGCCATTCGAGCAGCCGCTGGCGCGCGGGAACCTTGTCGCGTAGCCGGCGCGGCAGGAATGGCCGTACGAGTTGTCCCAGCCGCATGGCCGGCGTAAAGACGGCGCTGTTGGGCAGTACGCTCGCGAGCAATCGCCTCAACAGTTGCTGGCGAAGCGGCCGCGGTACGGTGGCTTCGACATGCTGCCGTCCGATTTCGACGAGCCGCCCATACTGCACCCCCGATGGGCAAGTCGTCTCGCAACTGCGGCAAGTCAGACAGCGGTCCAGATGCAACTGTGTGCTGCGCGTGACGGCGGCGCCTTCGACCATCTGTTTGATGAGATAGATGCGTCCGCGCGGGCCGTCGAGTTCATCGCCGAGCAATTGATACGTGGGGCAGGTGGCTGTACAGAAGCCGCAATGCACGCACTTGCGCAAGATCGCCTCGGCTTCTTCGCCGTCGGCGGTGTTGCGGATGAAGTCTGCGAGTTGGGTCTGCATCGCTGCGCTTTTATCGCTCGTTCGGTCGCTGGGTTCGCGAAGGCTGGATGCTCCTTCGGGACGGAAAAGCCTGGTGCATCACAAATCCGGATAGAGGCGAGCGCGATTGAACACGCGCGCGGGATCGAAAGCGTTCTTGAGCCCTCGATGAATCTTCATCAGCGGGGCCGCCAACGGCGTGAACACGCCGACGCTGCGATCGAAAGCGCGGCCCGCGCGAAAGATCGTCGCATGCCCGCCCGCCTGCTTCGCGCTGATGCGAACGGTTTGCGCGTCGGTGTCGGTGATCCACCAGCGCTGAGCGCCGCCCCATTCCATCAATTGTGCGCCGGGCAGTTGCAAGGGCTCGGTAATCGACGGCAATGCGAGGCGCCATAACGCCGCATTGGGTGGAATGGAGGCGAAGAACGGATCGGTTTGTTCGCGCAATCCTTCCCAAAACCGTTCCGCTTCGACCGCATCGACGACTTCGCCGCCAATCGTATTACGTGCCGACTTCACCGCGGTCTCGGCGCCCGCCAGCCGGACGGCGAGCGTGCCGTTGCGCCAGGCGCTGGCCGTGATCGGCAGCGGCCGGCCGCCCCATTCGTTGAGCTTGCGCACCGCGTCGGTGCCGTTCATGTCGAACTTGAGTGTGGCCTCGACGGCCGGCCGCGGCATCACCTTGATCGATAGGTCGAGCATGAGCCCGAGCGTGCCGAGCGAGCCGGCCATCAGCCGCGCGACGTCGTAGCCGGCGACATTCTTGACGACCTGGCCGCCGAACCGCAGCACGTCGCCCGCACCGTTCATCAGCGTGACCCCCAGGATGAAATCGCGCGCGGCACCCGCTTGCGCGCGGCGTGGCCCCGAGATTCCCGCCGCGATACAGCCGCCGAGTGTCGCTGCGCGGCTGAAGTGAGGAGGCTCGAACGCGAGCATTTGGTCGCTTTCCGCGAGCGCCGCTTCAAGCTCGGCGAGCGGCGTGCCGCAGCGCGCCGTGACGACGAGTTCCGCGGGGTCGTAGGCGATGATGCCGCGATACGCGCGCGTATCGAGTATCTCCCCTTGCAATTGCTGGCCGTACCAGTCCTTCGAGCCGGCGCCCCGCAAACGCAGCGGGCGTGCCTCTGCCGTGGCCGTCCGGATCCGCTCGGACCAGTAGGCTACGATTTCGTCTTCGTGCATGGCTTCGCGCTTCGTCGTGTCGTTCATCCGGTATAGCCGGCTTTTAGCAAGTCATGCCGTGGTTGCTTCGTTCCAGATTGTACCGACCGGATGCGGCGAGACAAGCGGGGCGGGCCCGCCTAGGGGTAATCACGTGTACGCGCATTGGGGTCGAGCCACCGCAATGCGATGATCGCGAGAGCCCGGCAGCCTAAAATCGCGCCAATTCCGGATGCGGCAGCAAGCCGCCGCGCACGTGCATCTTCCCGTATTCCGCGCAGCGCGCGCGCGTGGGGATGCCCTTCGTCGGGTTGAGAAGCTCGGCGGGATCGAAGGCGCGCTTGACCGCGAAGAACGCATCGCGCTCCGCTTCGGAAAACTGCACGCACATCGAATTGATCTTTTCCATGCCGACGCCGTGCTCACCCGTGATTGTGCCGCCCAGTTCGACGCAGCTTTCTAGGATGTCCGCACCGAATTGCTCGGCTCGCAGCAACTCGTCCGGATCGTTGCCGTTAAATAAGATCAGCGGATGCATGTTGCCGTCGCCGGCATGGAACACGTTGATACACCGCAGCCCATATTTCGTTTGCATCGCTTCGATCCGCGCGAGCAGTGGCCCGATGCGCCGGCGCGGGACCGTGCCGTCCATGCAGTAGTAATCGGGCGAGATACGGCCGGCGGCCGGAAAGGCATTCTTGCGTCCGGACCAGAAGCGCAGGCGCTCGGCCTCCGTACGGGAGATCTGCAAGCGCGTCGCACCATGTTCGCGCAGCACGGCCGTCATTCGAACGATTTCATCGGCGACTTCCTCTGGCGTGCCGTCCGATTCGCAGAGCAGGATCGCGGCGGCGTCCAGGTCGTAACCGGCGCCGACGAAGCCCTCGACGGCGTGCGTCGCAGGTTTGTCCATCATTTCGAGGCCGGCCGGGATGATGCCGGCGGCGATGATCGCCGCGACGGCTTCTCCGCCTTTGACTACATCGTCGAAGCTCGCCATGACGACTTGCGCCGTTTGCGGCTTCGGGATGAGCTTGACCGTGACTTCCGTGACGACGGCGAACATCCCTTCGCTGCCGATCAAGACCGCCAGCAGGTCGAGCCCGGGCGCATCGGGCCCGAGCGAGCCGAACTCGGCGATCTCGCCGTCCATCGTCACCGCACGCACGCGCAGTACGTTGTGAACCGTTAGCCCGTACTTCAGGCAGTGAACGCCGCCCGAGTTTTCGGCGACGTTGCCGCCGATCGTGCAGGCGATTTGCGATGAGGGGTCGGGCGCATAGTAGAGCCCGTACTGTGCGGCCGCCTCTGACACGGCCAGGTTACGGACACCCGGCTGAACCGTGGCGGTACGCGCGTAGGGGTCGACTTCGAGGATCTTGCCAAAGCGCGAGAGCGACAGCACGATGCCGTGCGCGATCGGGGTGGCGCCGCCCGATAGGCCCGTGCCCGCGCCGCGCGGCACGACCGGCACGCCGAGCCGCCGACAGATTTGCAACACGCGTTGCACTTGCGCCTCGGTTTCGGGCAGCGCGACGGCAAGCGGCAACTGTCGATAGACGCTCATGCCGTCGCACTCGTACGGCGCCGTATCCTCGTCGCGGTGGAGCAGGCAGTGCGCGGGCAGCGTCGCCATCAACGCCTGAACGACTTCGCGCTGGCGTTCGGCGCGCATTTCGGCGGCGGGCAACGCAACGGCTTCCATAGATTTTCTCTCCGTTGGCCCCTTCAGGCCGTGTACGAAAAAATTTTGCCCGGGTTCATCAGATTGCGCGGATCGAACGCGTGCTTGATCGCACGCATGGCATCCACGGCGGCAGGCCCGTGCTCCTCGAGCAGGAAATCCATCTTATGCAGCCCGATGCCATGCTCACCCGTGCACGTGCCGCCCATCGAGAGCGCGCGCTCCACGACGCGCCGGTTGAGCCGTTCAGCTTCGATCCGTTCTTCGGGTTTCTCGGGATCGATCAGGATCGCGACGTGAAAATTGCCGTCGCCGACGTGGCCGACGATCGGGCACGGCAGTGGCGAGCCGAGTAGATCCTGCTCGGTCTGCACGACGCAGTCGGCAAGCCGCGAGATCGGTACGCAGACATCGGTCGTGACAGCGCGGCATCCCGGCTTCAATTGCAGCATCGCGAAATACGCCGTGTGCCGCGCGTTCCAGAGGCGGCTGCGCTCCTCGGGGCGCGTGGCCCAGCTAAAGCCGCTGCCGCCGTGTTCGGCCGCGAGGCTCTCGACGCGCTCGGCCTGCTCCTTCACGCTTGCGTCCGTGCCATGGAATTCGAAGAATAGCGTAGGCGATTCGGCCAGCGTCAGATTCGAGTGCCGGTTGATGGCACGGATCGCCAACGCGTCGACGAATTCGACCCGCGCGATCGGAACGCCGAGTTGGATCGTTTCGATCACGGTGCGCACCGCTTCAGCCATCGACGGGAACGCGCAGACGGCCGCCGAGACCGCCTCGGGCTGCGGATAGAGCCGCACCGTGACTTCGGTGATGATGCCTAACGTGCCTTCCGAGCCGACGAACAGGCGCGTCAGGTCGTAGCCGGCCGACGACTTGCGTGCCCGCGTGCCGGTTTTGACGATGCGGCCATCGGCGAGCACGACCGTGAGCCCGAGGACGTTCTCGCGCATCGTCCCGTATCGCACGGCATTCGTGCCCGATGCACGCGTGGCCGACATACCGCCGAGGCTCGCGTCGGCGCCCGGATCGATCGGAAAAAACAGTCCGGTGTCGCGCAGCGCCTCGTTCAGCGTTTTGCGCGATACGCCGGCTTGCACGGTGGCCGTCATGTCTTCGGACGCGACCGACACGATGCGGTTCATACCCGATACGTCGATCGTGACCCCGCCTTCGACGGCAAGCAATTGCCCTTCGAGCGACGAACCGTTGCCGTACGCGATGATCGGGGTGGCGAAGCGGGCGCAGAGTTCGACGGCGGTTTGGACCTCCTGCGTGCTTTGCGCAAACACGACGGCGTCGGGCAATTGCGGATCGAACGGCGACTCGTCGCGGCCGTGGTGTGCCCGCACGGCTTCGGCAATCGAGACCCGTTCGCCGAACGCGGCTTGCAGGGCTGTGAGCAGTTCGGCGGGGAACGGCCGGCGAGGGCGCAGGGCGGCAGGCGGCGCGGGGTGGTTCACGGCAGGCGTCTCCTCCAGCGGGCCGCCTGAGCGGGCCGCGCGTCGGTGTATCGGGCACGGCCGTGGCGCGCCGCTCACAGCGACGGAGCAGCGGACGACGGACGTCCGGTTCAAGAATCACTTTATTCTACGCCGATCGCCGGGCGGCCAGCATGGGCTGAAAGACCGACCCGCAGCGTGGCCCGAAGCACCTGGAGCCGCGCCTATAATGGGTCGCTTTTGTGTCTTGGTCACGCAACCGCGCTGCTACGTTCCCGGAAAGCCCCGGTGAAACGCAGGACGCGCAGTCGCGGCTAGGACGCCTCGAATGGACACAAGGAGTGAAGACGATGGGCCACCGCTTGAGCAAGATCGCGACGCGCACGGGCGACGACGGCACGACAGGCCTCGGCGACGGTAGCCGCGTGCGCAAGGACGACGCACGCGTTGCCGCGATGGGCGACGTGGACGAGTTGAACTCGCATATCGGCGTGCTGCTGAACGAGCCGCTGCCGGCGGATGTTCGCGACGCCCTGATAGCCATTCAGCATGATCTTTTCGATCTCGGCGGGGAAATCTGTATCCCCGGCCATACCGTGATCGGCGATGCGCACCTTGCGCGGCTCGACGGCTGGCTTGCGCATTACAACGCCGATCTTGCGCCGCTCGAGGAATTCATCCTGCCGGGCGGCACGCGCGCCGCAGCGCTCGCGCACGTCTGCCGCACCGTTTGCCGCCGTGCCGAACGCGCCATCGTCACGCTCGGTGCCGGACAAGCGTTGGCCGATGCGCCGCGCCGCTATGTGAACCGGCTATCCGACCTTTTGTTCGTGCTCGCGCGCGTACTGAATCGCGCGGGTGGCGGCAGCGACGTGCTGTGGCAGCCGGCACGCCGAGTTCAATAGCGCCAGCCCGCTAACGCGGCCGCAGCAGACAAGCCGCGGAGCCGCGCGCAGACGTCGGGCGGCCGCGGCCCGGCGCTATGCTGCCCTGCGACAAACTGTCGTATGACAGGCGTGCCTCGTTAACATGTATTCTTCGTACATCTTAACGAGGAAAGCGAATCGATGACCTCCGCTCTTACGCCCGACCAAATCTCCCGTGTCAAAGCTACGGCCCCCGTGTTCGCGCAGCATGGCGCGACGATCACGAAGCATTTTTACCGCCGCATGTTCGCGAGTCGTCCTGAGTTGAAGAATCTGTTCAACCAGACGCATCAGACGAGCGGCAGCCAAGCCGACGTGCTCGCGCGTGCGGTCTACGCGTACGCCGCCAACATCGATAATCTCGGCGCGCTCGGCTCGGCGGTCGGCCGTATTTCGCACAAGCACGCAAGCCTTAATATTCGGCCGGAGCACTACCCGATCGTCGGCGAGAACCTGCTCGCCTCGGTCGTGGAGGTACTCGGCGATGCGGTGGACGAAGCCACGCTCGAGGCTTGGCGCGCGGCCTACGCGCAGCTTGCGCAGATCATGATCGGCGCCGAAGCGAAGTTGTACGAGGGCGCGGCATGGAGCGGCTATCGTCCGTTCGTCGTTTCGCGCAAGGTCGTGGAAAGCGACGAGATTACTTCCTTCTATCTGACGCCCACGGACGGCGCGCCGGCCGCCGGCTTCGAGCCCGGTCAATTCGTGACGGTCAAACGTTTCGTCGGCGATCTCGGCGTTGACCAGCCGCGCCAATACAGCCTGTCCGATGCGCCGCATGGTAAGTGGCTGCGCATCTCGGTCAAGCGCGAAGCGGGCACCGAGGCTGTACCGGCAGGGCGTCTTTCGACGCTGTTGCACGATGGCGTGGAAGAAGGAACCATCGTCGAAGTGACGGCGCCGATGGGCGATTTCCGTCTCGATCGCGCGAAGTCGACGCCGGTCGTGCTCGTCTCGGGCGGGGTCGGTATCACGCCGATGGTCTCGATGCTCTCGACGCTGGCCGCCGAAGGCAGCGCGCGCCGCGTTGCCTTCGTGCACGCCTGCCGCCATGGCGGGGTCCACGCGTTCAAGGCGTGGCTCGCGCAAGTCGTCGCATCGCACTCGAGCGTGTCACGCGCCGTGTTCTATGAAGAAGTCGGCGCGGGCGATCGCCAAGGTGTCGATTACGACTGCGCGGGGCGGATCGACTTTGCGCGCATCGCCGAGCACGCTGTTCTACCCGATGCCGACTACTATCTCTGCGGCCCGCTCGCCTTCATGCAAGCGCAGCGCGAGGCGATCCTCGCGCGCGGTGTCGATCCGATTCGCATTCATAGCGAAGTGTTCGGCACGGGCGCGCTGGCCTGACCGAATCGACGAGGCATGCCGGGCGGGCCGCGGGAGCAGGGCCCGGCGAGCATCGCCCCATTGGTTAGAAGATAAAGCAACGGGCCGTCCGGTCCCGGGGGATCCCGGAGCCGGACGGCCCGTTGCTCGTTGCCTGTTTGCTGCCGGTCAGTTACCGCTGCCGCGCGCGATGCGCCGCTGCTTGACGCTCTCGGCGAGCCCCTCCAGTACGGCAATGCTTTCGTCCCACGCGATGCAAGCATCGGTAATGCTTTGGCCGTAGATCAGCGGGCAGTCCGGTTGCAGGTCTTGCCGCCCGGCGACGAGATGCGATTCCACCATGACGCCGACGATGCGTTCGTCACCCGCGGCGATTTGGCGGCCGATGTCGGCGCAGACCGGAATCTGATTCTCGTGTTTTTTCGAGCTATTCGCGTGGCTCGCGTCGATCATCAGTCGGGCCGCGAGACCGGCGCGGCCGATATCGGCGCAGGCCACATCGACGCTCGCCGCGTCGTAGTTCGGCGTCTTGCCGCCGCGCAGAATGACATGGCAGTCCTCGTTGCCGGCGGTCGAGACGATGGCCGAGTGGCCACCCTTCGTGACCGAGAGGAAATGGTGCGGCTGCGACGCGGCCTTGATCGCGTCGACGGCGATCTTCACATTGCCGTCCGTGCCGTTCTTGAAGCCGACTGGGCAAGACAACCCGGACGCAAGCTCGCGATGAACCTGCGATTCGGTTGTTCGAGCGCCGATCGCGCCCCACGACACCAGATCCGCGATGTATTGCGGGCTGATCATGTCGAGATATTCGGTACCGGCTGGCAGACCGAGCTCGTTGATGCCGAGCAGCAACTCACGCGCGGTCCGCAAGCCGTCGTTGATCTTGAAACTGTTGTCGAGGTACGGATCGTTGATGAGCCCTTTCCAGCCCACCGTCGTGCGCGGCTTTTCGAAGTAGACGCGCATGACGACCTCGAGCTCGCCCGCAAAGCGCTTGCGTTGCTCGACGAGCCGGCCCGCGTATTCGAGCGCCGCCTTCGTGTCGTGGATCGAGCAGGGGCCGATGATGACGATGAGGCGATCGTCCATGCCGTGCAGGATGCGATGCAGGGCGCGGCGCGTGCTGTAAATCAGGTCGGATACGCCCTCGCCGCACGGAAACTCGCGGATCAAGTGCGCGGGCGGCGTCAGTTCTTTGAGCTCGCGGATGCGGACGTCGTCGGTATTGTGCGGGGGCATGCTCGGGTTCTCCTCATCGGTTCTTTCTGTGCGGGTTTCGTCGGCAATCGGCTAGGCCGAGGCGAAAAAAAACCGCCAGATTTCTCTGGCGGTTTTTCGGGAATTCGGGTTCGCGTTGCGCGCTAACACCCCTCTCGATCCGCCAGCGGACTGAGATGCCAAAAGAAGTGGAAATAAAACTTCGTAGACATGACGGGGGTGGAGCTCTTCAAAAAGGTGCGTTCCACTTTATACGCCGGTCAAGCGCGCGTTGCAAGCCGGACCGCTCGATAATCAATGCCGCGTGCGCGCAAAAAACGGCTCGACCGGGCGGAAAATCTACGCGCTCGAGCCTTTTAGACCGTCCCGCCCACCGTCAGGTTGTCGATGCGCAGTGTCGGTTGGCCCACGCCCACGGGCACGCTTTGCCCTTCCTTGCCGCACACGCCGACGCCCGTATCGAGCGCCATGTCGTTGCCGATCATGCTGACGTACTTCAGCGATTCCGGCCCGCTGCCGATCAGCGTCGCGCCCTTGACGGGGTAGGTGACTTTGCCGTTTTCAATCATGTACGCCTCGGACGCCGAAAACACGAACTTGCCGTTGGTGATGTCGACTTGGCCGCCACCGAAATTGACGGCGTATAGGCCATGCTTGACCGATTCGATGATTTCTTGCGGCGCCTTGTCGCCGGCCAGCATGTAGGTATTCGTCATGCGCGGCATCGGCAGCGCCGCGTACGACTCCCGTCGCGCATTGCCCGTGACGGGCATCTTCATGAGCCGCGCGTTCAGCGTGTCCTGAATATAGCCCTTGAGCACGCCGTCTTCGATCAGCGTCGTGCATTGGGTCGCGTTACCTTCGTCGTCGATGTTCAGCGAACCGCGGCGGTTCGGCAGCGTGCCGTCGTCGACGACCGTGACGCCCTTGGCCGCTACGCGCTCGCCCATGCGCCCGGCGAACGCCGACGATCCCTTGCGGTTGAAGTCGCCCTCCAGCCCATGGCCGATCGCCTCGTGCAGCAAGACGCCGGGCCAGCCCGGGCCGAGCACGACCGTCATGGTGCCGGCCGGCGCCGGCCGTGCGTCGAGATTCACGAGCGCGGCTTTGACCGCATCGTCGACGTAGCGAGCCAGAATATCGTCGGTGAAATAGCCGTAGTCGAAACGTCCGCCGCCGCCGCCGCTGCCGATTTCTCGGCGGCCGTTCTGTTCGGCGATGACGGTGACCGATACGCGCACGAGCGGGCGGACATCGGCCGCCAGTACGCCATCGCTGCGGGCGACGAGCACGACGTCGTATTCGCCGGCGAGCCCGGCCATGACCTGTGTGATGCGCGTATCGCGGCTGCGCGCCATCTGCTCGATGCGCTCGAGCAGCTTGACCTTTTCGGTCGCGTCGAGCGAGGCGAGCGGATCGCCGGCCAAATAGAGATCGCGTCCGGCGACGCCCTTCAGTGCCGTGGCGACCTTGATCTTCTGCTTGCCGCCACCCGCCTTACCGATCGAGCGCGTCGCTTGCGCCGCCTGGGCGAGCGCTTCGGGCGAAAGGTCGTCGGAGTAAGCGAAAGCCGTTCGGTCGCCGGCGATGGCGCGCACGCCGACGCCCTTGTCGATGCTGAAGCTGCCCGACTTCACGATGCCTTCCTCGAGGCTCCACGCCTCGCTGCGCGTCGCTTGGAAGTACAGATCGGCGTAATCGATCCGATGCGTGAAGATATCGGCGAGCGTGCGTGTCAAGCGCGCCTCGTCGATGCCGTAGGGCGTGAGCAGGACGTCTTTTGCGGTCGCGAGGTTGCGGATGCCGGGTTCGATGAGATTCATGCGGTCGGTTCGATGCGGAAAGTTTAAGCAAGCACTCGGTGGCGCCACGCTGGCAGGCTGCGCCGCACCTCGTCGATGCGTGCGCGATCAATGTCGCCGGAGACGACGCCGGCGCCTTCGTCCAACTCGGCCACGATGTCGCCCCATGGGTCGATCAACATGCTGTGGCCCCAGGTGCGGCGCCCGTTTTCATGCGAACCGCCTTGAGCCGCGGCAAGCACGTAGCACTGGTTTTCGACGGCGCGGGCGCGCAGCAGCATTTCCCAGTGCGCACGGCCCGTCGTATAGGTGAACGCCGACGGTACGACGATCAGCGCGACGTCGCCCATGCGCCGGTACAGCTCGGGAAAGCGCAAATCGTAACAGACGGACAAGCCGACTCGCCCGAACGGTGCGTCGAACGTGCGAACTTCGCCGCCGGGCCGAATCGTGCGTGCTTCGTCGAACGATTCCGCGCCTTTTTCGAAATTGAACAGATGGATCTTGTCGTAGCGCGCTTTCTCGACGCCGCTCGGATCGAATACGAGAGTCGTATTGAGCACCCGCGTCGAGTCCGGCACCGGATCGGTGACGGCCAGCGGTAGCGTACCGCCGATCACCCATACCCCGTGGCGGCGGGCGCTGTCGGCCAAAAAGCGTTGAATCGGGCCGTCGCCGTACGCCTCACGCACGGCCAGCTTGTCCGAGTCCTTGTAACCCATGAAGCAAAAGTACTCGGGCAGCAGGACGAGCCCCGCGCCTTCTTGCGCAGCCTGCGCGATCAGCCGCTCGGCCTCTGCAAGATTGCGCTCGCGCTCGGGCGTGCTCACCATCTGCAGCGCGGCGACGCGAAACGGCGTCGTGGGGACAGGTCGATCGCTCATGAATTCGGTGTCGGATGCTACCGGGCGAGTGGCCGGCGCGCGGCCTCGCGCGGCTCATGGCCTTCGCTGCGCACGTCACGGGCCCGCCTCGGCTGGAGCAGCCATCTTACCCCGATCGGACGCGACCCGCTCGACGAGCGGGTGCGACCATGACCCCGTAACGGAATAGTCGTGAGAGAACGCGTGCGAGATCGACTGCGCGAGGGCGACGTTCGCCACCAGCGCGCCGAGGCCGAGCAGCGGATTGACCACAGTCGCCGCGATGACCGCCGAGCCCGCGCTGATGGTGGGGGTGATGACGACATGCAGACGTTGCGTCTCCTGAGCGAGATCCACGGCGCCCGACAAGTCGGCGCGCATGGGCGCCGTGATGAGGCGGAAGTCGTCGGTGCGGGCAATGCCGTTTTCGACGAGTGCCGTGCCCGTCACGCTCTTGAACGGCAGCCCTTCGCCGATGACGTCGCGAAAGTTCAGCGTGAGCACGCGTGTGATGCTTTGCAGACTCAGCACGCCGAGCAGCTTCGCGACGGCCGGATCGACCTTTAGGATCTGGCCGTGATGCAGATCCATCGTCAAGCGGCCGTTCAACGTGGGATAGTCGATCGCCGTCGGGCCGCCGCGCCAGAGGAACTTGCCCGCGAGCGAGCCCGATCCCGCCTTCACGGTGCGCGGCAGACCGAAGCGGTCGAGCAGCGCGCCGGCATCGGCCACGTCGAGCTTGAAATCGATGATCGTGCGGCGCGGCGTGTCGGCGTCGACCGCGGCCCCAAGCCTGCGCGAGGTCCGCCAATTGGCCGTTGCAACAAGATGGGCGGCCGGATTGGAGACGTCGAGCTGGTCGACTTGCCAGACGGGTACGCCGTCTTCGTCGATGTTGCGCGCGTTGACGGCGAGCCGGCCCACCTCGTGCTCCCGGACTTTCAAATCGTCGACGACCAGATCGATGGCGGGCATGCGCTCGTTTTCGCTCGGCGTAAGCTGTCCGAGCAGATCGCGCCCGACCGCGGCCGGAATCGCCGCCTTCGACAAGCGGGCGCGAAGCCGTCCGCCCGGCGCGTCAAGGTCGCCGGGCTGCCACGACACCTTGCCGGCAACTTCGTCGGAGGCCAGAACGGCCTGCCAACTCGCGTTCTCATGCTTGGCGTCGATGACGACATTCGACCATTCGCGGTTGGTCAGCTTGAGCGATTTGACGCGCGCCGCGATGCGGGTCGGCATGAACTGCGATGCGCGCGACGGCGAAGCGGTAGGCGGTTGCGGCGGTGCGGGTTGGCGGCCGGTGCGCAGTTCATTGACGAACGTGTGCCACGCGTCGGCGTCGAGCGAGTCGGCCGCCAGCGCGGCACTGACGCCGTGCGACGGGAGAACCGCGGGCTGGTTCAGCCCGATCGCGCCCTGTAGCACCGCCACGCCGGGGCCACCGCCGGCTGCGCCTTTACTTCCGAGACGCTCGACACGCTCGACGACGTAGGCGGCTTCGACCGGCCCAAGCCGCAGATCGGCGCGCGCGCGGGCGCCGGTGCTTTCGCTCGTCGCCGCATCGCCGCCTTCACCGGTTCGCAGCGGTCTGACTTCGAACGAAAATGGCATGGGCGTACCGAGCGATTTGCCGAGCGGGGCGGGCAGATCGAGCGCGAGGCCGGTCAAGTCCGAACTGGCCGAAATAGTCGGCACTGTGCCTTTGGCGCCGCGCACGCTGACGGAATAGGGCGCAGTGCCCGATAGATGGCCGAGCAGGGTTGCGGCGGGGCCGTCAACGTCGAGTTTGCGTGCGCTGTCGGCGGCGATGCGGCCGGTGACGTCGAACGCGTAGCTGCCGTTCTGCTGCAGCGCCCCTCGCGCGCGCACGTCGCCGCCCAGCCAACGGCCCGTCACGCGTTCGAGCGCAACCGTTTGTTTGGTAAAACGGACCTGGCCGGCAAGCGCTTCGAGCGGCGGAAGCTGCGGGGCGGACAGCGTGTCGCCTTCGAGGCCGACCGTGCCCGTCACGCCCACTTGCGGCTCGTGCGTGCGCGGCACGGTCAGCGTCAGCGCCAGCGTGGCGGGGCCACTTGCGCGCACTTTATCGGCGACATGTCCGCTCATGCCGGCCAGCGCGCTGCGATTGACATAGTCGAGCAGGTCGGCGAGCGGGCCGTGTGCGTCGCCGTCGATGACGAGATCGGAGCCGTGGTTGCCCAGATCGTCGATGTGTCCCGCGACACGCGTAATCGCGACGCGCTTGTAATGCGCACGGGCGATGTCAAAGCGCAGCAGGTTCTCCTTCAGCGTGAAGACGCCGTCGATCCCTTCGATGGCGGGCCAAACGTCGGGGGTGCCGTTCTTGAGTGTCTTCGCAGGGTAGGGCGACGGATCGAACGTGCCGCCCGCGAACGGCGCGACGATGCGGAAGATGCCCGCCTTCGGCTCGCGCGAGTAGGGAAACTTGTCGAGGCCGCCGTGCACTTCGATCGTCGCGTCGCGCGCGATTCCGCTTTGTAAGCCATGACCCAGATAGTGCCGCAGACGGTCGCCGATGCTCGTCGGCAGATAGCGCGTAAGCGCCGACAGCTTGGCGCGATCGATCGTCGCTTTGAGCTCGAGTGCGCCGCGTCCATGGCCGGGATTCGTGTAGGTCGCGGCGACGCTGCCGGCGGTGTCGGCGTTCTCGACGCGCAGCTCCGGTACGCTGACCGAGAAGGCCTTGTGCGCATCGCCCGGCGCGCGCGCGGGACTAACCGTCCAATTACCGCGTGCGCGCAAGCGGTCGAAGCTGAGCCGCGGATCGTCGAATTCCCCCGGAATGGTAACGGCGGCATTGACGGTATCGACCGTGAGGGTTCCATGGGTTTCGTCGGCGTCGATACTGCCCCATAGGTTCTCGAAGCCAGGTAGGCCGGCATGGGGGTGGCCGGCCGGCGAGAGCCCCGGCGGCGGCTCTTGTGCGCCGAGACTGATACCTTGAAGGTCGCCCTTGAACCGATAGCGGATGATCGGAGCAGTGCCGCTCACGCGTTCCTCGCTGGCCGCGAGCGCGTTTTCGGGGCGGCCGCGCTCCAACTCGATCGTGTAATTGGCCACCATGCCGCGCGGATCGAAGCGCACCAGCTCGTCGAGAAAGCGGCGCGGCACCGGCAACGCGCGACTAAATTGCGCGAGGATCCCTAGATCGACGCGGTCGCCGGTGACGCTCATCAACTGACCATGATCGAGCGTCGGGACGCGGTAGCGGCCCGTCAGCGTTGTCAGCGTCAGGGTGCGCGAGACGGGCGTGCCGTCGGCGAGCGGCGGCTGCCCGAGCTCGGCGCGCAAATCGGTCAGCCGCAGCCGGTAATCGCGTTGCGGATCGACTTCGAGCGCCCAGCCGAAGCGGACAACGGGTACGTCGAGTTCCGGCTGGGCCGGGCGTACGCGCAGCGCGATGTCCGCGCCTTGCAGTTGGCCGTGCGCCGAGCGCAGATGCCCGTCGCTAAAACGTGCCCAGATGGCACTGTCGATGCGGCCCGCATAGGTGGTCAAGGGCAGCTTGACATACTGGGCGAGCTTAGGCAGCTCGACGGGGCCTGTCGATAAGTACGCTTGGCCGGTCCAATTCTGCGGCTTGCCCACGGCCATCAGCGGCGTATGGCGAAAACGCGCGCGGAAATCGAGCGGGCCCTTGAGCACAGTACCGTCGGCGGGCGCCTGCAGCGCAACGCGATGGATGAGGCCGTCGTTCAGGATGGCGATGCGCACGTCGTGCAGTGCAAGCTCGGGCGCACCGCGCTGCGCGTCGCGCCAGCGCAGGGTGCCGCCGCGAAAAACAATCGCCCGTTGCGTGAGCAGCCACGTGGAAAACGTGTCGTTGCCCGCATGGGTCGTCGGCACTTGCACACCCGCAACCCATAGCGTGCCGTCGGGCTCGCGCGCGGCCACGACATCCGGCTGCTCGACGACGAGACTGGCGAGCGCCGGTTTGGCGCGCAGCAGCGAGGCCCACGACAGCGTGGCGGTTGCATGGGGGACCGACAGCGCACGATTGCCGTGCCTGTCGCGGATCACGAGGCTCGTGACATCGACCCCGGGCTCAAACCCCGACCAGTAGGGAGCGAGCTTGCCGATTTGCACATCGGCGTGCAGCCGCTTGGCGACAAACGCCTCGATACGCGGGCGGAAATCGTCGATGCGGGGCAATACGACATAGCGCAGCGCGACGAAAAGGGCGGCGGCGGTGAAGTAAGCGAGAAAAGCGGCGGCGAGCGCGAGACCGAGCATGCGTCGCAGCCGCCGATGTTCGTGACGCGCGTGTCCGGCAACGGCGGCTTCGGCGGATTCCTTGCTTTCGGACATGCTGCGGCGAATCGGGGATGTGGTAGTTTGGCGTCTCGGACGACGAAATGTAACACAGCGGCCGGTTACCTCCGCGCGCAAGCGCCTGCTGCACGGCGCGCCTGCGCGCAGCCCGCCGCGCCTTGCCGCAGTGAGCGTCGGATGGCCGTGCTGCATCGCAGCAGGTGTCGCACCCGCTTCACCGCCCTATCTTTCGTTGGCCGTCGCAATGAACGAGCCACGCCTGCCGATTACTCATGACTGCTGCCCACTTGCTGAGTTCCGCGTATTCCTCTTATTGCGCGCGTGCGATCGCCGCGCGTCCCGAACTGTCGGAGCGCATCGCCGCCTGGGCCGAAGCACCGATCACGCGCGAGCGTATCGATGCGCGGCTGAGCGCCCTCATTGCCGAATATCGTGAAGCGCACGGCGCGGGGCCCACTGCCCCGATCGGCGAGGACGCCTTGCGCTGCGCGTTGCGCCGCTTGCGCACTGAAGCGTTCTGCGCGGTGATGGAGCGGGACCTCGGCGGCAAGGCCGACGTCGCCGAAGTGACCGGCACGATGACCGATTTGGCCGAAGCGGCCATCCAGCGCGCACTCGAGGTTCTTTCCGCCGAACTGGAGGCGCTTTACGGCGAGCCGCGCGCAGCCGACGGCAATCGGCTCACGCTTGGCGTCGTAGGCATGGGCAAGCTCGGCGGCCGCGAGTTGAACGTGTCGTCCGATATCGACCTCATCTTCGTGTATGAAGACGACGGTGAAACCGCGGGCGGCAGCCGCGCCGCTATTTCCACGCAGGAGTTCTTCACCCGGCTCGGGCGACGCCTGATCGGCGCGCTCGCCGAGCAGACGGCGGACGGATACGTCTTTCGCGTGGATATGCGGTTGCGGCCGAACGGCGACTCAGGCCCGCTCGTTTGCAGCCTCGGTATGCTCGAGGAGTACTTCTACGTTCAAGGCCGAGAATGGGAACGGTATGCGTGGATCAAGGGCAGGCTCGTTTCCGAGCATGAGAGCGACGCGGCGAAACGCCTAGCCGAGCAGCTGGACGCGCTCGTCAAGCCATTCGTGTATAGACGCTATTTGGATTTCGGCGCGATCGGCGCGATTCGTTCGCTGCACGCCCAGATTCGCGAGGAAGCGCGACGGCGCGCCACGATGCGGCCTGATAAAGCGGACGATATCAAGCTCGGTCGCGGCGGGATTCGCGAAATCGAATTCAGTGCTCAGGTTTTTCAATTGATCCGGGGCGGCCAGGATTCGGGCTTCCGCATCCGGCCCACACTGGGCGTGCTCGGACATGCTGCGGCGCGCGGCTTGATCGGGGCCCGTGTGTGCGCCGATCTGTCGAATGCCTACCGTTTCCTGCGGGAACTCGAGCATCGCCTGCAGTATCGCAACGACGCGCAGACACATGCGCTACCCGTCGATGTCGAGGAGCGGGCCGAACTGGCGGCCTCCCTAGGCTTTGCCGATTATGCGACGTTCTTTGCCGAGCTCGAGGCGCATCGCGAGCGCGTCGAGACGCAGTTCGACCGGATCTTCGCCGACAAGGCGAGCGCGTCGGCAGCCGGTGCGCAGCGTGCGCAGGCGCTACGGGCCGGCGAGATCTGGAACGGCGCGCTGGAGGACGAAGCGGAGGACGAGCATGCGATCGCGCGCCTGCAGGCCGTTGGCTTCGACGGTGCGAACGAAGTGCATGCGCGCCTGAGCGCAGTACGGCGCTCGGCGCGCTACCAGGGTTTGCCAGAGCGCAATCGCGAACGCTTCGACAAGATCGCCGCGCGCGCGCTCGATGCGGCTGCGGCCATGGAGCCGCCCGAGAAGCGCGCCTCAACGCTCGCGCGCATGATCGATTTGCTCGAAGCGGTCAGCCGCCGCGGTGCGTATTTGGCGCTTCTAAACGAATATCCGGCCGCGCTCGAGCGGGTCATGGCCGTGCTCGGCGGATCGCGTTGGGCTGCCGGTTATCTGATCCGGCACCCGCAGTTGCTCGATGAATTGCTCGACGACGAATCGATCGGCAGCCCATTCGACTGGCCTGCGTTCAAGACATCGCTGCGCGCCCGCTTGGCTGCCGCGGACGGCGTCGAGCAGCAGATGGACTTGCTGCGTCACGCGCATCAGGCGGAAGTCTTTCGCATTTTGCTGATCGACTTGGGGGGGCGATCGACGGTCGAGCAGGTCAGCGACCGCCTGTCCGAGCTTGCCGATGCCGTGCTCGACGTGACGATCGAGACGGTCTGGCAACAACTGCCGAAGCGTCACCGCGACGTGCCGCGTTTCGCCGTGATCGCCTACGGCAAACTCGGCGGCAAGGAACTCGGTTACGCGTCGGATCTGGATGTGATCTTTCTTTACGACGATCCCGACGACGCAGCCTCCGACATTTATTCGACGTTCACGCGCCGGCTCATTACGTGGTTGACGACCGCAACCAGTGCGGGCACCTTGTTCGATATCGACCTGCGACTGCGGCCCAACGGCGAATCGGGGCTGCTCATCACGGATCTCGACGCGTTCCGGCGTTATCAACTGCGCGAAGGCGATGCGGCCAATACGGCCTGGGTGTGGGAACACCAAGCGCTGACGCGTGCACGTTTTTGCGCGGGCGACGAGGCGATCGGCCACGCTTTCGAGGCGATCCGCGAGCGCGTGTTGACGATGCCGCGCGAGGCCGGGCCACTCGCGGCGGAGATCGTTGCGATGCGCGAGCGCGTGGCAGCGGGCCATCCCAATCGCAGCGCGCTGTTCGACGTCAAGCACGACCGCGGGGGCATGGTCGACATCGAGTTCATCGTTCAATATTGGGTGCTGCTGCATGCGGCGCACGATCCAGAATTGATCCGCAACACCGGCAATATCGCGTTGCTGCGCGAGGTCGCGCGTTTCGGGCTGATGAGCGCAGGGGAGGCCGAGACGGTGGGTGCGGCCTATCGGACATACCGTAAGTTGCAGCATCAACTGCGGCTCGACGGTATGGAGACGGCGCGCGTGCCGCATGAGCGCATCGAGCCGGAGCGCGAAGCGGTATCGACCCTCTGGCAGCGCGTATTCGGCTGAGCCGGCGCCCCGCGTGCCGCAACGAGCGCCGCTGAAACCGACACGGACATCTTCCTAGCGTCCGGCGGTGCTTTCCGCGCTTCGGGCGACGACGGCTCAACGCCTTGGGCCGGGATGCCACGCGGCTAAGCCGCCAGCATTTCCTTGGCGTGCCGGCGCGTCGTGGCCGTGATTTCGAGCCCACCGAGCATGCGCGCGACTTCCTCGATGCGGCTCGCACGATCGAGCGCCACCACGCTCGACAGCGTGGCGCCGCCGTCCCCGGCCGCTTTGGCGACTTGAAAGTGATGGTCGCCGCGCGCCGCCACTTGCGGCAGGTGTGTGACGCACAGTACCTGCCGTTCGCGTCCGAGCTGATGCAGCAAACGTCCGACGACTTCGGCCACGCCGCCGCCGATGCCCGAGTCGACTTCGTCGAAGATCAGCGTGGGTGTGGGGCTTGCCGCGCTCGCGATGACGGACAGCGCCAGGCTGATCCGCGCGAGTTCGCCGCCCGAGGCCACTTTGGCGAGCGGCCGGCGCGGCACGCCGGCATGGCCGGCGACCCGGAATTCAATCTGTTCGAGACCGTGCGCGCCGCCCTCGGCAAGCGGCACGAGCGCGACCTCGAAGCTGCCGCCCGCCATCGACAGTTCCTGCATGCCGGTGGTCACGGCTGCCTCGAGCGCCTTCGCGGCTTTGGCACGTGCTTTCGACAGTTGCTTGGCTTCGGCCATATAGGCCAGGCGTGCTTTCTCGACCGCGGCATTGAGCGCATCGAGATCGGCTGCCGCGTCGAGCGCGGCCAGTTGCACTCGGCGAGCCTCATGCTCCTGCGGCAGCGTTTCGGGTCGCAGACGGAACTTACGCGCAAGCGAATGCAGTGCATCGAGGCGCTGCTCGACTTGGGCAAGGCGATCGGGATCGAGCTCGAGGCGCTGCGCGTAGTGGGTCAGCGAGTGGGCGCCTTCCCGCAATTGAATCTCGGCCGGCTCCAGTGCCGCTAGCGTATCGCCGAGCGCGGGATCGATTTCCGCCAGATCGCGCAGCTTCGAGACGATCGAGCCCAGTTGCCCGACGATGGCGTCGTCGCCTTCCGAAAGCGCATCGAGCGAGGCGCGCACGCCCTCGATCAAGCTCGCCGAATGCGCGAGCCGCCGATGCTCGGCACCGATTTCCTCCCATTCGCCCGGTTGCGGCGCGAGCTTGTCCAATTCGGCCAACTGCCAGGCGAGCCGCTCGCGTTCGAGCTGCAGCTCGCGATCGCGTGTGCTCGCGAGTTCCAGCGCTTGCTGGGCATCGCGCCAGATCCGGTGCGCACGCGCGACGCCTGCTGCGAGCGGCGTGAGCCCTGCGTGCGTGTCGAACAGCGCGCGCTGTGCGTCCGGGCGCATCAGCAGTTGGTGAGCATGCTGGCCGTGAATGTCGACGAGCATTTCGCCGACTTCGCGCAACTGTGTCAGCGTGGCCGGTGTGCCGTTGATGAACGCGCGCGAGCGCCCGTTTGCGTCGACGACACGGCGCAGCAGCACGCGGCCTTCGTCGCCGGCACCGGCCTCTTCGCCACCGAGCGCGTGATCGTCGAGCCAGCGCGCCACGTCGCCGTCCGCATGGAATTCGGCGGTCAGATCGGCTCGGGCCGCGCCGGTGCGCACGACGTCGGCGTCGGCTCGCGCACCGAGGGTCAGCGCCAGCGCATCGATGAGAATCGATTTGCCCGCGCCCGTTTCACCGGAGAACACGGTAAAGCCGCGGTCGAATTCGAGATCGAGCGCGGCGACGATGACGAAGTCGCGTATCGAGAGATGGCGGAGCATGAGAGTCGTCTTAAAGGCTTTTTAGCGGAAGAGCGCAGGCAGCGAAGTGCCGAAGGCCGAAGCTGAAACCGAAGGGAGCGCTAAAGCGTCTTGCCATCGCCTTCCTCGTCGGACGGGTGCTCGTTCCAATGAAGCTTTTGCCTTAGCGTCGCATAGTAGCTGTAGCCGACGGGATGCAGGAACGGCACCGTATGCCGCGAGCGTCGCACCTCGATCGTGTCGTTGAGCTCGAGCGCCGTAAAGGACTGCATGTCGAAGTTCACGTTGACGTCCCGTCCGCCGATGATCTGGATGCCGACGTTACTGTCGTCGGGCAGGACGATCGGCCGGTTCGATAGGGCATGGGGGGCGATCGGCACGAGTACCAGCCCCTGCAGCTGCGGATGCAGAATCGGCCCCTGCGACGACAAGGCATAGGCGGTCGAGCCCGTCGGTGTGGCGACGATGAGTCCGTCCGAGCGCTGGTTGTACATGAAGCGGCCGTCGACGGACACGCGCAGCTCCGCCATGCCCGAGAAGCCGCTGCGGTTGACGACGACATCGTTGAAGGCGAGCGCGTGATAGATCGGTTCGCCCTGGCGCACGATGCGAGCCTCGAGCAGGGTGCGCTCCTCCCGCTCGAAATTGCCCTCGAGCATGTGCGGCACGCGCTGGCTCATGTCGGCGACCGGAATGTCCGTGATGAAGCCGAGGCGGCCCAGGTTCACCCCGATGAGCGGCGTACCGTACGGCGCCAACTGACGGCCGATGCCGAGCATCGTGCCGTCGCCGCCGAGCACGACGGCGACGTCGGCGCGTGCGCCGATCTCGGCCGGCGCGAGCGTCGGATAGGCCGTCACGCCGATCCCCTGCGCGGTATCGGTCTCGAACACGACCTCGAATCCGCGCTTTGCGATGCAAGCGGCGAGCGCGGTCAGCGGCTCGCCGATGCCCGGCGTATTGCTGCGCCCGACGAGCGCCACAGTCTTGAATTGGCTGCCAATTTTCATGCCGGCATTACACCATAGCTCGGTGTCGAAAAGAACCGTCGTCGTGGTTTGCCCGAGCATGCTTCAGCACACCGAGCGTCCTGCCGGGGCGATTTGTCGCTAGAATGGTGTGGTCCCGATAAGACGCCGGCGGCCTGGCGCGCCCGCCGCCGGTGCAGCGGCGCATGCCTGCGGCTCACGTTTGAACCCCGGCGCACGCGCAAGCTCGAGCGCTGTCATACGCTCGCGGGGGGCACGCCGTTAGGCTAAACTTTTGCGTCATGTTAGAACCCCGCGCACAAACTCTCCTCAAAACGCTGATCGAGCGCTATATCGCAGAAGGCCAGCCGGTCGGCTCGCGCACGTTGTCGCGGTACTCGGGGCTCGAACTGAGCCCCGCGACGATCCGCAACGTGATGTCGGACCTCGAGGATCTGGGGCTCGTTGTCAGCCCGCATACGTCGGCGGGCCGCATTCCGACGCCGCGCGGGTATCGCCTTTTCGTCGATACGATGCTGACGGTCGAGCCCGTACAGGACGATGAAGCGGTCGAGCGCGTCGTGCGCAAGACGCTCAAGCCCGGCGAGCCGCAGAAGGTCGTCGCGGCCGCGGCTAGCGTGCTGTCCAATTTGTCGCAATTCGCGGGTGTCATCATGACGCCGCGCCGCAGCCACGTATTCAAGCAAATCGAGTTCATGCGCCTGTCGTCCAAGCGCATCCTGCTCATTATCATGACGCCCGAAGGCGACGTGCAAAACCGCATCATGGCGACGCAGCGCGACTATTCGCCCTCGCAGCTCACCGAAGCGTCCAATTACATCAATGCGCATTTTGCCGGGCTTTCGTTCGACGAAGTGCGCCGGCGCCTGCGCGAGGAAATCGATCAACTGCGCGGCGACATGACGACGCTCATGCATGCGGCCGTGACGGCCAGCACCGAGGAAAGCGACGACAGCGAGACCGTGCTTATTTCCGGCGAGCGAAACCTGCTCGAGGTGGCGGACTTGTCGTCCGACATGGCGCGCTTGCGCAAGCTTTTCGATGTATTCGATCAAAAGACGAGCCTCCTTCAATTGCTCGACGTATCGAGCCACGCACAAGGCGTGCAGATTTTCATCGGCGGTGAATCGACGCTCGTGCCGATCGAGCAACTGAGCATCGTCACGGCACCGTACGAGGTCAACGGCAAAATCGTCGGCACGCTCGGCGTGATCGGGCCGACGCGCATGGCCTACAACCGCGTGATTCCCATCGTCGATATCACCGCGCGCCTGCTTTCTACGGCGCTCAGCAACAACGAACGATAGCCGGGCGCCGACCGGGGGGCTTGCCCCTCGCCCCATGCGCCCTTTTTGCGCGATGCATGCCGATCGTGCACGCGTCAGCGCGGGTGCGCTATCTGCCGAACGGCCGAGGGCAAGCGCCTTCGGACGCGCCGCTATAATGGTCCCCACGTGAAACCAAGCCGCGCAGCGTTCGTGCCGCGCGTCGCCTTGCCCTCGGGCGCCTTCTATCATTCATGCGTTTCGATCTCGAGTTGCCGTCGCAGCCTGCTACGTCGCATCGCGTGGCTGTGTTGCTGATTAATCTCGGTACGCCGGACGCGCCGACACCGCGCGCCGTGCGTCGCTATCTCGCCGAGTTCTTGTCCGATCCGCGCGTGATCGAGATTCCAGCGCTCGTTTGGCAGCCGCTGCTGCGTGCGCTGATCCTGCCATTGCGCGGGCGATCGTCGGCAAAAAAATACGCATCGGTGTGGATGCCCGAAGGCTCGCCGCTGCGGGTGCACACGGAAAAGCAGGTCGAAGCGTTGCGCCAACTGCTTCATGCAAACGGCTACCCGGTGCTCGTCGATTACGCGATGCGCTATGGCACGCCCGGCATCGGCGCCATGTTGGGTCAGCTTAAGCTGGCGGGCGCCGAGCGTGTCCTGCTGATGCCGATGTATCCGCAGTATTCGTCGTCCACGACGGCCACCGCCTTCGACGCCGCGTTCGCCGCGCTGGGGCGCATGCGCAACCAGCCCGAGGTGCGCACCGTACGTCAGTACGCCGATCACCCCGCCTATATTGCGGCGTTGGCCGAGCAGGTGCGCCGCTATTGGGCCGCCCACGGCCGGCCCGATTTCGCGTCTGGCGATAAGCTCGTGCTGAGCTTTCACGGCGTGCCCAAGCGCACGCTCGACCTTGGCGATCCCTATTACGAACAGTGCCGCACGAGCGCCGCGCTGTTGATGTCGGCGCTCGGTCTAACCTCCACCGAATGCCGCGTGACGTTTCAATCGCGCTTCGGCCGGGCGGAATGGCTGCAGCCGTACACCGCGCCCACGTTGCGCGAGCTCGGGGCGGCGGGCGTGCGCCGCGCCGATGTCTTCTGTCCCGGCTTTACGGCCGATTGCCTTGAGACCATCGAGGAAATCGGCCTTGAAGTGCGCGATGAATTCCTGCAAGCCGGCGGGAAGGAGTTCCATCGTATTGCCTGCCTGAACGCCTCTGCGCCGTGGATCGCCGCGTTAGCGGAGATCGTCGCCCAGCACCTGCAAGGCTGGCCCGTGCGTGCAGGCAAGGTCGTTGCGTGCCCGGATTAGCGCGCCCGCGTGCGCCTCGTTTCCATGTCGATGCTGCGAATGAATGAACTACTCGATTTCGACTGACCCCGATGCGCGTACGCGCATCGATAAGTGGCTCTGGGCCGCACGTTTCTTCAAGACACGCTCGTTGGCGGCCGACGCCGTCGAGAAAGGCCGCGTGCGGATAGGCGGCGCGGCCGTCAAGCCGGCGAAGGACGTGCGCGTGGGCGATCTCGTTGCAATCGAGATCGAGCGGGTTGTTTGGGAAATTCGTGTGCTCGGAATTTGCGAAGTGCGCGGGCCGGCCAGCGTGGCGCAGACGCTCTATGCGGAGACGCCCGACAGCCAGGCCAAGCGCGCGGTCCAGGCCGAGCAGCGCCGCACGTATCGCGAGCCGGCTGCCGAGTTGCACGGACGGCCGACTAAACGCGATCGACGCATCATCGACAAGCTTTCGGGTGGGGATTGAACAGCGGGTCGATGGCAGCGTGCGCGCCACCGTATTCCGTCGTGCAGGCAGTCAGCACGCCGGACAGACAGATGGTAGTGGTTCCCGCAACGAGTACCAAGGCGACCACCGCGATTGCAAGGGTCAGTTTCACGGTACTCCCCTACGGAGAAGGCGATACGGGCGCGAACGCTTCGGATGAACGATGCCGGAGTGGTTCATCGCCGCAGCAGGCTACGGTGCGACACCTGTAAAAACAGTTTAGGGCAAACCAGGATGGCGCTCAACGCCGTTTTGGTGCGTCGCGTGGTTACGGGTGTTACCGTTCATTTCCGGTTCGCGGAAAGGGTGCAAAACGGGGCTCAAGGGTCTTGAAATACCTTCGATCGACCCCACTTGCCCACGCGACGTGCGGTGGTTTGGCCGAAGTTCGGCAACGGGCGCCAGGCATTTCGGCCCCCGCGGCCCGCCTCGTTTAGGGGCCGGCGAATGGGCCGGCCGCCGCTTCGATTTCACTTTTTGGACGATTCTGAGCGACATGGAACCTACGCAAGACAATCCCGCCAGCGTGCAACAACCGTCTCCCGCCGAGGTCGCCCCGCAACCGGCCCCTGAGAACGGCGCAGCGCAACCTACCCCTGCGCAAGGTCAGCCCAGCGAGAGCGTCGGGGCGGCCGACGCCGGCACAGCCCAGACGGCGCTCGTCGAAGCCCAGGCGAAGATCGCCGAGCTCAATGAAAATTTCTTGCGTGCGGTAGCCGAGACGGAAAATGTGCGGCGCCGCGCCGCGGAAGACGTATCGAAGGCGCGCAAGTTCGCGATCGAGAGCTTCGCCGAACACCTGCTGCCCGTACTCGACAGCCTGGAAGCCGCGCTCGCCGATACATCGGGCGACCCCGCGAAGCTTCGCGAGGGCGTCGAGTTGACCCTGCGCCAGCTTTCGAGTGCGATGGAAAAGGGACGCATCGCGGCCGTCAATCCGGTCGGCGAGAAATTCGATCCGCACCGCCATCAGGCGATTTCGATGGTGCCGGCCGAACAAGAGGCCAATACGGTCGTCGCCGTCTTGCAAAAGGGCTATGTGATCGCCGATCGCGTGCTGCGCCCCGCGCTCGTCACGGTAGCGCAGCCGAAGTAAGTTAAGCGGACGCCGCGCATCCGCCCGAAGGAATACCTATGAGTGCCCACGACGTCGACGCCACCGCATTTTCGGTGTTCGACATGCGCGAAGTCACCGCGGACACGATCGACGAGGCGCTGGCTTCGACAGGCGATGCGCTGACCGTGGTCTTCTTCTGGGGGGTGGATTGCTTTAACTGCGAGATCGCTAAGAAGGCGATGCTGGCGCAGCCGGAGGCGATCCGCTCGCTCGGACTCGCGTGGTTCCACGCGAATGTCTACGAGCATGTCGAACTCGGGCGCCGCTTCGTGCTGCACGGCGTGCCTACATGGTTCTTTTTTTACCGTGGCAAGCGGCTCGGGCGTGCGACCGGCTGGCACGGCCTTGCGCAGTTCAGCGCAGCCGTGGATGCCGCGCGGGTGAAGATTATCGAAAAAAACCAATGACCGCGTCGTAGCCAGGGTCTTGAAAACGGTACGACGGCACACATCTTGGGTGCAGGTTTGAATTGAGCGGGCGGTCGTGGAAACGAAGCGCCGTCTCGTCGAAGCGATCGGAAGATCTAGGAGATTAGGAAAAATGGGCAAGATTATCGGTATCGACCTCGGCACCACGAACTCGTGTGTGGCGCTGATGGAAGGCAACCAGGTGAAGGTGATCGAGAATTCGGAGGGCGCCCGCACGACTCCGTCGGTCATCGCCTACATGGACGACAACGAAATTCTCGTCGGTGCGCCGGCCAAGCGTCAGTCCGTGACGAACCCCCGGAACACGCTGTTCGCGGTCAAGCGGCTGATCGGGCGCCGCTTTGAAGAAAAGGAAGTGCAAAAGGACATCGGCTTGATGCCCTACAAGATCGTCAAGGCCGAGAACGGCGACGCCTGGGTCGAGGCGCACGGTGAGAAGCTCGCTCCGCCGCAAATTTCGGCGGAAGTGCTGCGCAAAATGAAGAAAACGGCCGAGGACTACCTTGGCGAGCCGGTGACGGAAGCCGTGATCACGGTGCCGGCCTATTTCAACGACAGCCAGCGTCAGGCGACGAAGGACGCGGGCCGTATCGCCGGCCTCGAAGTCAAGCGGATCATCAACGAGCCGACGGCGGCCGCGCTCGCGTTCGGTCTCGACAAGGCTGAAAAGGGCGACCGCAAGATCGCCGTGTATGACCTCGGCGGCGGTACGTTCGACGTCTCGATCATCGAGATCGCCGACGTGGATGGCGAAATGCAGTTCGAAGTGCTCTCGACGAACGGCGACACGTTCCTCGGCGGCGAAGACTTCGATCAGCGCATCATCGATTACGTCATCGGCGAGTTCAAGAAGGAGCAGGGCGTCGACCTGTCGAAGGACGTGCTCGCGCTGCAACGCCTGAAGGAAGCCGCCGAAAAGGCGAAGATCGAACTCTCGTCGAGCCAGCAGACGGAAATCAACCTGCCGTATATCACGGCCGACGCGTCGGGTCCGAAGCACTTGAACCTGAAAATCACGCGTGCGAAGCTCGAAGCGCTGGTCGAGGATCTGATCGCCCGCACGGTCGAGCCGTGCCGCGTGGCGATCAAGGATGCCGGCGTGAAGGTCAGCGATATCGACGACGTCATTCTCGTCGGCGGCATGACGCGCATGCCCAAGGTGCAGGACACGGTGAAGGAGTTCTTCGGCAAGGAGCCGCGCCGCGACGTGAACCCTGACGAAGCCGTGGCCGTGGGTGCCGCGATTCAAGGCCAAGTGCTCTCGGGCGATCGCAAGGACGTGCTGTTGCTCGACGTGACGCCGCTCTCGCTCGGTATCGAGACGCTCGGCGGCGTGATGACGAAGATGATCAACAAGAACACGACGATCCCGACGAAGCACGCGCAAGTGTATTCGACGGCCGACGACAACCAATCGGCCGTGACGATCAAGGTGTTCCAAGGCGAGCGCGAAATGGCCGCGGGCAACAAGCTGCTCGGCGAGTTCAATCTCGAGGGAATTCCGCCCGCGCCGCGCGGTGTGCCGCAAATCGAAGTGACATTCGATATCGATGCGAACGGCATCTTGCACGTCGGCGCGAAGGACAAGGCGACGGGCAAGGAAAACAAGATCACCATCAAGGCGAATTCGGGCTTGTCCGAAGCTGAGATCGAGAAGATGGTGAAGGATGCCGAGGCGAACGCCGAGGAAGATCACCGTCTGCGCGAGTTGGCCGATGCACGCAATCAGGGCGATGCACTGGTCCACAGCACGAAGAAGGCGCTGACCGAGTACGGCGATAAGGTCGACGCCTCCGAGAAGGAGAAGATCGAATCGGCGCTCAAGGAGCTCGAAGAGACGCTCAAGAGCAGCTCGGCCGATAAGGCGGCGATCGAAGCGAAGATCGAAGCGGTTGCGACTTCGTCGCAGAAGCTCGGCGAGAAGATGTACGCGGACATGCAGGCGCAAGGTGCCGCGGGCGCGGCAGCCGGCGGTGCGTCGCCGGGTGCCGGCGCGAGCGCGGGCCAAGGCGCGAGCGCCAGTCCGGGCAAGCCGGAAGACGATGTCGTCGATGCCGAGTTCAAAGAAGTGAAGAAGGACTGACCGACGGCTGCTCTATCGAGCCGTGAGGCGGCCGGCGCTTCTCCCGTCGATCGAGAGAAGCGGCCGGTCGAACCAACGCCTGGCGGACCTTCGGGTTCTCCGGGCACATTTGCTTTATGGAGGGCAGGGCGTTTTGGCCGATCGATGCGGCCTGGCGGTGCCTGCCTAACGAGTCGCAAGACTCAACAGTATGCGAAAGGAGCGGTCGCGCCCCAAAGCGCGAACCGGCGGTGAACCGATGGCGAAACGGGATTACTACGAGGTTCTGGGCGTTGCGAAGAACGCGAGCGACGAAGAGATCAAGAAGGCGTATCGCAAGCTCGCGATGAAGTACCACCCCGACCGCAATCCGGACAGCAAGAACTCCGAAGAGCATTTCAAAGAGGCAAAGGAAGCCTATGAAATGCTCTCGGATACGCAGAAGCGCGCGGCGTATGACCAGTACGGGCACGCGGGCGTCGATGCGAACATGGGCGGCGCGGGTGCGCAAGGCTTCGGCGGTTTTGCCGATGCGTTCGGCGATATCTTCGGCGATATTTTCGGTCAGGCGGCCGGCGGCGCGGCGGGCCGGGGCCGTGCGGGCCCGCAGGTCTATCGCGGCGCCGATCTGCGCTACAGCATGGAGATCACGCTCGAGCAAGCGGCCCATGGCTGCGAGACGCAGATTCGAGTGCCGACTTGGGTGTCGTGCGAGGTATGCCGCGGCTCCGGCGCGAAGCCGGGCACCAAGCCCGAAACATGCCCGACCTGTAACGGCGCCGGCGCCGTGCGCATGTCGCAGGGCTTTTTCAGCATCCAACAAACGTGTCCGAAGTGTCATGGCACGGGTACCTACATTCCCGATCCCTGCGTGAACTGCCATGGTGCGGGCAAGGTGAAGGAAACGAAGACGCTCGAGGTCAAGATCCCGGCCGGCATCGACGACGGCATGCGCATTCGTTCGTCGGGCAACGGCGAGCCGGGCATGAACGGCGGCCCGCCGGGCGATCTCTACGTCGAGATCCACATCAAGCCGCATACCGTGTTCGAACGCGACGGCGACGACCTGCATTGCCAGATGCCGATTCCGTTCACGACGGCGGCACTCGGCGGAGAAATCGAGGTGCCGACGCTCGCCGGGCGCGCAACGTTCACGGTGCCCGAGGGCACGCAATCGGGCAAGACGTTCCGGCTGCGCGGCAAGGGCATCAAGGGGCTGCGCTCGAGTGTGCCCGGCGATCTGTACGTGCATGTGCAAGTCGAAACGCCGGTCAAGCTGACCGACCCGCAGCGCGATCTGCTCAAGCAGTTCGAGAAGTCGCTCGTCGAAGGCGGTCCGCGCCACAGCCCGCAGAGCAAAAGCTGGTTCGACCGTGTGAAGAGCTTTTTCGATTGATCGACGCACGCAGCGGCTAACCTGCGACGCGCGCGGGCGTGATGCATGATGCGTGAAGCGTGAAGCGCGCCGCGCGCAGGGCCGACGGAACATGCGATGAAGTCAGAACCACGCGGCGCGGCGTTCGTGCTGCTCGACGATTGCGACGCCAGCGCCGCAACCCCCACCAGCCGCCTCTATACCGGCTTTGTGCGCGAGCACGCTTGCACGGATATCGCCGCGCTCGATGCTGTTTGCGCCGCGGCCGAGCGCGACATGCGCGATGGCTTGCATGCGGTCGTGCTCGGCGATTACGAGTTCGGCCGCGACCTGGCGTTCGGCAAGCGGTCGGTCTTTTCCTCTTCGATCTCCACGCAGCCTGGCGATGCCTCGCTGCGGTTTTTGTTGTTCGAGCGGTGCGAAAAGCGCTCGTGTGCCCAAGTCGATGCGTGGCTGGCCGAACTCGACGGCGACGGCAAGGCCCTGCCTCAGCCGTCTGTGGCCGGTGCGGCGAACGTCACCGAGAGCGTGACTCCGGAAGCGTTTGCCGCTGCCATTGCGGCCGTGCACGACGCTTTGCGCGCCGGCGACTCTTACCAGATCAACTACACCTATCGCCTCGCGTTCGAAGCGTTCGGGTCTCCGGTCGGGCTGTATCGGCGCTTGCGTGCGCGGCAGCCCGTGCGTTATGGCGCGCTGATCGCGTTGCCCGACGCGCGATGGGTGCTTTCGTGCTCCCCGGAACTGTTCGTCGAAAAGACCGGGGAGCGACTGCGCACGCGCCCGATGAAGGGGACGGCTGCGCGAGGCACATCGCCCGATGACGATGCGCGCGCCGCCGCCTTCCTGCGCCATGATCCGAAGAACCGCGCCGAAAATCTGATGATCGTGGACCTGCTGCGCAACGATCTGTCGCGCGTGGCGAAGACGGGCTCGGTGTGTGTGCCGGCGCTGTTTTCGGTAGAGCCTTACCCCTCGATTTGGGCGATGACATCGACGATCGAGGCGGACTTGCGCGAGCGCACGTCTATCGCCGACATCCTGCGTGCGCTTTTTCCCTGCGGATCGATCACGGGGGCGCCCAAGCATCGGACGATGCAACTCATCGACGAAATCGAGACGACGCCGCGCGGGCTCTACACGGGGGCGATTGGCTGGGTGGATGCGGTGCCCTCGTCGGCGGCGGAGGGCGCGCTGCTTTGCGGCGACTTTTGCCTGTCCGTCGCCATCCGTACGCTGACGCTAGGCGCGCCTCAGGGGGCAGCCGGCGGGACGCGGCATGGGACGATGGGCGTGGGAGGCGGCATCGTGCTCGACAGCGTGGCGGCCGACGAGTACGCGGAGTGCCGGCTCAAAGCGAAATTCTTGACGGGCGCCGACCCGGGCTTCGAGTTGTTCGAAACGATGTATGCAACGCGTGAGGACGGCGTGCGCCATCTCGACCGGCATCTCGCACGCCTTGCCAAAAGCGCCGCGGAACTCGATTTCTGCTTCGACGCAGAGCGGGTGCGCGAACGGCTTGCCGCGCATTGCGCGCAATTGCCGGCAGGCGTGCCGCATCGGGTCAAGCTGGCGTTGAGCAAGGGCGGTCAAGCTGAGATCACGGGGGGGGCGCTCGGCCCGCTCGCACGGATCGCCGATGCGCTGCGGCCGGGGCCCGGAATGCTTGCTCCGGTTGGCGTACTGCTTGCCGACGAGTATGGTTTCGCGCCGATGCGCTCCGGCGATTTTCTGCTGCGGCACAAGAGCACGTCGCGCGCCGAATACGACCGTGCGTGGCGGCTTGCCGAAGCCAAGGGCGGCTTCGACATGCTGTTTTTCAATGAGCGAGGGGAGTTGACCGAAGGCGGACGCTCGAATGTCTTCGCCAAGCTCGAAGACCAGTGGTTCACGCCGCCGCTATCGGCCGGACTGCTGCCGGGCGTGATGCGGCAAGTGCTGCTTGAAGATGCGGCCATGCAGGCGCGGGAACGGACCTTGATGCGCGCCGACCTGTTGCGTGCCGAATCGCTCATCGTCTGTAACGCGCTGCGAGGCGCGCTGCCGGCGCGCATTTTGACGAGCGTTTGAGCGCCCGGGCGCTCGGGCGCTGGTCACGCGCGATGGTCCGTTCGCCGTTTGGCTTATCGGCGCGCGGTAATGATCAATAGTGCTCGATCGCGCTGGGCAGCGCGCGTTTCTATGCTCGGCTTACATGGCAGCAGTGAACCGCGTCGCCGCGGGCGATCGTTTGGGCCGGCTTAGAAAACGTGCTCGGGCCCAGGGAACGAGCCGTTTTTTACCGCGTTGACGTAAGCCTCGACGGCCGCGCCGATACTGGCGGCTCCCGCCATGAAGTCCTTCACGAAGCGGGCCGGCTTGCCGGGGAAAATGCCGAGCATGTCGTGCAGCACGAGCACCTGCCCCGAGCAATCGACGCCGGCGCCGATGCCGATCGTAGGAATGGCGATCGCGTTCGTGACGTTGGAGGCGACCGCCGGCGGCACGGCTTCGAGCACGAGTAGCTGGGCGCCCGCTTCTTGCATGGCGCGTGCGTCGCGCAATAGCTGGCTCGCACCTTCCTCGGTCTTGCCTTGCACTTTGAAGCCGCCGAACGCATGCACCGATTGCGGCGTGAGGCCAAGATGCGCACAAACGGGCACCGAGCGTTCGACGAGAAAGCGCACTGTGTCGGCGAGCCATTGGCCGCCCTCGAGCTTGACCAT
>Ga0157370_10001148_pt1 | contig 33003 bp, 29 predicted proteins | sample C35metaG_FD_113463 | JGI IMG/M metagenome (GOLD analysis project Ga0157370, IMG submission 113463) | Corn rhizosphere microbial communities from Kellogg Biological Station, Michigan, USA - C3-5 metaG | ecosystem: Host-associated > Plants > Roots > Rhizosphere > Soil | place: USA: Michigan... | reverse complement strand
CATCGGCAGGGATCGTTTCGCGGGCCGCGGCACGGCACGAACCGCACAGCAGCAAGCCCAGCACGATCCCGGCCGGATATCTCCATGCATGCTGCATCGGGTGGCTCCTGTCATGTCGCCAGTTCGGATCAGTGCATGACTGTTGCCGCCGCGGGGCGGTGGTGTTCGCGCAATCGGGCGACGGCGGTCACAGCCGTCGCCTGCACGGAGGGAGTATCGTTGTCGCTTCGACTGTTCGTCAGCGCGATTGCCGTGGAGGCACAGGCCATTCCGACCCCATCGACCCCCGCAGAACTCGCCGCAGGCATCGATTATTTCTTTGCCGTGAGGCCGGACGACCAGGCGCGGTCCGCGATCGCCGACGCCGCCGCGCGCTTCCGCAAGGCGCAGCGGGTCAGTGGCGTGGCGGTGCCGCTGGACAGTCTGCATCTGTCGCTGTGTCCGATGGGGCGCCCCGAGCGTCTGCGACAACCGCTGGAGCAGGCCTTGCTGGCTGCCGGCGCCGAGGTTCGGGCCACGGGTTTTCTGGCCACGCTGGATGCGGCGATGCGCTGCATCTCCAAGGACGGACAGTTTCCGTTCGTACTGTGTGCGGACCACGCCACCACGCAGGCTGCATTGGCGCTGCGCAAGGCGATCGCCGATGCGCAACGCCGGGTCGGCCTGCAGGTCGGCGGCGTTTCCAGCTTCCACCCGCACGTGGCGCTGCAGTTTGGTCCGGCGATCGATGCGATCGAGGAATCGATCACGCCGATCCAGTGGCATGCGCGCGAGTTCCTGCTGCTGCGCAGCTTCTTCGGCCAGTCCCGGCATGAGGTGATCGGGTGCTGGCCGCTGGAGAAGGAGCCGGAGCCCGAAGTGGTGGACATGCTGGCCGAGCTGGCCAACATGCCCGAGCTGCCCGAACTGCCCGACCCGTATTGAGCCTGCCCGGCGCGGGTTGGCGGCATCGCGCCGGGCTGCGGTAGCGCCCGGGGCTCTGCGGCCTTTTCCGATTCCCGCCACGATCATCGACCTCCTCACGGGTTTCGCGCGTGGTTTCGCGCGTGGCTTTCATGACTGGTGCGCGATGCGAAGCCGCGATGCAGTGACGCCTGGGTGTTTGATGGACATCGTTGTCATTTCATGACTTGAGGCCCTGTCAGGCTGTGACGGCGCTGCCGATCCTGATCGTGCGCCAGTACCCGCGACCGCGGTTTGCGCTGCCGCCGACGTTCCAGGTGCTTGTCGTGCCATGCGGTTTCCACGGTTTTTCAGCCACGCTGGAGGCAAGAGTCGTTTCCGCTGCCGCGGAAACGGCTTGTGCGCTGGTCATCACGGTTTGGAAAATGTCCTATAGACAACGTTGTCATCCAAGTCTAAGACGGCTGGGTCGTACCCATAAAAAGCGGTAACCCGCAGGGATGCGCAAGGTGACGGGATCCCCACCCGGGCGGCTGCCGGAACGCAGCCATGCGCCCGCCTTGATAACCCACCCGTAGCGATGCAATTCCTTCAGGAGACACCTCATGTTTGTGAAACGATCAGCTGTGTGGTCAGGCCTGGCCTTGAGTGCGATGGGGAGTGTCATGGGCACCGGATTGTCGGTAGCCGTGCTTGCCGCTGTACCGACGCAGTCCGCGTTCGCCCAGTCCGTTCCGGCGTGCGCCGCGGCGTGGAGCGCGACGACCGCCTACAGCGGCGGCAACGTGGCCAGCGAGAACGGTACGAACTACCTGGCAAACTGGTGGACGCAAGGCAACGATCCGGCCAGTGCCAGCGGCCCGACGGGCAGCGGCCAGCCGTGGACGTCGCAGGGTGCCTGCGGTGGCTCGTCCGGCTCCGGGGGCTCGGGTGGTTCCGGTGGTTCCAGTTCGGGAGACTGCGACGTCAGCTGGAGCGCCACCACCGCTTACAACGGCGGCGCACTGGTCAGCGAAAACGGCGTGAACTACTCGGCGAACTGGTGGACGCAAGGGGATGATCCGGCCACGCACAGCGGTGCGACCGGTTCCGGCCAGCCCTGGACCGTCGCGGGATCGTGCACCGGCTCGGGCGGTGGCAGCGGTGGCGGTTCCGGCGGCGGTTCGGGTGGCGGCAGTGGCGGCGGCTCCGGTTCGGCCAGCGGTTTGCTGTTCAGCCCGTACAAGGACGTCACGATCAACCTGGACTGGAACACGAACACCATGCGCACCGCGGTGACCGGCAGCCCGATTCCGGTCGTCGGCGCGGGCAGCCTGGTGGCCACGCAGGTGCCGAACCTGGGGGCGATCACCCTGGCGTTCGCGTCCGGCGAGTGCGGCAGCGAAAGCTGGGGCGGCATTCCCGCGGCGAGTTTCGCCAGCGCCAACATCCAGCCGCTGGTCGACGCCGGCGTGGACTACGTGGTCTCGACCGGCGGCCAGGCCGGCTCGTTCACCTGCTCGACACCGTCCGGCATGGCGCAGTTCCTGGCCCGCTACATGTCGCCGCACATGGTCGGCGTGGATTTCGACATCGAAGGCGGCCAGACCCAGGCGCAGATCAACAACCTGGTGTCCAACGCGGCCTATGCGCACACCTTGTATCCGAACCTGCGCTTCTCGTTCACGCTGGCCACGCTGGCGGCGTCGGACGGCAGCCATGGCGGCCTCAACGGAGTGGGCGACATGGTGGTGCGGGCGGTGCAGGCGGCCAATCTTCCGAACTACACCATCAACCTGATGGTGATGGATTTCGGTTCGGCCAGCCCCGGTGTCTGCGTGGTCTCGAACGGACAATGCGACATGGGGCAGTCGGCGATCCAGGCCGCCGTGAACCTCGAGCAGACCTATGGCGTTCCGGCCAGCCGGATCGAACTGACCCCGATGATCGGCGTGAACGACGTCAGCAGCGAGGTGTTCACCGCCGCCGACGTCGATACGGTGACCAACTATGCGGTGAGCCAGGGCCTGGCAGGCCTGCACTTCTGGTCGCTGGATCGCGACACGCCATGCCAGGGCAGCAGCGGTTATGCCTCGCCGACCTGCAATTCGCTGAGCGGTACGTCGCCGCTGCAATACACCGACCGGTTCCTGCAGGACCTCGGCCGATAAGCGGTTCTTGAGCGCGGCCGTGCGCATGCAGACCCGCATGCGCGCGGCCTACTGCCGCGCCTCCAGCCGCAGTCCGCGCGGGGTCAGCCAGCGTTCGACCAGCTCGAACAGGGCCTGCACCAGCAGCGCCAGCACGGCCGCGGGAATCGCCCCTTCCAGGATCAATTCGACGCTGTCCAGTCGGATGCCGGTGAGGATCGGCTGGCCGTAGCCGCCGGCGCCGATCAGTGCGGCCAGGGTGGCGGTGCCCACGTTGATCACGGCAGCGGTCTTGATCCCGGCGAGGATCGAGCGCGTGGCCAGCGGCAGTTCGATCCGGCGCAGGCGCACATGGCTCGGCAGGCCCAGCGCGGCGGCGGATTCGCGCAGCTCGGGCGCGATGCCGACCAGGCCGGCGTGCGTGTTGCGCACGATCGGCAGCAGGCTGTACAGGAACAGGGCGGCAATCGCCGGCCAGCTGCCGATGCCCAGGAACGGGATCATGAACACGAACATCGCCAGCGAAGGCACCGTCTGCAGGATGCCGGTCGCACCGATCACCAGTTGTCCGGTTCGGCGCAGGCGCGCGGCGAGAATGCCCAGCGGGATCGCCAGCAGCACCGCCAGCCCCAGCGAGATCGCCACCAGCTCGATGTGCTCGACGCTGCGCTGGCGCAGGCGTTGCCAGATGCCGTGCCGGCCCTGTTCGGCATGCGTGCCGAGAAAGTCGGCGGCAACCGCGGTGTCGCTGCGACCGTGGAGCTTCACGGCGGCATTCATGGCGCGCATGGCGGGTTCGTCGATGCGGCCGGCGAGCTTGCGCAGCGCCGTGACGAAGGCGGGCGCGCTCTGTTGCAGCGACAGGCGATACAGGTAGACGGCCTCGTAGCGCGGAAAGTAGTGCCGGTCGTCAAGCAGGGTGCGCAGGTGGTAGTAGGGGATCTCGGCGTCGGTGCTGTAAAGGTCGATCGTGTCCACCGCGCCGCCGGCCACCGCACGATAGGACAGCGCGTGGTCCAGTCCGCTGACGCCGGTTTGGGGCAGCCCGTAGGCCCGGCGCAAACCGGGCCAGCCGTCGCCGCGGTCCATGAACTCGTTGGAGAAGCCGAAGCGCAGGGTCGGGTGCTGGCGCAGGTCGGAGATCCGCGTGATGCCCAGCCGCGCCGCCTCATCGTCGCGCATGCCGATCGCATAGGTGTTGTCGAAGCCGAGCGAGTCGGTGATGCCGATGCCCAGCGGTTTCAGCTTCGCGCGCAGCGTGGCGATGTCGGCATCGGCCGGCACGTTCTTCAGCAGTTCCTGGGTCAGCGTGCCGGTGTATTCCGGGTACGCATCGATGTCGCCCTGCTGCAATGCCTTCCACAGGATGCTGGTGCCGCCCAGTTCGCGCCGGTGCACGGCATCGACCCCGGCGTCGCGCGCGCTCAGTCGTGCGATTTCTCCGAGGATCACCGACTCGGTGAATTGCTTGGAACCGATGCGCACCGGTTGGGCGGGTGCCGGCGCCGACAGCAGGAACAGGCCCAGCATCAGGACGATGGCAGACACGCCGCGCATCATGACGACTCCGGCAGGCGTCGCTGGGCCTGCACGAACTGGCGGACGAAATCGTTCGCGGGACGATCGCGCAGATCCTCGAAGCCGCCGTCCTGCACCACCGCGCCGTGTCGCAGCAGCACCAGCCGATCGGAGAACCAGGCTGCCTCGGCCAGGTCGTGGGTGACTACGATCACGGTCTTGCCGAGCTGGTCGAAGATGCGTTTCAACTCGTCCTGCAATTCGTGCCGCACGATCGGGTCGAGCGCGCCCAGCGGTTCGTCCAGCAACAGCGCATCGGGATCGGCCATCAATCCGCGCATCAGCGCCACGCGCTGGCGCTGGCCGCCGGACAGCTCGGCCGGATAGCGCTCGAGTGCGTCCGCTGGCAGATGGGTCAGCGCGGCGAGTGCTTCGGCGCGATCGCGGATGCGGGCGGCGTTCCATCCGAGGTGCCTCGGCAGCAAGGCGAGATTGCCCAGCGCAGTGAGGTGGGGAAACAGGCCGCCGTCCTGGATCACGTAGCCGACGCGTCGGCGCAAGGCGAGCACGTCGGCCGGTTCGAGCATGCGGCCATCGATCCGTACGCAGCCGCTGTCCGCCTGTTCCAGGCCCAGCAGCAGGCGCAGCACGGTGGATTTGCCCGAGCCGCTGCTGCCGATCAGGGCAGTCGTGCTGCCGGCGGCAAACTCCAGGTCGATCCGCTCGAGCGCGGGCACCTTGCCGTAGCGTTTGCCGGCCCGCTCGATGGTGAAGCGGATGCCGGTGGTTTCAGCGGGAAGCTCGGCGGACATCGGTCCCGGCTCCGGCGAGATCATGGCGCGGTGCGCAGCGGCGCGACTTCACCGCGATGTTCCGCCCGTGATGAACTGCGCGATGAATTCCGCCGCAGGCTGCGGCCGGCCCAGGTGGAAACCCTGGCCGTAGTCGCAGCCCATGTCGGCGAGCTGTGCCTGGGTGGCGGCGTCCTCGATGCCCTCGGCGGTCGTGGCCAGGTCCATGTGATGGGCCATGTTGATGATGGCGCGAACCAGCTTGCCGGTGTGCGGCTCGCTGCGCATGGCGGCGACCAGCGACTGGTCGATCTTCAGTTCCGTGGCCGGGAACTGCCGCAGGTAGGCGATCGAGGCGTAGCCGGTGCCGAAATCGTCGATCGCGATGCGGATGCCGTGGTCGCGCAGTCGACGCAGCACCTGCACGCTCAGGTCGAGATCGTTGACCAGGGTCGTTTCGGTGATCTCCACGATCACGGCGGTCGGCGGCACGCCCCAGATTTCCAGCGCGCCGATCAGCTGCTCCACCATGCCGGGGCGCGACAGCACGCGCGGCGAGAAGTTGATTGCGAAGCCCAGGTTCTGGTCGCGCGGCAGACTGGCCACGTGGCGCAGGGTGGTGTTCACGCTCCAGCGGGTGAGCACCGAAATCAGGTCGCTCTGCTCGGAAAACGGCACGAAGTTGGCGGGCGACACCTCGCCGTGGTTGAGGCTGCTCCAGCGCGCCAGCGATTCGGCACCGGCGATGCGGTTTTCCTGCAGGTTCCAGATCGGCTGGAAGAACACCTGCAGGCGGTTGGCGTCCAGCGCCTCGCGCAACTCGTCGTAGAAAATCTCGATCTGCGTGTCGTGCGGCTGGTAGACCACGCACAGTTCGCCGCGTCGCTGCGCCTCGTCCAGCGCCATGCCGGCACGGCGGCACAGGCGGTCGGCGGTGGGGCCATGCTCGGGAAACAGCGCAATGCCCATCACCGGCCGCACCAGCCAGGGTGACGCGGTGCCTGCCAGCGGCTGCTCGAACGCCTGGATCAGGCGCGTGCTGGCCAGCAAGGCGTGGTTGTGGCTGAGCATGGCCGGCAGCAGCACCACGAAGCTGTCGTCGCCGGCGCGGAAGACCCGGTCGATCGGACGCAGCGAATGCTGGATCAGCGCCTGCGCCATGTCCTCGGCCTGTTCGCCCTGGGCGTAGCCGAAACGCAGGCTGATCTCGCGCAGGCCGGGCACGCGCAGCACCAGCACGGCGAATCGCTCGCCGGCGCTGGCCTGGATATGCGCCTCGATCTCGCTGAAGATGTGTTCGCGGTTCAGCATGCGCTGGCAGGTCCGTGGCGGCGTGGATGGGCAGGGCGGCGCGCCATCATTACAGGAAGAACCGTGCCGCATCGATGCCGTAGTCGCCGACCGCCAGGCTGCGCACGATGTCGACGCCGTCCTTGTCGCCCAGCTGCATCAGGTCCACCGGGCGGAAGTCGTCGAGTGGCTGCTTGTTCGGTTCGCTCAGGATGGCCACGCGCGGGCGCAGCCGGCGCACCTGGTTCTGTGCCATCACGATGGCCACCTCGCCGGTGCTCAGCTCGACCAGCGAGCCGGTGGGGTAGACGCCCAGGCAGACCTGGAACTGCTCGACCATCTCGGCCTGGTACAGCCGGTTGCGTGCCGCATAGATCTGCTGCAGGGCCTGGTGACGCGAAATGGCGGCACGGTAGGGGCGTGAGCTCGACATCGCATCGTAGCTGTCGATGATGCCGAGCATGCGTCCGCTGATCGGGATCACGTAGCCGGCCAGGCCTTCCGGATAGCCGCTGCCGTCGTGCCGCTCGTGATGCGTGCGCACGATGTCGAGCACGTCCAGGTTGGCGATGCCCGCCTCCTCCAGCACGGTCAGTCCAAGCGCGACATGCGAGCGGATGACGTCGACTTCGCTCGGTGCCAGCGAGCCCTGGTACTGCAGCAGTTCCTCGGGCAGGCGGGTCTTGCCCACATCCATCAGCAGGCCGCCGGCGGCCAAGCTGAAGATGGTCTCCTCGTCGAACCCCATGTGTCGGCCGAACGCGGCGGCCAGCGCGCTGCAGCTGATCGCGTGGCTGTAGGAATAACTGTCGCTGCGGCGCAGTCCTTCGACCAGGAAGAACGCATCGGCGCTGCGCAGTACCGTGGTCACCAGCGGTCGCACGGCCTGCTCGACGTGTTCCACCGACAGCTCGCGGCCGCTGGTGATGTCCTCGAACAAGCCGTCCACGATCTGCGAGGCATTCTCCAGCGCGGCGCGCGCGCGCGGCGCCTCGTCCTCGACCGCCGCCAGGTCGGTGTAGTGCGTGCTGCTGTTGAAACGGTAACGGGACAGGTCGGTGCGGGTGAGCGTCTGCGCCGACTCGCGCTCGATCAGCCGACGGGCATCGATATAAACCTCGCGGCACAACCGCTGCAGCGTTTCGATGTCTTCCAGCCGGGTCAGCGCAACACCCTGCAACGGGAACGGCGTGTCTTCCCATGGTCGATCCAGCCGGCACACGAACATGCCCAGCTGCAGGTCAGCCACGTCGATACGGCGCTCTTCGATTTCAAAAGGCACGCGCTTGCTCCACCGGGATACCGAGGCCAACGCCGGATTCTGGTTGCATGCCTGTCGTGGCCGCCTGGATGGCACCAGAGGCACGGTCGGCAGGCACGAGCGAGCGTAGCAGCAGTCCGGAGCGGGATGCCAACCGCTGGCTGCCGGATCGCGGCACGGTTACCCTGTGCCACCCCTCATGCATGACATCACGAGCCATGTCGCTGCCCCATCGCTTTCTCAGAACCGTGCGCACGATCCACCTCTACCTCGGCGTGTTCACCGCGCCGATGTTGCTGTTTTTCGCGTTGACGGGAGGGCTGCAGGCTTTCGGCCTGCACGAGACCAGCCGTGGCAGCAGCTACGCGCCCCCGGCGTGGCTGGTCGGCATGGCGCAACTGCACAAGAAGCAGACGCTCGTGGTTCCGCCCAGGCGACCACGCCCGCCGACGGCGCAGGCCGGGACTCCGGCGGCGCCAGCCGCGATCGCATCAGGCAAGGCGCAACACGGGGAAAACGACAACGGGCCGCCGAAGAATCTGCTGCCCATGAAAATCTTCTTTGCGCTGATCGCGCTGGGCCTGTTCACGTCGGTGCTGAGCGGGCTCTGCATGGCCTGGCGCTTCAGTCGCCGACCCGGTTTGTTTGGCGCCGTGCTGGCAGGCGGGATCGCGGCGCCGTTGTTGCTGTTGCTGTTCTGAGCGCAACCCGTCGCGGCCATGGCGTGAACGGGGAACGCCGCGCCGCCCGGACGGCGCTTCTCGTTCCATCCGAAAGGCGCATCGTATTTCGTGTCGGCCGGCGCGAACGCGTGGCCTTGCAAATCCGTCACGCTGGCGCACGATGCCGGGCATGTCGAAAGAGGAGGGCCGCATGACCACTGCCGCGCAACTTCCCGTGATGATCGTCGGCGCCGGCCCCACCGGGTTGAGCGCGGCGCTGTTCCTCGCCCGTCGCGGACTGCCCGTGCGCATCATCGATGCGGCGGCGGAGCCGACCACGACCTCGAAGGCCTTGCTGGTCAACCCGCGCACGCTCGACATCCTGCGCGACAGCGGCGTGGCGCGACGCATCGTGGGCGAGGGCCATGCGGTGGTCGGTGCCGTCCTGCATCGGGCGGGCCGGCAGGTGGCCTCGATCGATCTGCGCGGCGAGCTTTCGGCGCAGTTGCCGATCGGCCTGGCGCAGGCGGGCACCGAGGCCTTGCTCACCCAGGCGCTGGCGCAATGTGGCGTGCAGGTGGAGCGCGGCACCAGCCTGCAGGCGCTGCACCAGGATGCGCAGCAGGTCAGCCTGAACCTGCAGCAGTCGGAGCACGGCAACCGGACGGCGCATGCGGCGCTGGTGTTCGGCGCGGATGGCGCGCATAGCGCCGTGCGGCATGCGCTCGACATCGACTTCCCGGGGCACGCGCTGGCCGAACCCTGGCTGTTGTGGGATCTGCATCTGCGCACTTCGCTCGACCCGCGCCGCGCGCATATCGTGCTGGCGCCGGATTGCTTCGTGTTCGTGATGAACCTGCAGGCCGACCTATGGCGGGTCATCGGCAACGGCGCCGAACCGCTGGCGCAACTGCCCGGTGACAGCGTGGCCGGCCGGGTCGAGTGGCAGTCGCGTTTCCATATCGCCCATCGACTGGCCAGCCGTTTCGGCGTCGGGCGGGTGATGCTTGGCGGCGATGCCGCGCACATCCATTCGCCGCTGGGCGCGCGTGGCATGAACCTGGGCATCGAAGACGCCTGGGTATTCGCCGAGTGCGCGGCGCGTGCCCTCGGCGGAACCGTGGCGCAGCTGCAGATCTACGCGGACTTGCGCCGGACGGTGGATGGGCGGGTGGTGCGGAAAGTGGCGACGCTCACCCGGCTGATGGGCGGCCATCCACCCGTGCTGCGCCGGCTGCGCGACGCGCTGCTGCCGCAGGCACTGAAACTGGCGCCGCTGCGGGGTCTCATGATCAGGACCCTGGCGGGCCTCGATCATCCGCTGCGGATGCCGACCTGAGTCCGCATCTCTGGCTATCGAAACCCGTCCGGCAGGCGGACCCTTCGCTGCCTGCATCGCGCAACCGGAGCCGACCATGCCCAACATCCAGCTGGACCACGCGCATCATCGGCCTTCGCACAGCAACTTTTCGCTGTGCTACCTGGCGCACGACCTCGATGTGCCGATGAACGTGGGCAGCCTGTTCCGGATTGCCGATGCACTCGGCGTGGAGAAAATCCACCTGACCGGCAGGTCGCCGGTGCCGCCCAACGACAAGCTGAGGAAGACCTCGCGGGCGGCGGAAAAATACGTGCCGTTCAGCCAGGCGGCGGATCCGTTGCCGGTCCTGCGGGAGTTGAAGGCCGCCGGCTATCGGATCATCAGCCTGGAGCTCACCAGCGCCAGCATCGACATCCGCCAGCTGGCGGTCGGTGCCTCGGACCGGATCTGTCTGGTGCTGGGCTCGGAGAACGCCGGCGTGAGCCAGGCCCTGCTGGATCTCTCCGAGCAGACCGTGCACATCCCGATGCGCGGCCGGCATTCCTCGATGAATGTGGCGACGGCCTGCGCCATCGCCACATTCGAGATCACCCGGGCGTTCCGCACCTGATCGGGGTGCGTGGCGCAGGCCCGCGGATCAGAGCTGCATGTAGCTGTAACCCTGCTGGCCGTAAACCACGAAGTCGCTCAATGCCGACAGCGACACCGTGATGTCCGGGCCTACATCGCTGTCGTGCAGATTCATCTCCGCCATCGCCTGGCCGCAGACCAGCAACTGCACGCCGGCCTGTTTCAGCGCGTGCAGGATCGGCAGGTTGGGGTTGTCGGTCTTGAACAGCTTGCGGTATTCGGCGTTGCTGGCGGCGGCGTAGCCGGCTTCGCCTTCCAGCACGGCCACGATGTGCACGTGCGAAGGCGGCACCCTGGCGAAACCCATCAGGTTCACGGTGCGCGCCAGCCGCTGCAGCGAACCGAGCACCTCGTGATGATCCTTGCTGCCGTGGACCACGTCGACGATCACCTTGTAGTCGGCGCCGGGATCGGGCTGGGCGGCGGCGTCCGGGCGCGGATGGACCCTGCCGAATCCCTTGATCACCGGATAGACCCAGGTCGTTTCCGGCGCCGAGGAGGCAGCGGCAGGGTGGCTGCCGGAAGTCGCCGCCATGCTCTGCAGCGGCAGCGTCAGCAGGACGGACAAGGCGCCGGCGATCGCGCCGGCATGCGGAAATTTCCTAGTCATCGGCATCCCCTCTCATGCCGCCGAGCGCGGCCCGCGGACGATACTCCGGCACACCGCCCGCTGTCCCGCATCCGGCGTTGCGCGGCGTCGTCCCGGGCGTGCGCTTGCCGCGCCGCCCGCCTCGCGCGCTGGCGGCATCGCGCGTGGCGGCATACCATCGGCTGCCCATCGAACCACCGTGGCGGAGCCTGCGTGCAACCGATCATCTCAGTCCAGCAACTCAGCAAGACCTATGCATCCGGTTTCCAGGCCCTGAAGCCGGTCGACCTGCAGATCCGCAAGGGCGAGATCTTCGCCCTGCTGGGGCCGAACGGCGCCGGCAAGACCACCCTGATCAGCATCATCTGCGGCATCGTCAACCCGAGTGCGGGCACGGTCCTGGCGGACGGCCATGACGTGGTGCGCGACTATCGTGCCGCGCGCATGAAGATCGGCCTGGTGCCGCAGGAGCTCACCACCGATTCGTTCGAGACAGTGTGGAACACGGTGAGTTTCAGCCGCGGCCTGTTCGGTCGATCACCCGACCCGGCGCACATCGAGAAGGTGCTGAAGGACCTCTCGCTGTGGAACAAGAAGGACAGCCGGATAATCACCCTGTCCGGCGGCATGAAGCGCCGGGTGATGATCGCCAAGGCCCTGTCGCACGAGCCGCAGATCCTGTTCCTGGACGAGCCCACCGCCGGCGTCGACGTCGAGCTGCGCCGCGACATGTGGGAGATGGTGCGCGGGCTGCGCGCCAGCGGCGTCACCATCATCCTGACCACGCATTACATCGACGAGGCGGAGCAGATGGCCGATCGCATCGGCGTGATCAACAAGGGCGAGCTGATCCTGGTCGAGGGCAAGGCCGAGCTGATGAACAAGCTGGGCCGCAAGCAGTTGACCCTGCAACTGCAGGATGCATTGCCATCCATCCCGGCCGCGCTCGACGGCTATGCGCTGGAGCTTTCCGACGAGGGCCGGCAACTGGTCTACAGCTTCGACGCGCAGGGCGAGCACACCGGCATCGACGTGTTGCTGCGGCGGCTGGCCGAGGCCGGCATCGATTTCAAGGATCTCAAGACCAGCCAGAGCTCGCTGGAGGATATCTTCGTGGACCTGGTCAGGGAGCGCGCATGAACATCCACGGCATCCGGGCGATCTACGGCTTCGAGATGGCGCGCACCCGGCGCACCCTGCTGCAGAGCATCGTCTCGCCGGTGATCTCGACGTCGTTGTACTTCGTGGTGTTCGGCGCCGCGATCGGCTCGCACATGAACGGCATCGACGGGGTCAGCTACGGCGCCTTCATCGTGCCGGGCCTGGTGATGCTGTCGCTGCTCACGCAGAGCATCTCGAATGCGTCGTTCGGGATCTACTTTCCGAAATTCGTGGGCACCATCTACGAACTCCTGTCCGCGCCGGTGTCGCCGTTCGAGATCGTCGCCGGCTACGTCGGCGCGGCGGCCAGCAAGTCGATCATCCTCGGTTCCATCATCCTGGTCACGGCGCGGCTGTTCGTCACTTTCGGCATCGCGCACCCCTTGTGGATGGTCGCGTTCCTGGTGCTTACCGCGGTGACCTTCAGCCTGTTCGGTTTCATCATCGGCATCTGGGCGGACAACTTCGAGAAGCTGCAACTGGTGCCGCTGCTGATCGTGACCCCGCTGACCTTCCTCGGCGGCAGTTTCTACTCGATCCACATGCTGCCGCCGCTGTGGCAGAAGGTCACCCTGTTCAACCCGGTGGTGTACCTGATCAGCGGCTTTCGCTGGAGCTTCTACGGCGTTTCCGACGTCGGCGTGGGCGTCAGCCTGGGCATGACCCTGGTGTTCCTGGGCATCTGCCTGGGCCTGGTGTGGTGGATCTTCCACAGCGGTTATCGGCTGAAGGCCTGAGCGGCGGTCGCGGGGCGATTGCCTGGTCCCTTCATGCTGAAAGCCCGGCTGGCCGGCACCCGGTTGAATCGCGCTTTCGAATGAGGATCGGATACGCGATTGCGATGAACGATTCGGCCGGGGACAAGTCGAAACCGGTATCGACATGCAACAACGGGAAAGCACATGCGCAGGAAGACATCAACAGGCAGCTGGGTCGCCGCGGTGGTCGTGGTGTTGGCGGTGGTCGCGGCGGGCGTATTCCTGGCGCGCAAGGCCATGCATGCGGATCAATCCGCGGCGCCGGCAACGGTTGCTCCGACTCCGGCCACGACGACCAGCGCCGCCGTGCCGATCCGGCATCCGATCGCCGAGGCGCAGGCGCAACCGGCCGGCGCCTCGACGGCCGCGCTGCCGCCACTGGATCAAAGCGATGCCGAGGTGGCGTCGAGCCTGGAGCGGCTGGCCGGCAACAGCCCGCTGTCCCTGCTGCTGGTGCGTCCGCAGATCATCGCGCGCATCGTGGCCACCATCGACGCCATGCCCGGGCGCAGCCTCGGCGGCTTCATGCTGCCGGCGCGCACGCCCAAGGGCGCCTTCGTCACCCAGGCCGTCGACGGCAACACCGTGATCGGCGCGGGCAATGCCGCGCGCTATGCGCCGTACATGCGGGTCGTCGAGCAGGTCGATCCGCAGGCGCTGGTCGCCTGGTACGTGCACGCCTATCCGCTGTTCCAGCAGGCTTATCGGCAGCTGGGTTACCCGAAGGGCTATTTCAACGACCGCCTGGTCGTGGTGATCGACAACCTGCTGGCTGCGCCGGAACCGGCCGCGCCACCGGCGTTGCGGCTGTCCAACGGCTATTACGTCTACGCCGACCCCGGCCTGGAATCCCTGTCGGCAGGGCAGCGCCTGCTGCTGCGCACGGGGCCGGCCAATGAAGCGGCCATCAAGGCGAAACTGCGCACCATCCGCAGCCTGCTGGTCGGGCAGCAGCTGCGTCCGGCAGCGGCGGGCACGGCGGCTCCCGTAGGCGATGCGAGGTCAGGCTGAGTTGCCTGCCGTGACGCGCTTCACGGGTACGGCGAACCGTCCTTGTGCGCATAGACGCCGACGGCACTGTCCCAGTACAGGTCGACGTCGGGATAGTGGCAGCAGTCGCGCTCGCTGCGGCTGCCGATTTCCAGATAGACGGCCATCTGCGTGCCACGATTGACCAGGTGGTGGCCGTCGACACGGTTCTTCGGGAACGCCGCGCAGTCGTCCGCGGCCAGCGGCTGTTCGCCGGCATCGGTGACCAGCACCAGCTCGCCGGACAGCACGTAGACGAACTCATCCTCGTCGGTATGCCAGTGCCGCTGGCTCGACCACGCGCCGGGCGGCAGCCTGGTCAGGTTGACGCCGAAATCGTTCAGGCCGCCGGCATCGCCCAGCGCCTGCTTGATGCGCGCGCCGGCAGTCGCCGCAAAAGGTGATGGATAACCCGAGCCCTTGCGTTCGGGCACCTGGGAAACGTCGATCCTGGGCATGCGATTCTCCGCGGGTTGGGGCTTCCTTATTGTGCATCGGTGGCCACGGCCTGGCGCATGTCCGGCTGATTAACCATCTTTGCAGGCCGGACCGGCTACAGTGGGTCGACGTCGCGAACGCGCGGTGGAGGCCGGAATCATGAAGCGTGGCTGCTGGCTGCTCGGGATGCTGCTGTGCTGCATGTTGCCGATGCTGGCGGTGTGCGCCGACACCTTGCCTGCCGTCGCGAATGCGGCGGGCCCGGCGATGGTGGCGCGAATCACCCTGGACGGCCCGATCGGGCCGGCAGCCGCGGAGTATTTCGACGATGCCGCGCAGCGCGCGGTGGCCGACGGCGCGGTGGCGATCGTGCTGCAGCTGGATACGCCGGGCGGCCTGTCCGAATCGATGCGCCAGATCATCGCCGGCATGCTGGCGGGCAAGCTGCCGGTACTGGTCTACGTGGCGCCGGGCGGGGCACGCGCCGCCTCGGCCGGCACCTACATCCTCTACGCCGGACAGGTCGCCGCGATGGCGCCGGCCACCCATCTGGGTGCGGCGACACCGGTATCGCTCGGTGGGACCACGCCGATGCCCTTGCCGAAGGCGGCGGACAAGTCGCCGGCCAGTGCCGGTTCCAGTGCGCCGGTCAAGCCGGATCAGGCCGGTGACGATGCCGAATCGCACAAGGTGCTGAACGACGCGATCGCCTACATCCGCTCGCTGGCGCAGTTGCGCGGGCGCAATGCGGCATGGGCCGAGCAGGCGGTGCGCGGCGCGGCCACGCTGACCGCCAGCGAGGCGGCGCAGCAGCACGTGATCGACTTCGTGGCGGACGATGTGGCCGACCTGCTGGCCAAGGCTGACGGACGCAAGGTGCAGGTCGGCGAGCGCAGCGTCACGTTGCAGCTCAAGGGCGCCACGGTACGCGACTACGCACCGGGTGCGCGCACGCGCTTCCTGGCGATCATCACCAATCCGACGATCGCGTATCTGCTGCTGCTCGGCGGCATCTTCGGCCTGGCCCTGGAGGCGATGCACCCCGGTGCGATGTTGCCGGGCATCGTGGGGGCGATCTGCCTGCTGGTGGGCTTGTATGCACTGCAACTGCTGCCGGTGAATTACGCCGGGCTGGCGCTGATGGCGCTCGGTATCGGCCTGCTGGTGGCCGAGGCGGTCAATCCCACGGTGGGCGCGCTCGGCGTGGGCGGGGTGGTGTCGTTCGTGATCGGCTCGGTGATGCTGATGAAGACGGGCGTGCCCGGCTATGCCGTCAATCTCGGCGTGATCGGCGGCATCGCGGTCGGCTTCGCGGCGTCGCTGGGCGTGGTCGTGTGGCTGGTGTTGCACGCGCGCCGGACGCGGCCGTTCGTCGGCGATGCGGCGATGCTTGCCGACATCGGCCTGTTGCTGGAGCCGGTGGCCGCCGGTGGCGAGGGCTGGGTGATGCTGCGTGGCGAACGCTGGCGCGTGCGTTGTGCCAGCGCCTTGCCCGCCGGCGCCAGCGTGCGCGTGGTATCGCGTGAGGGATTGCTGTTGTGGGTCGAGCCGGCGCCAGCCGAAGCGGGCGTTTCATGAAAGACGGGAGATAACCATGTTCGGATTTGTCGGTGTACTGATCATCCTCGGTGTGCTGCTGCTGTTCGCCGCGATCAAGATATTGCCGGAGTACCAGCGCGGCGTGGTGCTGACCCTGGGCCGCTACACCGGTACCAAGGGGCCCGGACTGGTGCTGCTGATTCCGGTGGTGCAGAGCATGATCCGGGTCGACCTGCGCGTCACCGTGATGGACGTGCCGCCGCAGGACGTGATCTCGCGCGACAACGTCTCGGTGCGGGTGAACGCGGTGGTCTATTTCCGCGTGGTCGATTCGGACAAGTCGGTGCTGGAAGTGGAGAACTTCCTGCAGGCCACCAGCCAGCTGGCGCAGACGCGCCTGCGTTCGGTGCTGGGCCAGCACGAACTGGACGAGATCCTGTCCCAGCGCGACTCGATCAACCACACCTTGCAGGTGACGCTGGACGAAGCCACCGGTCCCTGGGGCATCAAGATCATGAACGTCGAGATCAAGGACGTCGACCTCAACGAGACGATGGTGCGCGCGATCGCGCGCCAGGCCGAGGCCGAGCGCGAACGCCGGGCCAAGGTGATCCACGCCGAGGGCGAGATGCAGGCCGCCGAGAAACTGCGCGATGCCGCCGCGATGCTGTCGCAGCAGCCGCAGGCGCTGCAGCTGCGCTACCTGCAGACCTTGTCGGACATGTCCAACAACGGCAAGTCCTCGACCATCGTGTTCCCGCTGCCGCTGGACCTGATCAAACCGCTGATGGAGGCATTCCCGTCGAAGCGGGATTCGGGTACAACGGACTGACCCCTCTCGCACGAGCAAGAAACAGCATGAATGCAACAGCTCCGACCGGCAGCCTGGTCTGCGTCGGCCTCGGCATGACCCTGGGCTCCCACCTCGGGCCGCTGGCGCGCAGCCATATCGAGCAGGCCGACGTGGTGTTTGCCGGGGTTTCCGACGGCATCGTCGAGTTGTGGCTGCAGCGCATGCACCGGGACGTGCGCAGCCTGCAGCCGTACTACCGCGAGGGCAAGTCGCGCATGCAGACCTATCGGCAGATGGTCGAGGCCATCCTCACCGAGGTGCGTGCCGGCAGGAAGGTCTGCGGCGTGTTCTACGGCCATCCCGGCGTGTTCGCCTGGGCGCCGCACAAGGCGATCGAGGTCGCTCGGAGCGAAGGGTTTGCCGCACACATGGAGCCGGGCATTTCCGCCGAGGACTGCCTGTACGCCGACCTGGGCATCGACCCCGGCCGGTTCGGCTGCCAGCACTACGAAGCCAGCCAGTTGCTGTTCTACCAGCGGCGGATCGACCCCACCGCGTATCTCGTGCTGTGGCAGGTCGGCCTGGTCGGCGACCAGTCGCTGGCGCGTTTCTCCACCGGCCCGGCGTACCGGCAGGTGCTGGTGGAAGTGCTGGCGCGCGACTACCCGCTGGACCACGAGGTCATCATCTACTGCACGCCGACCCTGCCGATCCAGTCGGCACGGATCGAGCGGGTGACGCTGGGCAACTTGCCGCAGGCGGAGATCGGCATGGCCGACACCCTGGTGGTTCCGCCGGCGCGGGCCATGCTGGTGGATCACGAAATGAGGGGCCGCCTGGACATGCTGGACAGAACCATGTCGGACACCGTTCGCGCTGCAGGCTGATATTTCGGGCGGAGCGGCGGGGCAGCGATTCGAAGCGGGCGCGGTGCAGGCGGATTGCCGTTCTGCACCGGATCAGCCTTCAAGAGGCAGAAAACCAAGTGTAGGATGGTCGCGCGAGGTGCCTGCCGCTCAGGCGGCATCGGCCGTCGCAAGATATTGTGGATCGTTGCATGAAGCATGCGGCTCCGCTGCTGGCAGTTGACACAGGGGGATCATCAAGTGTTTGACGTTATCGATTTTCTGGAAAGCATGGGGCAGGACGCGCAGTTGCGTCATGCGTCGCAGGATGAAATGGGGCGTGCGCTGGCAAGTGCGGAGATTGATCCGGCGTTGCGGGTGGCGATTCTTGCCAGGGACGAACAGGGGTTGCAGGCGCTGCTGGGGCAGGTTCCCTTCTGTTGCCTGATCAGCCCCGCCAAACCCGGCGAGGAACAGGAAGAGTGTGACGGCAGCTGCAAAGAGGGTGAGGAGAAGAAGGACGACAAGGACAAGGAGAAGGACAAGAGGGATGGAGATTAAAGACCAGGCTTCACGACTTGCCGTTCCTGCGCCCGCGCCCACTGACTAGCTCATGGACCAGGCGGGCAGATACAGGTGGGTATTCACGTGCTGCGCGCTTCTGCTTTTATTTGCGGCGGGCGCGGTTGCTGCGACTGCGCCCGTATCCAACGATACAGCGCAGTTGCTGCGACAAGCTGAAAACGTCGAGCCCTCCAATCATGCCGTGTTCAACGAGCTGATGGGTCGACTCGACAAGGTCGCGATGACGCTCTCATCGCAACAGAAGTTGCATCTGCGCTACCTCAAGGCTCGGCAGATTGCCTTTGCGGGCAACTACGCCGCCGCCCTGCCATCGTTGACAGCGCTCGCCGATCAATCTGCGGATCCCGTTCTGGCGTTTCGCGCGAGCGCCAACGTGATTGACTTGCTGGTAGCCCAATCCCGCTATGAAGAGGCCTTTGCCAGGCTCAATCCATTGCTGGAGCAACTGCCACAAATAAAGGAAAACGACGTTCGCATCCAGGGTCTCACCGCCACGGCACAGTTGTACACCGAGGCCGGTCAATACGATGCGTCCATGCGTTATGCCGATCAGTTGATCAAGGAAAGCACTGACGCTCAAAGTGCATGCAGAGGCTGGTTCTTGAAATCCGATGCGCTGTTTGAGAGTGGTGGCGCACCGTTGCCCGCCGATCAGCTTCGCGATGGCACAGAGGCATGCGGAAAGGCAGGCGATACCCTGTTCGCTCTCAGTTTTCAGTATTTGCTGGCAAGTTTCGACATGCGACAGGGCCGACTCGAGTCGGCTATCCGTGTGCTGCAAGCGAACTACCCCAAGGTTCTGCGCGCAGGCTTTCCGCCCCAGGTTTCGGAGTTCGCGGCCACCTTGGCCAAGGCGTACTTCAAGAGTGGCGATCTTGTCGCGGCCGCGAAGTTTGCCAATGACGCCCTGGCTTCCAACGCCAACAGGCCGTATTCGGAGTCCACGGCCAATGCTTATCACGTGCTTTACGAGGTCGACAAGAAAGCGGGCGACGGCCAGGGCGCCCTGGCAAACCTTGAAAAATTCGTTGTTACCCACGATGGCTACCTGAATAGGCTCAGCGCAAAAGCACTCGCCTATCAGATAGTCGAACAGAAGGTGCTGGCGAAAAAGCTGCAGATCGAGGAGTTGGACAAGAAGAACCGGATTCTCGCGCTGCAGGGAGAGCTGGATCGCAAGGCAGCGGTAACCAGCCGGTTGTATATCGCGCTGCTGTTGCTGGTATTGGCTTCGATCGTGCTATGGGCCTACCGGATCAAGCGTTCGCAATTGCGCTTCATGAAGCTCGCGCGGCGCGACGGGCTTACCGGAATCTTCAATCGGCAGCATTTCGTCAACGAAGCCGAACGGCGCCTGCAGTACTGCCGGAAGCCGGCGCGCGATGCCTGCCTGGTGCTGATCGACCTGGATCACTTCAAGGCCGTCAACGATACGCATGGCCACGCCGTGGGCGATCGCGTGCTGAAACGCGCGGTAGCTGCATGCCAGGCGCACCTGCGTTCCACCGACGTGTTCGGCCGCCTGGGGGGCGAGGAATTCGGCATGCTGTTGCCCGAATGCGCGCTGGATCAGGTGATGGCGCGGGTCGAGGAGATGCGGCTGGCGATCGCCTCGGTTTCGGCCGGCCAGGATGCCCCCGGCGTTCCCGTCTCGGCCAGCTTTGGCGTGGCAAGCGCTGCCCATTCGGGCTATGAGCTGCGCCAGTTGATGATGGATGCGGACAATGCGCTGTACCGGGCCAAGCGCGAGGGACGCAACCGGGTCAGTCTGTCCGACAACCGGTATGGCCAGCCGAGCCACGTGTGAGCAGGGCCGCGCCAGTCGACGAGCCGTGCAAGGCCTTGCGCTTCAATGCGTCAACCGGGTCATCACCAGGCCTCCAAAGGCGCCTTGTCCGGAAACGGGTGGCTGTGCCGGGCATGATGGAAGCACGGCGTTGAAATCGTTTTCATGCGAGACGGATGCACTACGCCTGCGTCCACTGATGGAAATCGACGAGGCCCTGTTCGTAGCGCTCTATACTGACCCCGACACGATGCGCTTCATCGGGTCGCCGTGGACGCCAGAGGAGGCGAGGAGACAGTTCCGGAAAGCAATCAGGCAACAAGGTCGATCGGCTCCCGGCAGTCGCTACCTGGTCATAGCAAGAAAAAACGTGCTGGCACCTCTGGGTATTTGTGGTACGTCGCACTATGATCCGGCAATCCAGCGAATCGAAGTCGGCATGGTATTGCTGCCGGAAGGGCGCAGGTTGGGGGTGGCGCGGGAGGCGCTGATGGCGCTGGTAGGCCTCGTGTTCGAGGAGCAACTGGTCGGGGAGGTGTTCGCTCGTTTCACCAGCGAGAATGTGGCGGCGAGAAATCTCGTATCGCGCGTGGGCTTTCGTCCGGACAGTATTGCCATGGAGAAAGAGCCGGGGGCGGCCATATGCGTATGGTCAATTCACCGGTCGGCGTGGTGTATCAACAAAATAACCAACATCAGGGGAGACCTATGTCCAACGTGATCGACTTTGTTGAGAGGATGGGGCAGGACGCGCAATTGCGACATGCATCCATGGGCGACGTGGAACTTGCGTTGATGCAGGCGCAGATCGATCCGGAGATCAGAGCGGCGATTCTCGCCAAGGATCAACGGAAACTGGAATTGTTGCTGGGGGGAGGAAACGTCTGTTGCGCATTGTGCCCTGCCGAGGAAGAGGAAGAGCAGGATGAGCCGAAAGAGGCGCCGGCCAGAGAGGAAGATGAAATTTCCCTGGACTCCCCCGTTCATGTTGTGGCATCGGTGGGCTGAAAGATGTTCTTTCGATGCAGGCTCCTCCGGGTATTTTTTACCGGATGCGTGCTGTTGGTCGGGTTGCTCGTGGGCACGGCGTCTGCAGCCGTCCCCACAGGCAACCAGCCCGAGCTGTTGCTCAAGCAGGCGGACCAAATCAAGACATCGAATCATGCCGAGTTCGTCGCATTGCTGCGGCAACTGGACGATGGAGCCGCCAGACTGTCTCCGGAGCAGCGGCTGTATCTCGAATACCTCAAGGCGTTTCAGACTGCCTATCGAGGTGACTACAAGACTTCAATAACCCTGCTCGATCAAGTCATCGCCGAGTCTGGCGACGCCACCTTGCGGCTGCGCGCAGGTTTTACTGCGGTCAATATCCTGGGCATTGCGACCCACTATGAGGAAGCTTTTGCGCGACTGAACCCGCTGGTGGATCAATTGCCTAACGTCACCGACAAGGAAGCGAGACGGGCGGCACTGAGCGTAGTGTCGCAATTCTATTCCGAAGCGGGTCAATACGATCTGGCCTTGGCTTACGCGGACAAATTGGTTGCCGAGAACCCGACCGGCTCAGGTGCATGCAAGGGCCGGTATTTCAAGCTTGAGGCGCTCTTCAAGAGCGGCAGGTTACGATCGGAGAACGAGTTTGCTGATGGTGTTGAAGCCTGCTCCAAGGCAGTCGAACCTATTTTCGGGAACTTGATACGCAACTATGCTGCCGACTTTGATATGCAGCAGGGGAAGCCGGCCGCAGCCATCAAACTCCTGCAGGAGGGCTACGCAGGAGTAAAGAAAACCAGTTATCCCCCATTGATTTCCTTGTTCAACGCCTCCTTGGCGCGAGCGTTCTGGAAACTGGGTGATGCGACATCGGCGAAACGCTTCGCGATCAGCGCGATCGATAGCGCCATCAAGAACGAGTACACCGAGCCGCTGGTTACAGCTTATGACCTGCTGTACCAAATCGCCAAGAAGCAAGGCGATACATCGTCTGCGCTTGGCTGGCATGAAAAATACATGGAGGCGGACAAGGGCTATCTGAATACCATCAGTGCCAAGGCGCTCGCCTACCAGACCGTCAAGCAGCAAGTGCTGGCGAAGAAGCTTCAGATCGACACGCTGGCCAAGCAGAACAAGATCCTGCAATTGCAGCAGGCGCTCGGTAAGAAGGCCGTGGAAGCCGGCCGGCTATGGATCATCCTGCTGCTCTTGCTGCTGGCCTTCATCGGTTTCGTTGCCTATCGCATCAAGCGATCGCAATTGCGTTTCATGAAGCTGGCGCGGCGCGACGGGCTCACCGGGATCTTCAACCGGCAGCATTTCGTGGGCGAAGCCGATCGGCAGTTGCAGTACTGCCGCAAATCGGAGCGCGATGCCTGCCTGGTGCTGCTCGATCTGGATCACTTCAAGACGGTGAACGACACGCATGGCCATGCGGTGGGCGACCGGGTACTGAAGCGCGCCGTGGCCGCCTGCCAGGCGTACCTGCGTTCCACCGACGTGTTCGGTCGTCTCGGCGGCGAGGAGTTCGGCATGCTGTTGCCCGAGTGCACGCTGGACCAGGTACTGCTGCGGGTCGACCAGATGCGCGTGGCCATTGCGACGGTTTCGGCCGGCGAGGACGCACCCGGCATCCCGATTTCAGCCAGCTTCGGCGTGGCCACCGCGGGCAACTCCGGCTACGAGTTGCGCCAGCTGATGATGGACGCGGACGATGCGCTGTATCGCGCCAAGCGCGAGGGCCGCAACCGGGTCAGCCTGTCCGACAGTCGACATGTCCACCTGAGCCTCGTTTGAGCGCGCAGAGGCCCGTTTTCCCCTGGCGGCCAGCGCATTTCGAGTGCATCGCCGCCTGTCGCATGGACAGTTACGCAGGCCCGCGCTACAAGGGTGGCTGATTCCGCCGATGGGAGCGTTCCGATGCGCGTGATGAGTTCCGTATTGCTGGCCACCCTGGGCCTGGCCGCGACGCCATTGCATGCGGCAACGGCCGCCGGGCCGGAGACTGCGCCGGTGGCGCTGGCGCCGTCGATCAATGCGGCGGACTTCGCCCGCTTCGACAAGACACTTGCCTCCGATGCGTTCGGCGGGCGCAAGCCCGGCACGATCGGCGCGCAGCGCACGCTCGATTTCCTGGTGGGCGAGTTCAAGCGGATGGGCCTGCAGCCGGGCAACCACGGCTCCTGGTTCCAGACCGTGCCGGCCGACAGCACCTTGCTGCTGAACGACAACGTGAAGCTGGATGTCGCTGCCGGCGGCAGGCACGCCAGCTTCGCCAACCAGGTCGACATGGTGGTGCAGACCCTGCAGTCGAAGGCGCAGGTCGACCTGAAGCATTCGCCGATCGTCTTCCTCGGCTATGGCGTCGATGCGCCGAACTGGCACTGGAACGACTACCAGGGCGTGGACGTGAAGAACAAGACGGTGATCGTGCTGGTCAACGATCCGGGTTTTGCCACGGGTGACCCGAAACTGTTCAACGGCCGCGCGATGACCTACTACGGCCGCTGGACCTACAAGTATGCCGAAGCCGCGCGGCAGGGCGCCGCCGCATGCTTCATCGTGCACACCAGCGACGCGGCGGCGGGCTATCCGTTCAGCGTGCTGCAGAACGGCAACCGCGGCCCGCAGCTGAGCCTGCCACCCAGCGTCGATCCGGCGCCGCGCCTGCCGGTGGCCGGCTGGCTGACCCACGCCGCGGCCACGCGCCTGTTCGCCGCGGCCGGCATGGACTTCGACCAGCTCGCCGCCGCGGCGGCGAAGCCCGGTTTCAAACCGGTGCCGCTGGACGCGACGGCTTCGCTCAGCCTGAAGAACAGGATCGGCCACTTCGAATCGAAGAACGTGCTGGCGATGGTGCCTGGCAGTTACAAGCCCGACGAGGTGGTGGTCTATACCGCGCACTGGGATCACCTGGGCAGCGACCCTTCGCGCAAGGGGCACCAAGTATTCAGCGGCGCGATCGACAACGGCACCGGCCTGAGCATGCTGCTGGAGATCGCCGATGCCTTCGCACAGCAGAAAACGCCGCCGGAGCGCAGCGTGCTGTTCTTCATGCCCACGCTGGAGGAGTCCGGCCTGCTCGGCTCGCAGTACTACGCGGCGCAACCGGTGTTCCCGTTGAACAGGACTGTGGCCGACATCGCGGTGGACGCGCTGCCGATCATCGGCCGGGCACATGACATGACGGTGATCGGCAAGGGCCAGTCGCAACTGGAGGACATGCTGGCCGGCGTGCTGAAGAACCAGGGCCGGGTGATCTCGCCGGAGACGACGCCGGAGAACGGTTTCTACTTCCGCTCCGACCATTTCAACTTCGCCCGCGCCGGGGTGCCGGCGATGCTGGCCAGCTCGGGGCTGGACCTGCTCGATGGCGGCAAGGCGGCGGGCGAGAAGGCGGCCGAGGACTACACCGCGCACCGCTATCACACGCCGAACGACGTGTTCAATCCGGACTGGGATTATTCCGGCATCCTGGAGGACACCCAGGCGCTGTACGAACTGGGCCAGTACCTGGGTCATGCCGGCGTATGGCCGGCCTGGTATGCCGACAGCCCGTTCAAGGCCAGACGCGACGCGATGATGGCGCCACCGCGCAAGGGGCAGTAGCCGCCACCGAGGCGGCGGCTACTGGACCGGAAGGCCCTGCCTCACGGCTTGGCCGGTGTATCCAGCTTGTTGAAATTGACGATCGCGTTGAGCACCAGCGGGTAGCTGCCGATGGTCTCGCCGCGCCACATCGGGTTGCTGGCGAACAGCAGCACGTGGCCCTTGCCGTAGCGGGCATCCACCAGCGCGGCACGTTCGGCCATTTCGCTGCCGTGGTCGAGCAGGCCGGCAATCAGCAGTTTGTCCGCCGCGGCGAAACGCAGGATCACCTGCGGCCGCTGGTCGGCCGGAATCACCCAGGGGTTGTTGCGCGTCTGCTCGTCGTTGAGCGGCGTGGCCTGCCACGGCTTCACGTCGGGTAGCGCCGGCGGCGGGACGGACGATCGGCCCTCGGGTGTATCCGTGTCGTGCGGGCCGCCGCGGCCGGTGGGACGCTGGAAGTCCTGCGCGGTCGGCAAGCCGTGGTCGCCGTTGAGCAGGTTGGAAATCTTGAACGACTGTCCCTCGGCGCTGTAGATGGCCAGGTCGTCGCGGGTGTAGCCGGCGGCGATCGGGCTGCGGCGATCGACGAATTGCGTCTGCAGCACGCTGCCGACCACCTTCAGGTCGTCGGTCGGCGTGACCGACACGCCCGGCGCCAGGCCCACGTCGATGGCGAATTTCGCCGTGTCCTCGGCGGTGATCAGCAGGCCGCCGTCGTGCACGAATCGCTTGAGATTCGCCACGCCGCTCTCGCCCAGGCCGGGACGGACGTCGTCGGTGCTGTCGATGCGGCCGATGTTCGGCGTCAGTTTGGTGGTTTTCCAGGGCATCGGGTTGCCCCACATCGGCAGGCCGTCGATGATCCGCCGCGTATTCGCGCCGCCGACCGGCCCGAACAGGATCACGTCGTACTTTGTCCGCAGGTCGTTGATCTTCGCCACGTCCTGGGTGCTGATGTAGTCGTATTTCACCTTGAGCTGGTCCAGCGCCATGCGCCACCAACCTTCGGTTTGCGTGCTCAGCCAGGTGTGCATCACGGCGATGCGCGGCAGCTTGCCCGGCGCCACGTCGATGGATGCCAGCCCTTCGGGAACGTTCACCGTTCCGTCGAGTTTGCTCATCGGCGCCTTCAGGATGCTGTTGTCGGTGACCCGTGCCACCTGCACGTCGAACAAGTCGCCCATCGACCAGGCGGTGTCGTCGTAGGGATGCTTCTGCGGATCCTTCGGCGACCAGTACTGGCGGTCGAGCAAGGTGTCGGCGATGCGCGAGTACGGTTGATCCATGCGCACGATGTAGCTGCCGGCGGGGAAGCTGCGCGAGGTGGCCTGCTTCGCGTTGCCGTCGTCGGCCTTTGCCGGCGGCAGCGTCACCGTGATCGGTGCGGTGCTGCGGCTGACTTCGACATGCTGGCGCTGCATGATGCGCAGCAATTGCGCCTGCGAGCCGCTGCGCGGATCGTTGGCGGGGAACACGTACGCCGCCGGGCCGGCCTCCTGCGGCTTCTCGATCGAGCGCTTGCTCTTCAGGTAGAAGTTCTTCAGGAACAGCTGGCCGTTGCTGGAGAAATAGTTCAGTGCGGTGAGCAGGCCGGTCTGCTCGTAGTTGTTGTTGTCGCGCTGCGACCAGGTCACCACCGGCAGCGGCGGGTTCGGCTTGTACCAGGTGCGCTGGTATTCGCCGGGCTCGAGGATGCGCTTGACCGTGTCGGCGCCGTCGTTGCCGAAGGTCTCGTACAGGCGGCTGATGCCGTTGTGCATGGCGGCGATGAACATCAGGTAGCCCGGGCTCCAGGTGTCGAAATCGCCATGGGTGAACACGCCGGGCATGCCCAGCTTGGTCAGCTGCTGCACGTTGTCCCAGCCCAGTTGCTGCCACTCGCCGGTGAGGATCGGGTCGATCCACGCGTTGTACGGGCCATCGCCGACGGTGTTGTCGTACAGGAACGGCACCGATTCGTGCAGGTCGTGCAACACCTGCGCATGCCAGCCGACGAAGGTGTCGGCGACGTTGCGGGTGAGGTCCAGTGTCATCGCCATCGCGTCGCGGTTGTTGTCGTGCGCGACGTAATGGCCCCAGTACAGCAGCCGCGGGTAGTTCTCGCCCGGGTGCGCCAGGTGCCAGTTGTAGCGGTCGACCTGGCGATCGCGGCCGTCCACCTCGACGATCGGCGTGATCAGGGTGATCACGTGCGAGCGGATGTGCCTGATGTAGGGCGCGTTGTCCACCGCCAGGCGGTAGGCCAGCTCCATCAGCGCGGTGGGCGCGCCGGTCTCGGTGGAGTGGATCGTGCCGGTGATGTAGTAGACCGGGGTCGACTTCGCGATCAGCTGGTCGGCGGTGGCGTCGTCCATGCTGATCGTGCGCGGGTCGCCCAGCTTGGCCAGGCGCGCCTTGTTCGCATCGAGGTCGGCCAGCAGGCTCTCGTCCGCCACCGCCACCGCGATCATCTCGCGGCCTTCCTCGGTCTTGCCGATCGAGAACACCTTCACCCGCGGACTGGCCGCGGCCAGCGCGCGGAAATAGCGATAGACATCGGCCGAGTAGGGCAGGTAGTTCGGCGCGCCGGCGATATGGCCGAGCACTTTCTGCGGCGTCGGCACCGTGGCCGAGGCGGGCAGGTAGTCGGTCAGCGGCGAGTTGAACGACGGGTCGGTGGTGTCCTTCAGGATCTGCGCCGTGTACGCCTGGTCGACCGGTTGCGCCGGATCGCGCGCGTAGGTGATCGAGCCGTCCGGATCGGTGGCGGCGACGGCGCAGAAACTGACCAGCGCCAGCAGGGCGGTCAGCGGAATTCGACGACAGGCAGGCATGGCCATGGTTCCCCGGGTGACGTGGCAACGGATCGCCGCACTGTGCCAGAACGGGGGCGTCTTTGCGTAGGCCATCAGTCGGGGTTGGCCGTGGCGGCATTTGTGGAACCGTCGCGAGGATCCGGTTGGCCCGCGGCCGTCGCCCATCATGGACGCCGGCCGGAGCCGGCCCCGGTTATTTTGTCGCTGCGGTTCGGGGTGCCATCGCGCCCGGCCCGATGCTGGAACCGACGAACTGCACGATCTGCGCGTACAGGTCCGCCAGGTTCTTCTCGTCGTAGAAGCCGTGCATTTCGTCCGGCTTGTCGATCCACACGTGCGGAACGTGCCGATTGAGCAGGGCGTTGTGCAGGTTGCTGCCCTGGATCGGAGGCACCCGTTTGTCCTCGCCGCCCACCACCAGCATCACCTTGGCCTTGAGGTGATCCAACTGGTCGATCGGCGAGCGTGTTGCGAGCACGTTCATGTCGGTGCCGAGGACCCGTTCCAGGTAACTCTTGCCATAGGTGGACTGCGGAATGTCGCCGCGGTGGTACATCAACGCGAGGTCGTAAACGCCGACGTAGCCGATCGCGCACTTGTACAGGTCGGGTTCCTTCACCGCGCCTTCGAGCGCGGCGTAGCCACCGTAGCTTCCGCCGAAGATGCAGATGCGAGCGGGATCGGCGATGCCCTGCGCAATCGCCCACTTGGTCGCATCGGTCACGTCGTCCTGCATCTTGCCACCCCATTCGCGCCACCCTGCCTTCTCGAACGCGTAACCGTAACCACCCGAGCCACGGTAGTTCACTTGCAGCACGACGTAGCCGCGCGTCGCCAGCGCCTGCACGTAGGAGTCGTAATCCCAATCGTCGCGCACGCCGTATGGGCCACCGTGCACATAGACCACCATCGGCAGATGCTTCGCCGTCTCGTCGCCCGGTGGGTAGCTGACGTAGCCCTGCAGCTTCATGCCGTCGCGAGCGCTGAAGTCGAACGGCTGCTTGGTCGCCATCTGTGTCGGGTCGATCCAGTGGGCCTCGGCCAGCAACGGTGTGAGTTTTCGTGCTTTGCTATCGAACAGATAGAAGGTGCCGGGATCGGCATCCGCCGAAACTTCCAGGATGCTCAAGGCGCCGTCGCGCGTGCCGGAGACGATACGCGCGTATTCGCCGGGGAATTGCTGCATCAACCCGACCAGGGCTTTCGAAAACGGCGCGTTGCTGTCGAACAGCGCCACGCCTGGCCGCCCGTCCTCGAAGCCGGCGCCGACGACCTCGTCCTCGGTGGTGCCGTAGATCAGGCTGTCCGGCTCGACCGTCGGATTGCTCCAGAGCGTCGTCAGCTTGCCGTCGGTGGGATTCCAACTGCATACCCCGAAGCCGCCGTTTGCAGGCGAGCAGGTGAAATAGGCGACGCTGTCATCCGAAGAAAATGTCCACGGGTAGGAGCGGACCGCCTCGGCATCGGACATTTCCTGCCAGCCCTCGCCGTTGACCGGGTGCAGGTAGATCTTGGCGTTGCCATGGTCGTCGTCGCCGTAGGCAAAGCGGATGTGGCCCTGGTGATCGGCAACGAACGACATGCCACGCCCCGGTGCGGTGATGATGGGGTGCAGAATGCCGGTACGCAGATCGATCCACTCTGCCTGGGGCAGGTCGCGCTGGCTGCCGGCCGCATCCCATGAGCTGATCGACACCAGCGCACGGTGGGGATCGGCGGGGATCGGCGCGATAAATCTTGCCGTGCCATAAGCGCTTACCGCTTTCGGGATGAGTGTGCCGGTGGTCATGCCGCCCTTGCGGTACCCATAGAGCAATTCGGGGTCGCCGCCATCGGCATTCACGGCGAACAGTTCTCCGGTCGGCAGTGGTGCGTCGTAACCACCCACGTGCTCGCCCACGGTGTAGACCACGCGTGTGGGCGATGCCCACCAGAAATCGATCACATCGTCGCCTTCGCGCGGATGGATCACGTGGCCACTCTTGTCGGACAAATGGATCAAGGCGAGCGAGCGCTGGCCCTTGACCACGCTCAGTGCAGCCAGATACTGCCCGTCCGGCGAAATCTTCACTGCCGTGTACTCGAAATGCTTCGCCAGGTCGGCAAACGAAACCGGCGCGGAATGAACCACGCCCACGCAAAGCAGCAGCAACGCCGCCAACCCGCATCGCACTTTCATCTTTGGATTCCCCTGTTGCCACGCGACGTGCCCCATTGCGGCCGCGTGGTCCGGGCCCTTTATAACAGGCGCGCGGACCGGTCGCGAGTGGCGGGTGCGGGATGATCGCGTGGCCATTCCGGCGCCGGATATGGTGCCGCCCAGGTTCCGCCGCACTTCCCGAAATGTCCTTGCCCCCGCGGCGGCTGTCGTCAGGGCCGGGCGACGAATGTTGGCGGTTGGCCCATGCCAAGCGGCACAGGTTCGGCGTCGTCGTTCGGGCGCACAATCGGCGTCACCTTCCCCCACTGCGGAGATACGTCATGCGCCAGACTGTGCTTGCTGTGTTGTTCGCCCTCGCGCTTCCTGCGGTTGCGCTGGCCCAGGTTTCGAATCTGCATGGCGGCGCGATCACCGCCGTGGTGCAGAAGGCGGTCAACGATCCGGCCCGCGCGGCCGACAAGACCAACGATGCCCGCCGCAAGGTGGCCCTGGTGATGACGTTCGCCCAGGTCAAGCCGGGCCAGAAGGTGGTCGAGCTGATTCCCGGCAGCGGCTACTTCACCCGCGTGTTCAGCGCGATCGTGGGATCGCGGGGCCATGTCTACACGGTGTGGCCGAACGAGTACGCGAAGGAGGACGCCGATGACGTCGCCGGTTCGCAGAAGCTCGCCACCGATCCGCACTACGCCAACGTCAGCGTGCTGACCCAGCCGGCGAACCAGCTGAGCGCACCGGAACCGGTCGACCTGGTGTTCACCGCGCAGAACTATCACGACTATCCCGACAAGTTCATGGGCAAGGTCGATCCCGCCGTGCTCAACAAGCAGGTGTTCGATGCGCTCAAGCCCGGCGGCCTGTGGGTGATCATCGACCACGTGGCACCGGCCGGCTCCGGCATGGCCGACACCGACACCTTGCACCGGATCGATCCGGCGATCGTGAAAAAACAGGTGGAAGCGGCCGGCTTCGTGTTCGACGGCGAGAGCAACGCGCTGCGCAACCCGAAGGACCCGCACGACATCAAGGTGTTCGACAAGTCGATACGCGGCCACACCGACCAGTTCATCTACCGCTTCCGCAAGCCGGCGAAATGACCGGCCCGGGCGGCACGTTCAGAGCACCACGAACTGCCGCCCGATCCAGTACAGCTGGAAAACCAGGCCGCACACGGCGAACAGGGCGTGGTACCACGCCCTGTTCGTTTTCATGTGTGCCGGCGTGTTCAGGCGTGGCGGTGGGCGAGCCGACCGACCAGCCCCGGGGCATGCGCGACTTCACGCGGTTCGATCCAGGTGGCGTGCCCTGGCGGGTGGCGCAGAACGTTCCGTAGGCGTTGCGCGGTCTCTTTCGCGTCGACCCCATCCAGCTGACACCGGCGAGGTCCGGTGCGTGGACACCGTCCTGTGATTTTTTTCCGTACCCTGCGAATCATGGGTGGAACGGAGGGAAACGACGTCCATGACTGCCAGACAACACCAGCAACGCTTCGAGTCGCTGCTGCACGAACATCGCAGGATCGTGTTCAAGGTGGCTGGCCTGTACAGCCGCAGTGCGGCCGATCGCGACGACCTGGTGCAGGAGATCAGCGCGCAACTGTGGCGATCGTTCGGCAGCTACGACGAGGCGCGGGCGAAGTTCTCCACCTGGCTGTACCGGATCGCGTTGAACGTGGCGATCTCGCAGGCGCGGCGCGAGCACTGGTCGGAGGCCGATCGTTTTGAACCGCTGGACACCCATCACCTGGAAACCGTCGGCGGCGAGCCGATTGCCGAGCAGGACGAACGGCTGACCGCGCTGTATGCCTTCATCGGCCAACTCGACCCACTCAACCGCGCGCTGATCCTGCTGTACCTGGAAGACCGCAACTACGGCGAGATGGCCGAGATCCTCGGCCTCAGCGAAACCAACGTGGCGACCAAGATCAGCCGCATCAAGCAGAAACTGCGCGGCCAGATGACCGCCGCGGCATCCACCGGAGCATGACGATGGAACTCGACGAGATGAAGCAGGTGTGGGCGCGCATGGATCTGCACCAGGATGGCATGGAGGCGCTGTTGCGCCAGGACTTCCGCGATCGGCGGATGGACAAGGCGCGTTCGGCGATGCGCTGGAGCCTGTTGGGGCAGGCGGTCGGGATCGCCTGCTGGGTGGCCTTCGTGGTGTTCGTCGCCTCGTTCTGGGTGGCGCACCGGCACGTCACGCATCTGCTGGTGATCGGCCTGCTGTTGCACGTCTATGGCATCGCCGGCATCTGGTCGAGCGTCACCCAGTGGTTCCTGCTCAGCCGCATCTACCTGTTCGATGCACCGGTGCTGATCCTGCAGCGTCGCCTGACGCAGCTGCGCCGCTTCCGCATGGTCAGCACGCTGGCGTTGGGCCTGCCTTGGTGGTTCCTGTGGCTGCTGGTGCCGCTGGTCTTCCTGACCTGGTCGTCCGGGACGGATATGTTCGCCGGCGCATCGGGATGGATCTGGGCGAACATGGCGGTCGGCGCCGTCGGCACCGGTTTCAGCCTGTGGCTGGCGCGACGCCTGGCCGGTCGCCCGATCAAGTCACCGTGGCTGCAACGTGTGGTCGATGACATGTCTGGTTGCACGCTGGCGCGTGTCTCGCGGCAGCTGGATGAGATCGCCTGTTTCGAGCAGGAGTGATGTGCTGACCTTCCTGGCCAGGGCGAAAACCTCCCGATGGCGTCATCCCGGCAAAGGCCGGAATGACGGCGGGGGAGGTCCGTGCGTAGGGGCTCAACGCGCCTTCGGCTTCAGCCGCACGTAGATCTGCTTGCGCACCACGGCGATGACCTTGCCCGACGCGGTGGTCACCTCGGTCTCGAACCAGCGCAACACCTTCTCGCCACCGGCGGCGGCCGCGCGCAGTTCGTCGACCACCGCCGGTTCCAGCTTGAAGTGGGCGTAGACGTCTTCGTAGCCGGGCGCCACGAAGTCGATCGTGCCGGCCTTGTCCCACACGTAGTAGTCATTGCCCAACTGGTGCATCGCCAGCAGCATCCAGAACGGATCGACCATCGCGAACAGGTTGCCGCCGAACTGGCTCTTCACGTAATTGCGGTTCCACGGACGCAGCCGCAATACCACCTTCGCCTCGGTGTAGTCGTCGCTGAGCGACTGCAGGCTGATCGAATTGAACAGGAAAGGTGGCCACAGATTGAGCAGGCGGCGAAAGGTGTTGGCACGCATGGGGAGCGCTCGGGCAACGGGGATCGCGTCCAGTTTAACTGAACATACGCGCGAGTACGGATTTGCCGGACCGCGCTGAAGCGGCGAAGCGCGGTGTTCGCCCTGATCTCGATCCCCGGTTAAAACAACATCGACGCCATCCGCCGCCGATACCGCCCCACCAGCTCGGCATCATCCAACGTGGCGAAGGCCGCGAGCAGGCGCTTCTTTGCCTGGCCGTCGTTCCAGTCGCGGGCCT